>ULVD01064636.1_pt1 | contig 12275 bp, 8 predicted proteins | sample 1959101 | NCBI WGS metagenome assembly ULVD01 (sample SAMEA4835777, study PRJEB28245) | human gut metagenome | biome: gut microbiome; material: fecal sample | place: Denmark | collected 2008
CAGGAGTTTAGTAAACCCTAAATGACTGTCTTGGGGCTTTTTCAGTAAACGCAGCAATGCGAAGTTTTTTAATTGCCAGAAAATTGGGAGTTGTACAACTCGGCATAAGCCCCACCCGCTTCCAAAAGCGTTTGGTGGTTGCCTATCTCGACAATATTGCCGTCTTTCATAACCAAAATAGTATCGGCATTTTGAATTGTTGAAAGTCGGTGAGCAATAACAAAACTTGTTCTGCCCTTCATAAGTTTATCCATTGCATCTTGGATAAGAATTTCTGTTCGGGTATCAACCGAACTGGTTGCCTCGTCCAAAATAAGCATTGGAGCATTGTCAACCATTGCTCTTGCAATAGTCATAAGTTGTTTTTGTCCTTGTGAAAGTGAAATACTTTCATCCAAAACTTTGTCATAACCTTCGGGCAAGGTTTTGATAAAGTGGTCTATGTTTGCCATTTTGCACGCATCAATAATTGTCTGCATTGGCACATCTTGGTTTCCATAGGCGATGTTTTCTTTTATGGTGCCTTCAAAAAGCCAAGTATCTTGCAAAACCATTCCAAAAAGTTCGCGGACATTTTCACGTTTCATGGTCGAAGTATCTGTGCCGTCGATAAGAATTTGACCGCTGTCAATTTCGTAAAAGCGCATAAGCAAATTTACCAAGGTTGTTTTTCCCGCACCAGTAGGACCAACAATCGCAATTTTTTGTCCTGGCAACGCTTTGAGTGAAAAGTTGTGAATAATCTCTTTGCCTTTTGTGTAGCCAAAGCATACGTCTTTGAATTCGACCATTCCTTGAACGTTTGGAATAGTTACATTCTTTTGACTTTCGTCTGGTTCTTCTTCCACATCCAAAAATTCGAAAACACGTTCGGATGCGGCAACCGTTGACTGTAAAGTACCTGCAATAGATGCGATTTGGCTGAGTGGCTGATTGAGTTGTCTGATGTACAACATAAAACTTGTTATTGCACCAAATCTTATATCACCACCCAAAACAGATATTCCACCAACAATACACACCAATATGAAGCCTATATTTGAAATAAAGTTTGAAATTGGATACATAAGTCCCGAAAAGAAATGACTTTTGAATCCGCTTTGCATAATATCTTTGTTGATTTTTTCAAATTGGTCGATTGCTTTTTGTTCGCCGCCAAAAACTTTGACAACGTTGTGTGCATTGTAAACCTCTTCTATGTGACCATTTATTTCACCAATACTTTTTTGTTGTTTTGCAAAGTATTTTTGAGAAAATTTTATAATAACCATCATTGCCACTGCTGAAAGTGGAACTGTAACCAACGCAACAAGAGCCATTTTCCACGAAAGCACGAACATGATAACAAGTACCCCAACAACTTTTACAAGTGATGCAAGCATACCCGCAAGCGATTCTTCCAAAGTCGAAGTGATAGTGCTTACGTCGTTGGTTATTCTGCTCAAAATATCGCCTATACTTGATTTGTCATAGTATGAAAGCGGAATTTTGTTCATTTTGACGCTTATTGCCCTGCGGAATCTTTGACCGATTTTGGATGCAGCTTTTGACATCAGCACACCACAAATATAGTCGACCAAACTGCTTACTGAATACAAAATCACAAGCAAGATTCCAATTTTGCCTATGAGTTGCATATCTATTATGCCTGTATCGATGCTGTCTTGCAATTCGTTGGTTATGTCACCCAAAAGTTTTGGGCAAAAGATTGTCAATGAAACGTACAAAATTGCAAACAAGAGTCCTGCGACAAGCAAAAATCTTTCAGGTTTTACAAATTTGAGCAATTTTTTTACGCCACTTTTGAAATCTTTTGGCTTTTGACTGTTATGTTTGCTCATTGTGCCACCTCCTCGCCAAGTTGAGATTTTGCAATCTCTTTGTATACTTCGCAATTTTTAAGCAGTTCTTCATGAGTACCCTTGCCCACAACTTCACCGTTTTCCAAAACAATAATAAGGTCAGCAGAGATAATTGTTCCAACCCTTTGTGCAACTATAAGATTTGTTTTGCCGGAAAGTTCTTTTGTAATCGCCGCCCTTAATTTTTTGTCGGTTTTGTAATCAAGTGCCGAAAAACTGTCGTCAAAAATAAAAATTTCAGGATCTTTTACAATTGCACGAGCGATAGATAATCTTTGCCTTTGTCCACCCGAAACGTTTGTTCCGCCCTGTGCAATATGATGTTCGATGCCGTCTGAAAACTTGCTGATAAAATGGCTGCATTGTGCGATTGAGCACGCTTTTTTGATTTGTTCATCAGTAGCATCTTCCTTTCCATAACGGATATTTGATGCTATTGTCCCACCAAAAAGCATGCCCTTTTGTGGAACGTACCCAATTTTGTCAATCAAATCTTTTTTGCTTATATCTTTTATGTCAACGCCGTCCAAAGTTATTTGCCCTTCGGTAACATCGTAAAATCTTGGAACAAGGTTTATAAGTGTGCTTTTTCCACTTCCAGTCGAGCCAATAAATGCGACAGTCTGCCCTTTCTTTGCTTCAAAAGAAATATTTTTGAGCACGTAATCTTGGGCGCCTGGATATTTAAACGAAACATTTTTGAATACAACTTCACCTTCACCTTCAAATACACCCTTGGTATTTTGTGGAAATTCAATACTGCATTTTGTGTCCAAAACTTCGTTTAAACGTTTTGCTGACACGCTTGCACGTGGAAACATTACAAATATCATCGCAATAAGTGAAAAACTTGAAAGTATCATCATACTGTATTGTGCAAATGCCATAATTTGACCAATGTTCATAACATTTTGCTGTGCCAAACTTGCGCCATACCAATAAATAAACAATGTCAACCCGCTCAATATAATGTTTATTGCGGGACTTAAAAGTGACATAATCTTGCCAATTGTATAATTTGTTTTGGTTAATTTTTTGTTGACATCTTCAAATCTTTCTTCTTGGAATTCTTGGCTGTTGTATGCACGGATAACTCTTAATCCAGTCAAATTTTCCCTTGAAACAAGATTGGTTCGGTCAACAAGCTTTTGAAATTTTTTGAACTGAGGAATTGCAAAAGCAAATATTCCGCCAATTGCAGCAACCAAAAGCACAATACATATCATAGTTGCAAACGAAAGTTGTCCGCTTGAACGAATGATTTTTATAAGTGCCCATATTGCCATAAGCGGTGCGGTTACCAGCATACGCATTCCCATTGTGATAAGCGATTTGACCTGTGTAACATCGTTTGTTGTTCTTGTCATCAAACTTGATGGTGAAAATTGGTTCATTTCGTTCATTGAAAGACTTTCAACTTTTTCAAAAAACTTGCTTCGCAAATTTTTGGACAGGTTTGAACCAATAGTGTTAAGAAGCAATCCGACCAAAACACTGCATACTATACTTCCCAATGAAAAACCAAGCATTTTGCCGCCAATAAGCAAAATACTTTGCATTTGGATTTCTTCACCACTTGTCAACATGTTTACGATTTGACTCATGTAATCTGGCAACATAAGGTCAAGTGCGACTTGACAAAAAATCAAGATTACCATGCCAAAGAACAACAAAATGTCAATCTTTCTTAGGTATTTCATAAGTTTTAACATAAATTTTACTCCCAACAAAAAAAGTCAACAGAAATTGACTTTTTAACTTTCAACAAAGAATTATATACGAAAAGCAAAAAGAAAATGTTAAAATTTTGCCTGGTTGAGTTTTTCAAGCATATAGTCAATATCTATTCCATGAACGCTTGCCGCTTCTTCCAATGTTTCCATGCGACTCATTGGACAACCAAAACAATGCATTCCAAATCCCATAAGAATATCACCATATCCTTCGTTTGTATCCAAAAGTTGTCCCAATGTCATATCTTTGGTTATTTTCATAATCTTCCTTTCCTTTTAAGTGGTTGCCCGCAAAGCGCACAATTTTGATTTTGCGCCGAGTTTTCATATCCACAAAACAAACATCTTACAACAGTACAACTATCATAATTCAAACCAGTTTGGTTGTCAACACTTTTTGAAGCAAAATTTTCATTTTTTTTATATTTTTTTGTTTGATAATCGATATCTTCACCGTTGTTCAAATATTGATTTTCAACGTCTATACATTTGTTTTTTCGATTGCCAAAATGCAAAAGTTCTTGCTCGGTTGGATCTGTATTTTGAACGATTTGATTTGATTTTTCGTTTGTCCAAGAGTTTTGTGTTTTTGTATTTTCCAAATCTTTTTGAACAAAGATATTTTTGCCGATTTGAGTTTGATTTGCAATGTTTTGACTTATGAGTCGAAGTCTTTTTGGAAGTTTGCATTCTTTTATATCAAAACCCAAAAATTCTACACCCAAAAAATCAAGCTTATTGCCAATTCTTTCATACAAGAAGTCAACCAAGTGGTCCGTGTACAAAAAATCTTCGATTCCAAACTTTGACTTTTCAATTTCGCCAAGCACAAATTCGCCAACATAGCCACTGAGTATTTTTTCGGCTTCTTTGTTTCTCAGGTGATTGTATTCGCAAAGCAGGTTTTGCAAAAATTTTTGAGGGTTTGTTATTTGAAAAGCGTATCCGCCGCTTATCCCGACTTTGAATTCACCCACGTTTTTGTCAAAAATTTCTGCCTTTCGATAACACTTGAATGGTTTGTATTTGAACAGAATTTTGTTGACTATGTAAACATCACAAAAAAAGTATTTTTGAAATTTGCCATCTTTGTTTGGCTTTGAAAGTTTGAATCTTTTGTCGCACTTTGGCAAATTGGCAAGTGACAGTTCGTGTTCGCCTTCGGCAAAACTGTCCAAAATTTTGTCGCCGTCACACAAAAACAACACGCAATCTTTTGGAACAACGGCCTGCATTGGCAATTTTATTTTGTTTGTCGGATAAACAAAGACTGGCTCTGTCGAAATATCAAAGTCAATCACAATCTTGTTTTTTCGCCTTAAAAAATCAAAAAATCCCATATAAATATTATATAGGATTTATTTGAAACTTACAAATGTTTTTTGCAATCAAGATTTTTTGTTGTTTTTTGCATTTGTGTTTGTGATTGTTTTTGTTTTACTGATGTTTTTCAAATCCTTTTGGTTGGGATGATTTGAAATATCATTTCTTTCTGTTTTTACTGGTGTTTTTTGTTGTTGGGTTTGCAGTTCTTTGTTTTTTTCAATTTTTTTGCTTGCATACATAGCGTTTGCAATATTGTGCAATTTTATAAGTCTTTTTTTGTTACGTGATGATTTTGTATTTTGAATAAAGTAATTCCAATATTCTTCACGACTTGGATAAAGGGATAAACCTGCGTTTACAAACTCAAGTTGTTTTTTTTCAGATTTGTTTTGTGGTTCATACAAATATCCCCACAAAAAATCTTTGACTTCATCTTTTTGATTTTCTGGAATAATATCATAAAAATACACTTTATCAGAATCCCGCATTTCAAAACCAATATTATTTTTTATGCTTTCTTCGCTGTCAAAGGGTACTTCCAGTGCAATAACTTTTTTTTCGATCATCAAAGCAAATATCAATTCAAAAATTTCCAAAAGTTGTACAAATATCAAAATCCCCAGTGGAATGATAACCAAAAAAATAATTCCTTTTGAAGAAAAACAAAAAGCAAAAACCTTAAGTATCCATTTCGGCGTACCTATATCCCTGCCTATAACAAATTCTTCACGTATCAAAATCCCGTCTGATGAGGAGTTGCTGTCGCCTTTTGTTTCAAAAAATCTTGTCCCATCGCTCGCTTGATATACACCGATAATGCGATGAAAAATAATTGATGCTTCGGCTTTGATAGCGTCTTGTTTTGTTTTTGTTCCACAAACATCAGCATCCGAAGATGGCGTCGGTGGATTGGAAATATCTTCAACTTTCACAAGTTGAGATCTGGTTGGGTCAAAGTTGTCTTGGAAACGATAAAAGGCAATTACATCGCCAACGTCAAGTTTCTTTTTGTCAATATCCCTGAGAATAACTACGTCACCAACATTGTAACCACCTGCAGTCATGCTTCCTGAAAGCACCCTTACGAACGTAAATCCAAAAATGGGAACAGCGCGATTTTCAATACGTGTCACCATCATAACACCACTTATGATTATCGCAAGGATAACGATAGGATAAATGCATATATCAGTAATGATACCCAAAACTCGTTGTGTTGTTGTCTGTTTTTTTATTTTTTGCTTTGTAAGTTTTGTATTTTCCATCTTACCTTCTTACTTTACACTTTTTGTGGAGTTTTTTGATTTTAAGTCGTTTTGTTTTGGCTCATCAATTTGACCAATATTTACTGGACGAGCAGGCCTTGCTGGCAAAACGGCGATACCATTTGTTGGTTTTTCTTCCATTTTTTTGTTTTGTAATTTTTCATCAACTTTTTTTGCTTCAGGTTTTTGTGGCAAAGTTGCAGGCTGATTTTTTGTTTGATTTGTTTGTGTTTTTACTTGATTTGATTTTTCATTTGTGTTGTTTTTCAAGTATGCAAGTTGAAGTTCATGTTCCTTCATCAATTTGTCATATCTTCGTTTTTGATATCGGGACTTTAAATTTTTTGACCAAAAATCAAAATATTCTTTTTGGTCGATTGTGTTTTCGTTTTTCAAAAGGTTGTCACTTTGTTCAATCAAATCTTTGAGTTCAAGTTCCTTTGAAGAAGCATATTCGTCAAAAGAATTCGCCCACAAAAACATTTTTATTTTGTCACGGTCAACTGGTGGACTTGTGGCGTAAAAGTAAATTTGTCGATAAAGGTCCATATCTTTTCCGATGTTGGCTTTTATGCTCTCTTTGCTGTCATAAGGTTCTTCGTGATAGAAAACTTTGTTTTCCAAAATTATGTTGTTTATTTGTTCAACAATACTCAAACATTCCAAAAGCACAAGTACAGAAAGTGGCATTACAACCAAGCAAATCATACCCGTACTTGATGCACAAAATTTCATTATGTCACGCACAAATCTTGGTGTGTTTACATATTTTCCAACAATAAAATCACTGCGAATATATCCGTCTGACAAATAGTCATTTTCAGTATTTTCGGTTTTGGAACCGGCGGTTTCAAAAAACAACGTGCCATCTTGTGGCAAAACGTAAATATTTTTTATGCGGTGAAAATAAACTGGCATAGTTTTTTCTTTGAGTTGTTTTATGGTTGTTCTGCCTTGAATTTGTTGTCCCAAATTTGTGCCATCATAATCTTCCAATTTTACAAAATCATTTTTCAAAGCCATGTCGCAACTGTCAAATTGTTTGTAAAATGCAACGACGTCCCCGACCTTCAACGTTGCAACGTCCGTCTTTTTTACAAAGACAACGTCGCCAACTTCAAACCCACGCTCAACCATGCTGCCAGACATAACCTTTACAACCGAAATACCAAAAGCAGATGGCAAACTGCTGTTACGATTGCTTATCAGCATAAAAAAAGCAGACAGCAATGATATAATCAAAACTGGATACATAATTATATCGGCAATTATCCCCAAAACCTTGTAAAAAGTTTTTTCCTCGCGTCTGCGATTTTTTATTTTGTTTTTTGCCATAAGCGGATTTATTATAACACCTTTGTATACTTTTTCAAAATAAATTGATATTTTTGCTTATTTATTTTATTTTTGCAAATAAATAAAAAAATATTTGTTGACTTTTTTTGTAAAATAAAAGCAATTTTTATGTATTATTGGATTTTTGATAATTTTACGAATATTTTTTTTTGTTAGTGAAAAACTTTTGATTAAAAGGAGTTTTTCTATGGCTAACAAAGTTGCAATTTGTGGAGTCAACACAAACAGCCTTCCAAAACTTAAATCAAGCGAATTGGACGAACTTATGGCAAAAGTCAAACAAGGCGACGAACTTGCACGTGAACAATTTGTAATTGCAAACCTAAGACTTGTTCTTTCGGTTATACAAAGATTCCAAGGCAAACGTGACAAATGCGATGATATGTTCCAAGTCGGATGCGTTGGACTTATGAAAGCGATTGACAACTTTAACATGGAACTTGGTGTGAAATTTTCAACTTATGCAGTGCCAATGATTATTGGCGAGATACGAAGATTTTTGCGCGACAACAGCAGTCTGAGGGTCAGTCGCAGCTTGCGTGACACAGCATACAGATCACTGCAGGCGCGCGAAAAACTTACAAGAGAACTTGACCGCGAACCGACCATCGAAGAAATATCCGCAGAAATCGGCTTGCCTTCAAAAAATGTTGCGTTTTCACTTGACGCGATAAGCGACACTGTTTCACTCAACGACCCTGTTTACAAAGACGGAAGCGAAACGGTGCGAATTATGGACCAAATTTCGGACGAAAAACATTGCGACGATAATTTGATGGAAAACATTGCCCTTCGGGATGCGATTTTATCTTTGGGTAGTCGTGAACGTGAAATTTTGAATTTGAGATATTTTGTTGGAAAAACACAAATTGAAGTATCAAGCGAAGTCGGAATTTCGCAAGCGCAAGTCAGCAGACTTGAAAAGAACGCGCTTAAATCAATACAAAAATTTATCAATGCTCAATGACGACAAAAATTGCAAATAAATTTGTCAAAACAAAAATTTATGCTTGCATAAATCAAACGAATATTGTATAATCACCATGTCGTGCTAGGCGGGGAGTTAGTGGTTCCTTGTTACCTGCAATCCACTATACGCAGGGCTGTATGATTGGCTGAGGCCAAACTTGGCTGATGTAACTTTTGATATTTTGCTGATGACGTGAAGGTCTTTTGGGGTTGGAAACTGTGAACCTTGTGAGGGTCTGACGACAGCAACAATAAGCGGGTCTTCCCGATTGCCAAAAGGCAACCTTGACCGAGGTAAAATTTCAAACAGTTCTTCAATCAATTTTGGTCAAACCAATTGCACGATTTTTTTATGCAAAAAAAGCAAGATTGATTATGGGATATTTCCCCTTTTCATCTTGCTTTATTTTTTATTGAAAGCAACTTACACCCTTTGCCACCCCTAGTGCACTTATGTGGACAGCAAAAGACGGCAGGGGTGTAAGAAACTTGAACAGTGATATTGTGAACGATTTCTGCAGGCGATACAATCGCCAAAGACTTAGTGAACAATGCACAATTGAGTAAACTTGACCCCTTATTTTTTCCGAAAACACACTTAACTAAGCGGACTCTTCGAAGAAAATGCTTCGCACGAGAGTCCGACCAAAACTTTTGCAAAGCAAAAATTTTGCGTTTGGTCGGAATAAGCAAAAATTCGGCCGTATGGCGAAGCTTTTTTTTAACAAAAAAAACGAGCCCGAAAGCCCGCAATTTTTGCGCGTTTAAGAAGTGATTTTTTTGCTGAACAACGCTTTCACATAATCATTTGCAACAATTTGCACCGTTGTACGGCTCATTGGTCCGGTGATAAAGAATGCTTGACCAACACCGGCGGTAACAATGCTGTTTTGTTCTTCTTCGTTGATTTCACCACTCTTTCGATAAAGTTCAACAAGGTCATTCATATCGTTTGGCGAAAGCGAGAAAATCATCGAGTATTGGCTGGCATTGATTACAGCGGTTGACTGTCTTTGGATAGCTTCACTGCCGACAAAGTCTTTGATATTCTGGGTAATGACGATTTGCATTCCAGAATATTTTCTGATACGTTTTGCCATCTGCGCCATAAAGTCAAGCGCTATTGGGTAATCCGGATTGATGAAAACGTGGGCTTCGTCGACCGCAACAATAATCTTTCGGTTCAAACCGAACTTGTCGTTAAAGTCTTTGTTTTTGATGATTTCGTTGTCCAAATATTTGAATATCAAAAGCATCTGAGCGCTTGCAATCGTTTGGTTGCGGTTTGCAAGAAGTGAACGGAAGTTGAAAGTAACAAAGTTTTCTTTGGTTTCAATAGACGTCGGTCCGTTCCAAAGATTGCTGTTACGTCCACCGGATGCGAATTTTTGTATGTAAGTTTGAACAATGATAAGGTTTTTGCGATGATATTCGTCTTTTTCGACTGCTATTTTTTCGGTTACGTAATTGTAAAGGTCATCAAATACAGGATAGTCATTTGGAGTCAATTTTGAAAGGTCGGTTTTTGAAGTTATGTTTTTGCGTTTGTAAACTTCAACAATAACCGAGTTCAAAACTTCAAATGCGTCAGGCGAGATACCTTCCAAAATAACCTTGAAGAATTGTTCCAAGAACTGCAAGTGAATAGAAAAAGTGTCGCTTTCTTCGGTCTTCAAAAGACTTTCTTCCTCACCTTCATCTTTTATATCATCTTTCAAGTTGGTCATGATATGGAATGGATTGATAATACCCATTGCTGATGAACCGACATCAATAACCTTTCCGTGAAGATTGAAAGAAAGTGGAGTATATTCGTCTTCGGGATCCAAAATAAAAATTTTTGTGTTGTCCGCTGCAAAGTTAGTAAGCAAGGTTTTTGTTGCGTAACTTTTACCAGAACCAGATTTTCCAATAATCATCATGTTACTGTTTACCCTTTCACGGTCACGTTTGAAAAAATCAACAAAAACTGGAAATTCGTTGTATCCAATGTAAAATCCATTGTGGTCTTGCAATGCACCCGAAATAAATGGGAATATCGCCGCCAATGTGGAAGTTGGAATACCACGTTTGGTTTCGTTTACATTGTCACGCATAGAAATGTTTGAACTGATAAACGCATCAACTTGACGGCCGAACATTTCGCTGTACTTGAAACCTTCCTGTTTCAAAATTGCTCTTACTTCTTTTCTGGCTGGTTCTTCGCAAGTGATAAATGTGTTTACGTCATAAAGTTGTTGGTTGTTGTTTTTCAAACTCACCAAAAGTTCACGCAATGTATTAAGGTGAGTTTCGTTTTCGATACGTTTACTGCTTTTTCCGCTGTAAAAAACTTTTGTTTCCATTTCCATGATTGCCTTGTCAAGGTTTTTTTCGGCGTTGTACTTTGGAATAGGTTTTATTTTTGTTACAACTTTTGTACGGTCAAGCAAAAAGAATGGTGCACCCCAAGCATTTGCAACTTGAAGCGGATAATCGCTGACAACAAATTGTCTGTAAGGTCTTCCGTCAATCAAAATACGGCTGGTTTTGAATTTGATTTCGTTTGGAGTTGCCCAATCAAAATATTTGCTCATAGCAATTCCTTCAAGTTCACGTTCGTCAAATTCCTTGCCATACATTGCTTTCAAAAATACAGTCAGTTCCCTGCCAACCAAGCGTTCGGTGTACAGTGGCGTAACCGCATTGGCAAGAGTTGTCATCATGCCATTAACCGTGTTTTCAAGAGTTTCTTTGTCTTTGTCAAAAACAACAAAATAAAAATGGTCTTTGTAAATTTTGTCTTGACGGTTGTATGCTTCCATAGCGGAAACCCTTTCTTCAAAAACGCCTGCACGAACATCAACTTCGGGTTGACTGTACTCGCCTTGTACAACAAGTTCCATCAAATTGTCATACTTGCGGTCTTCGTTGTATATATAGTTGTCCAAAATCATGGCTTTGTTGAGTTTTATGATTGTTGCCATTTGGTCATTTGACAAACGTCTGAGTGCGTTTGCAAAAGTTTCGATAAGCATATTTTGTTTGTATTCGTTCAAAAGCCCAAATTCCAATGGCATAATTTCAAACACTTGCGCATAATAGTTTTCAAAGTCTATGAAACGGTCCTGAACAGTGCCAACAAAAGGGATGATTTCATTGATTGGTGAAAAGCCTTTTTGTTTTGTTTTTGAAAACTTTTTACGTTGAGCAAAAAATCTGAATATAAATCCAAGAGTTTCATAAAGACGAAGATTGTCAGCGACCTTGAAATACAAAGATACGATGACACTGCACCATGCAATACCAAACCATATATTATTCGCCAATCCTTGCGACATAAAAAGTCCAATTGCACCTGCAATACCAATAAGTCCCAAAATAATATCGCCGACAGTAATGCCGCGAATAAATTCCATTTTGACTTTGGTTCTGCGTGGAATAACTCTCATAAATACTCCTTTTTTGTTAGTATATCCCAACTTAAAAAAAAATCAAAACAATTATTTCAAATATTTACAGTTAATAAATACAAAAAAAATACAAACAAATTCAAATATTCATATATGAACATACAAAAATACCAAAAAATATATTTATTTATGCACATATTTTCATTCGTATTTTTAAAATATTTATTCGATTTAAATTTTAAACAATGACAAAGAGAAAAAAAAGATTTTGCAAACAACAAAATCTCTTTCAAAGGAAGAACTTGAAGCATATATATAAATCAAAGAAACTTGGCTAAAAAAACGCCTTATTCACACAGTCCTTTTTATAAT
>ULVD01026769.1_pt1 | contig 12256 bp, 9 predicted proteins | sample 1959101 | NCBI WGS metagenome assembly ULVD01 (sample SAMEA4835777, study PRJEB28245) | human gut metagenome | biome: gut microbiome; material: fecal sample | place: Denmark | collected 2008
GAAAAATAAAATATCTTGTGCTATAATATACATAATGATTTTTAGTAGCAATACCGAAACATCAAAAACTATTTACAAAGAGGCAGTACAAAAACAAAAACTGACACATTGTAAAAAAACTAAAACTCTCGACGGGAGGTAACCGCCATGAATTACGTTTTGACTATAAGCGCAGAGAAAGAACTTTTCCCTTGCGCTTTTTTTGTTTAATTAAACAATTCCCGCACTCTGAAATCAATCCAAATCAAACCGAAAATAAAAACAGGAGGATCTCAAACTATGAAAAAAATAATTTTGTTCCTATTGACGCTGGCTTGCGTCGCATGCTTATTTGCGGCTTGCGATACAGATGCCCGATACAAAATAACCTTCCAGGACTTGTCCGTACTGCCCGAGGGCGTGGAGCGTATCCAAAACGGACAAGGAACTATGTTAAGCGGAAGCGGAAATGACGCAACCATTTATTTTACTTCGGGTAAAGGCGGTTCGTTTTTCGTAACAGTCACGTTCAAAGACGGCTACGACAAAGGCGACTTTAAGATATTTGCCAACGGAAAGGAAGCGTCAATTATAAACGACAACAAAACCGTCGTCGATTACGAAGTGTATCCGACTTCCGACGTACACATTACTTTTACGGGTAAACCCACATTAAAAAGTTACAACGTAACGGCGACGTTCTACGACAACGAGTACGAGCAAGACTTGGACGAGTTTTCGTATGAGTTGAAGTACGTATTAGGAACGGAAGAATCGACTCCGATCAGGACCGCTTCGCTTGCGGAACTGAAAGACAAAATCAATTCGGACGTAAAAAAAGTAAAACACGGAACGAAAATCACCATAACGGCTACACACACGGGAGAAATTGCTTTCCCCAACGATTTTATGATTCAGGGTGAATATTCGGGATATGGCGAGTATGTTGAAAAAAATACAAAAATCGTCGGCGATAAACAGGTAAAAACTTGGGAGATGGCAGTTTTGTCCGACGTGGAAATACAACTGCGCCTCAGCATGACGGGACAAAGTTACTCACGCGAAATATTCACCGACTTAACGATTTTGGTTGGGGGCGTATACGACGGCGATTTCAACCGGATAGCAACGCTGCAAGCACTTTACGATACGAATGGCAAAATTTACGCGCCACTTGACGATAACGCGGTAGTGCGTCACCTTGCCGAAAAGTACAAAAAAGTTACGGTAAACGGCAAAACCGCAGACGGCAAATTTTTCTATAACGAAACGGATAAACGTTGGTATATAGAACTTTACAAACCCTCAGCCTACCAAAACGGACGAGCGGACGGTTACGACGTTGATTTTGCCGAAGGTGTAGAAGATTATATGAGAGGCGACTCCGCTTTAACCCGCGAAAACATCGAGTTTAAGTCGAAAATTATGGACTGGGGCGAGAACGATCACCTTCTGAACGCCGAAAGGTACGGCAGTTACCGACTTAAAAACAACAGATTCTCGATTAGTTTATGCTTTGCAAGCACCGTAAACGACATTAAGGTGATTGTCAACGGAACGAAAGAATTTGTTTTCCGCGGCATACAAACGGTGGACGAAGAAAGGAAAGAATTTGCAACCATTTACCGCCGCGGCGGAAACAATACGGAATATGACGGAGATTACGGCGGAACAGGCGGCAAAGACGAAACGCACAGAATCGCATTCGATCCGTCAACGTTCGGTGAAATAACAAGCGTTGAAATCGTGCTTGCAAGCGGAGAGTAAAATATTCTCGTTGTTGTATATGTCTGCCGAAGTTAGTACACTTGAAGTATGCGAACCGATTATAAACAGTTAGTAACTTTATCAGGGGTGGCGAGGTGTTGCCCAATGAAAACCATCATTCCGAGGGCGCGGCTGGGTAGGCTGCCTACCATAGGCAACATTGCTCCGACGGAATGCTGAGCCATCAGGGCGAGTTTTCATGGGCAATTCCTCGACAGAACCCCCTACACCAACCACCGCACTTCGGTGCCGATTTCATAAGGGCACACAAGGCACCTTTCTGGGGTATAGCTCAAGTGTTGGTACCCGACTCGTGTTTGTGTCTTTTACAACAAAAAAACGCCGCTAAAAAAAACGGCGTTTTGATTTTAATACCGATTGAAAGTCGTTCTTGGTTTATCTCACTTGTAAACAGGTCACTCGAAAAGTTTTCGGGGATAGGGGTAAGGGGGAAGGGGTACTTTTACAAAAGTCCCCTTCCCCCTTAAACTCACTTTATTTTATTCCACGCTTCCGCGTTATCCCTGCGCGTCGACAGCGGTGTGACGGAAATATACCCGTTCATTGTGGCGTCGGTGTCTATTGTCAGGTCGTCGCCGTAGTTGTACACCATGTAGCCCTGTTGGTCAAAGTGGTGCTCGTCCACGGCAATAAAGTCGTCTGTGTAGTACGCTCCGCCCATACGCGTAGGCAAAATGCCGCGTACTTCAAGCGGAATGTTGACGTTGTACACATCATTGTGCGCAAACAGATTGCGGCTTACAAAAAAGTTGTAAATGTCGTCAAGCCATGCTTCGGCAGTGTCGAATGAGGTGTATTCGGTACTCAGCGCAATGCCGTTGATTCCACGCAGCGACGCTTCGAAAACAGCCCCTACGGTGCCGCTGTACAGCATGTCCTCGCCAAGGTTGTAACCTTTGTTTATGCCGCTTATTACAAGGTCGTAGTTTTCCTTAAGCCCCAGCGTGGCGTAACGCACACAGTCTACAGGCGTACTGTCAACGCAGTATGCTCGCGCGTTAGGCGCAAAGTCGTCGCGACGGGTAATTTCAATGGGCGTATGTATGCAAATGGCATGGCTTTTGCCGCTTTGTTGCGTTTTGGGTGCGGCTATTACAACTTCATCAAAGTGTTTTGCCGCCCATTTGGCAACTATGTGCAAGCCTGTCGAGTCTATTCCGTCGTCGTTTGTAAGCAGAACTTTCATTTTTACAGCCATCCCTCGTGAGTGTTTTTGTATTCGGCAACCATTTGGTCTGCGTCGGCAAGCAACGCCTTGATTTCACGCTTGTTGTACAGTGTTGCGCCGCACGTACACTGGTGACCGCCGCCGCGATACTTTTCCGCAAGCGTATTTATTTCGATAAATCGGCTGCGCAAACGCACGCGTATTGTGCCGTCGGGCATGTCGATAAAGGCAATCCACACAATGCTGCCCTTAATGCTGTTGAGAAAACTTACCGCCTCGCTTGCCTGTTCCGTGCTGAGGTTAAACTGTTGCTGCATTGCGTTCGTTACGTGAATGTGCGCCACACCCGCAGGGGTAATGCTCATTTTTTTGTGAATATACGCTTCGTACTTGAAGTAGTCGAAGTCCTCGAGGTACAAATTGGCAAACAAACGGTCCGTGTCGATGCCGTAATCGAGAAGCATGCCTGCAAGTCGCAAGGTTTCGCCTGTTGTGGATTCGTAGCGGAAACGTCCGCTGTCCGTCACCATGCCGGTGTACACGTAGGTTGCGGCTTGATTGTCAATTACAAGCTGATCGGCAAGTTCGCGAAAAAAGTAGGCAACCATTTCGCAAACGCTGCTGCGACGGTCCTCAACCCACATAATGTCGCCGTATGGCTGGATGTTGATGTGGTGGTCGATTTTGATAAGTTCCTTTGCAAGCCCGATTTTGCTGTTGCTTATGCGCTCTTGGGTGGCTGTGTCAAACACGATTGCAAGGGCGTTTTCGTACATTTCGTCGGGCAGTTGAGGTTCGTCGTCGCCAAGGAACGCAAGGTAGTCGCTTTTGTCCTCGGCAACAAGGTGTATGTCTTTGTCGGGAAAGGTCAGGCGCAGCATGCGCGTAAAGCCTTTTGTACTGCCTATTGCGTCGCCGTCGGGGCGGATGTGGCGTGACACTATGATCCGGTCGTAACTTTTGATTTTGTCAAGTATGGCTTGCAATGTGGCAAACGTGGTGGTGTCGGACATGTAGATAGGCTCCTTTGTTGTGGTTGTATATTTTGTTGCAGCGCGGCTTGTTTTCGGCTGGTCGTCGTTTGTTTGGCTGTGTCGTCGGCAAGTTCCGACGGTACGCGGCGTTCAGCGCGCGTTTGTAATCAGTTCGTCAAGGTCCGACAGAAGTTTCATTGCCGTTTCGCGATCGGGTACTGTGCAGCCGCTTGCTTTTGCGTGACCGCCGCCGCCGTACTTGACGGCAATGGGGTTGATGTTGAAACTGCGACTGCGAAGTTCGCACAATATGCCGTCGTCGCTTTCGGTAAAGTTGACCCAGTTTTCAACGCCTTTAATGTCGCCCATCACCCCCACGTATGCGCGTGAAACGGAAGTTGCAGGCATGCCCAGCGCGGCAACGTCGGCTGTGGTGTTGTAAATGTAGGCGTTGTGCGCAGGTGTAAGCTGAATTTTCATTGCAAAACTTGCGCGCGTCTGCACGGCGGACAGTTCCTCACAGTACAGGTTGGCGTAGATATCCGTCGGCTTGAAGTCGTATTTGGTAAGCAGCGAAGCAAGTCGGAAAGTGTTGCTGGTAGTGCTGTCGAAGCGAAAACGTCCGCTGTCCGTCACCATACCGGTAAACAGACTTTTTGCCGCAAGGTCGGTCAGGGTAAGTTTGTTTTTGATCAGGAAGTCGGCAAGCAGTCCGCAGCAGGATTCGTAACTGCTGTCCACGATGTCGACGTCGCAAATGTCCTCACACTTAAGGTGGTGGTCGAAGCGCAACGTTGCCGCCGCCGTCTTGTATCGGTCGTCGGAAATAAGAAAACTTGCGCCGCAGTCCAGCACGATTGCCAGTGCGCCGTCGTAAGTTTCGTCGGGAATGTCGTCGGGCGTGCTGTTTTCCATAAAGGCAAAACGTCCCGCGCCGTCACCTGCGATGAAAATGTGTTTCTCGGGGAAGGTGGCTTTGAGCGTTTCCGCAAGACCCACCTGGCTGCCTATTGCGTCGCCGTCGGGGTTTTTGTGGCGATGTATGATTATCGTGTCGAATTTCTGTATCAGCGTTAACGCTTTTTTGTGCATGGCGATTCTCCGTTAGTGTTTTATGTGACATATTATTTTACCATATACTTCACTTTATGTCAAACACGACTTTATGTCAAACGCGAACGTCATCAAGCGGCGCGAAAAGAGGCAAAAAAGAAGCGGAAAACCCATTGTTGGCTTTCCGCTTGGCTGTATTTGATTGATTTTGCAATGTGGCACGTGTTTGCCGTCACGCTTGCAGTTGTTGGCGGCGGTAACGGGATGCGGCACTTTACTTTTTGTTTTCCTTTGCCCAGATACGCATACGTTGCGCGTGGTCGAGGATTGCCTTGCGCAGACGGATGTTTTGCGGCGTAACTTCAACGTACTCGTCATCGGCGATAAATTCAAGGCATTGTTCAAGGGACAGAATCGTGGGCGGCGTAAGTTTGAGTGCTTCGTCGCTTCCGCTTGCACGGCAGTTTGTAAGGTGCTTTGTTTTGCACACGTTTACGGAAATGTCGTCCTCGCGGCTGTTTTCGCCGACGACCATGCCTGCGTACACGGGTACGCCCACGCCTACAAACAGAGTGCAACGTTCCTGCGCGTTAAACAGACCGTAAGCGGTGGTGACGCCGTCCTCGAAGCAGACAAGGCTGCCGCGGCTACGTTCGGGTACGTCGCCTTTGTAGGGTTCGTAACTGTCAAATACGCTGCTCATTACGCCGAAACCTTTGGTGTCGGTAAGCAGTTCGCTGCGGTAACCGATAAGGCAACGAGACGGAATTTTGAATTCCAGACGTGTGCCGCCCTGACTGTCGGGTGCCATGTTGATGAGTTCTGCCTTGCGCTGACCGAGTTTGCTCATTACGCTGCCGACGTAGGCTTCGGGCACTTCGACAACAAGGTATTCCATGGGTTCGCAACGTACGCCGTTGATGTCGCGGAAAATAACTTTCGGGCGCGAAACCTGAAATTCGTATCCCTCGCGGCGCATGTTTTCGATAAGAATGGACAGGTGCAGTTCTCCCCTGCCGTACACCTTGAAGCAGTCGGGGCTTTCCGTTTCTTCCACGCGCATGGACACGTTGGTTTCCACTTCCTTAAACAGGCGTGCGCGCAGGTGACGGCTGGTGACAAACTTGCCCTCTTTGCCTGCAAAGGGGCTGTTGTTTACCATAAACATCATGCTGATTGTCGGTTCGTCGATGTGCACGAAGGGCAGCGGCTCTACGCAGTCGGTAGCAGTGACGGTGTCGCCGATGTTCATGTCGGCAAGTCCGTTTACGGCAACGATGTCGCCCATGTCGCCTTCGGGACAGTCGACACGCTTGAGTCCTTCAAACTGGTACAAGCGAGCAACCTTGCTGGCAGTGCGTGTGCCGTCGTGGTGGCAAACGACAACCTGCTGACCTACGTCGATGTGACCGCGGTTAACCTTGCCGATGCCTATTCTGCCTACGTATTCGTCGTAGTCAATGTTGCAGATAAGCAGTTGCAAGCCGCCTTCGAGGTCGCCTTCGGGTGCCGGGATTTCCGACAAAATGGCGTCAAGCAGCGGTGCCATGTTTGTGCCGTGCCGGGCAAGCGTGGTGGAAGCCCAACCCTGCTTTGCGCTGGCGTAAATTACTTTGAAGTCGAACTGGTCGTCGTTTGCGCCCAGTTCCATAAACAGTTCCATTATCTGCTCGCGCAGTTCGTGCTCGTCAAATTCGCCTTTGTCAACCTTGTTGATGACAACCAACGCTTTTTTGCCGAGCCCGAGGGCCTTTTTCAGTACGTAGCGCGTTTGCGGCATGCAACCTTCGATTGCGTCCACAAGTAGAAGTACGCCGTCCACCATGGACAGGATACGTTCCACTTCGCCACCGAAGTCCGCGTGTCCCGGGGTGTCGATAATGTTGATTTTTGTGCCGTTGTAGTGTATTGCGGTGTTTTTGGCAAGAATGGTAATTCCGCGTTCGCGTTCGATGTCGTTGCTGTCCATCACGCGTTCGGCAACTACTTCGTTTGCACGGAAGGTGCCGTTTTGCTTCAGCAACTGGTCGACAAGGGTTGTCTTGCCGTGGTCTACGTGGGCAATTATTGCAATGTTTCTGATGTCGTTTCTTTTCATACCTTTTCCTCTGATGTGACAGTAGAACTACTGTCGTCCGACTTATTGGCGGTTTTTATCCATAACTAAAAGATTATACTACCTTACACATAGTTTAGTCAAACGCTTGACAAAATAATTGACGATTACGTTCAAAAAAATGTGAACAGAAACTGTTGTGGCATGGGTTGGTGGGCGGTTTTAACTAATCGTCGTTTGCCCGCATATATTATACGGTAATATATTTGCGGAGAAATTTTATGTGCGGAATATTCGGTATGGTTGGCGACAATTGCGTAAAAGGTACCATTGACAGTTTGCGCGCGCTTGAGTATCGAGGCTACGACAGTGTGGGCGTTTCTGTGAAGGACGAGGACGGTCTGCATGTGGAAAAAGTCGTCGGTCGGTCACAAAATTTAGCATACGTACGTGAAAAATACATACATGCGACAAGTTGTATCGGACATACGAGGTGGGCGACGCACGGGGCGGTTACCCGTGAAAACGCACACCCGTTTTTGTCCTACGGCGGCGATTTTGCCATAGTGCACAACGGCGTTATCGACAACTGGAGCGCACTCAAAACAATGCTGACGGACGGCGGCGTGCAGTTTACCTCGCAGACGGACAGCGAAACGATTGCCCATCTTTTGCAGAAAAACTACGACGGTGACGTGCTTTCATGCGTGTGTAAAACGGCAAAAATGCTTAAGGGCGCGTATGCAGTGGCAGTGCAGACTACTTTTGACGACAATCTGTATGTCGTTAAAAAGCGAAGTCCGCTGGTCGTAGGCAGTTCGGACGGCGGCAACTGCGTGTGCAGCGACGTCAGGTGCATTGCACGCTATGCAGAAACGGTGGCGTTGCTTCCGGACGACGCGGTGGCGGTTGTCGGCAAAAACGTGACTTTTTACGACTACGACGGCAACATGCTTGAAGCGGACTTTTTCTGCCCGGACAAAAACGATGTGGTTGTGCCGGAAGATGAAGTTATGTTGTCGGAAATATACGAAATTCCCGACAAAATACGTGCGGCAAAACGCGGATATATCGGGCAAGGGGGAATCGGAATTCCGGCGCGCAGACTGCGTGGATTCAATCGGATTTATCTGCTCGGGTGCGGCACGGCGTATCACAGCGGACTGGAAACGGCAGCGGTTGTGCGTAAATTTATGGACGTGGACGTCATTCCCGTGGTTGCAAGCGAATTTGTGTACGACAATTACCCCGTGGACGAACGGACGCTTGCCTTTTGTATCAGTCAAAGCGGCGAAACGGCGGATACTATACGCAGTGCCGAACGCGTTACGGCAAATGGTGGCTACGCGTATGCCGTAACAAACACCGACGCGTCGGGACTTGTTTTTGTCTGCAACCGTAGCGTAAACGTGTGCGCAGGCGGTGAGTTTGCAGTGGCAAGCACCAAAGCATACAACTGTCAGTTGGCTACGCTTTTGTTGCTGTTTGCCGACATTGCCGTCGCTCGCAGGTGCGTTGTGCCGGAATTCAAAAACGAAGTGTGCCGTGCATTGGACAAAGCCGCCAATGCCGCCGCCATTGCGCTTCAACAGTCGTCGCGCATAGAAATGCTTGCCGAAGAAATAAAGGATTGTTCGTCGGTGTTTTTCATCGGGCGTACCGTCGATTACCCGACGGCAGAGGAAGGCGCGCTTAAGCTGAAAGAAATAAGTTACATGCACTGTGAGGCGTATCCCGCAGGGGAACTGAAACACGGCGCGCTTGCCATGGTGGAACGCGGCGTTGCCGTGATTGCCGTGGCTACGGACATAAGTCTTGCCGAACGCACCGAAGCAAGCCTTGCCGAGGCGAGAAGTCGCGGCGCAAGAGTGCTGTGTGTAAGCCCTTACGACATGACTGCGGAATGCGTGTCATTGCCTGTCGTCGGGTGTCTTGTCAGCGGCATCGTGTCGGTAATCCCGTTGCAACTTCTGGCATACTACGTTGCCGTGAAACTCGGCAGGGACGTGGACAAACCGAGAAACCTTGCCAAGTCCGTCACTGTAGAGTAGTGCGGTGCGCGTCGCTGCTTTGCGGTTGACAACGCAGAAAAATAAGTGTAAAATATTGTCAATAAAGAACTGAAACGACAGTTTTTCGGCATTTTTTTTGTGAACGTCGGACGGGTCGTTTCTCGGGAATTTTTGCCGCAAATGTCGTGGAAAAACGCATACGTATGCAAAAATTCGTTACAAGGGAAGTTATGAAATATTTTACACACAGTGTGCCGTCGTCGCTTGACACAACGGCATTGTACGGCAAACGTACAATAAGGGAACACTTGCGCTACAACATGTTGCTTGCAACATTCAAGGCAAACTTCGGCGCAGACGGTTGCTGTTTTGCAAGTGCCCCCGGTCGCGTCGAAGTCATCGGCAATCACACCGACCACAACGGCGGAAGTGTAATCGGCGCAACGGTTGACACCGACATGTTGTGCGCGTTTGCCACAAACAAAAACGGTGTTGTGCACATTAAAAACAAGGGACGCGCCGACGTGGTGTTTGCAGTGGACGACATTGACAATGTAGAGCCGGGAAGTATCGGCATGGTTAAGGGCGTGTTGAGTTATCTCAGGCTGCAAGGCTACAACGTTGGCGGTTTCAATGCGGTGCTTGATTCTAAAATTCCGTCGGGCGCAGGGCTCAGTTCCGGCGCGGCGTTGCAGGTGCTTGTAGGGTGTGTGGTCAACGCGCTGTACAACGACGGGAAAATTCCCGCCGAAACCCTTGCCAAAGCGGGGCAATATGCGGAAAATAAATACTTCGGAAAACCCTGCGGACTACTTGACCAGGGTGCAATTGCTCTCGGCGGCATTGTAGCAATGGATTTTGCCTGCGATTTTACGTACAGTCGTTTTCCGTCCATACTTACCGACTACAACCTTGTAGTAGTCAACACGGGCGGCAGTCATGCGCCGCTTACCGCTTTGTACGCGCAAATTCCCAAGGATATGGCGGCTGTGGCGAAGTTTTTCGGGGCGGAAAGACTGTGCGAAGTAGAGCCGTCGCATTTTTACGGCGACTACGAAAACGTGTGCCGATGCGTGGGAGAGCGGCAAGCCAAGCGTGCGAAACATTTTTTTGACGAGTGCGACAGGGTTGCACAAATGAAGGTCGCGCTTCAAAGCGGCAATCAACATGACTTTGTGCGTCTTGTAAACGAAAGCGGCGAAAGTAGCATGAATCTGCTTGGCAATTGCAGTTACGACGGCAACTCGGCAATAAAGGACGCCGCGTGTATAGCTCGTAAAATTTGTCCGGACGGCGCGGCTCGTGTTCATGGCGGCGGCTTTGCCGGCACCGTTTTGTGTGTCGTTCCAAAAAACAAATGCGTCAGGTTTCTGCTGGATATGAGTATGAACTACGGCCCCGACAACGTCAGAAAACTGTCTGTAAGAAGTTGTGGTGCATACGTGCTGTAAAAATGTCGGATTAACTATATTGAAATGAAAGAACGCAAACGAATTTTACTTCGCTTGCGTTTTTTTTAGTTGATGTGCCTTTTTTATTATGTTTGACCTTTTACTTTTACTCGAATACCGCGCGAAGATTGCAAGGCAATGGCAACGGTTTTGAAAGCGAGCGACGTTGAACAAGTTCCAGCAGTCGTTGTATCGCTTTGTCGCGTTCGCTTTGACTTAATCCGTCAAGTTTGTTCATTATTTGCATTGCACGCGGATTGCGAGTAACGTACACGTTGTCAACCTCGTACACGGACGTGATTTGTTCGGTCAATTGCGCGACAAATTGCTTGTATTGTTCGTGCGAGGTGAATTCTTTGGTTTGCAGTGCAACAAGGCAGTTGCGTTTGTAAATTATGCATTTGGCTCGCACGACTTTTTCGTTGGCGGCAGCAAGTTTGGCGATTTTCTCCTCGCTTGTAGTGGCATATGCCGCAACCGATGTTGTAAGTATTGCAATCATGGAAAGTACGCACAGCGCGTACAGAAAGTGTTTCATTTTTCCTCCGTATCGGGCACCGATGTTTGTGGTGTGACGTTACCGTCGCGTTAACGACATTGTTTTGTAAAAGGCTCGACCAAGATTTTTTTTTGAAATTATAAAATCGCTTTGAAAATTTTTTTTGTAACGAACCGATCTTTTTTGCCCGACCGTTGATTAGTATTTGCAATAGTCGCGGAATTATTTGTTGTAACGTGAAAAATCGCAATTGGGGTTTTTATGTAGCTGCAAGCCGCTTAATACATTTTGCGGCATTGCTTTGTCTGCGAAAGTTCTTCAAAAGTGTAATTTGTAACAAATAATCTTGTTTTTCGACGTTTTGCAGATGATACAATGAAAAAAATGCGAAACCGAGGTGAAACATATGGACCAAGTCATGCCGATAATTGCGATTTGCGCCGTAGGGCTGTGTGCCGCCGTCGGGTATTTGTTGTTTGTCGCAGTCAATGCATTGCGTAAAAGGTTTGGCAAACACAGCAATGTAATTGAGATAGACGACGACACTTTGGTGGTGGATTTGCGTGAGTATCGCCGAAAAAAACGCAGACCTTGACAAGCGACATAAGGTATGGTACAATAACTTTATCGGTTGCATTGACAGACAAAACTTACCGCTTGATGCGCAACATCGCATTGAAGAACAAATTAGTTGCCCTGATTGAAAGTCGGGCGCAGCCCGGTCAAGTTTTGTTGCACAGTCGCGCGGCTCGTTACAAGTGTAAAAGCAATGCCCGAGCGGCAGTCTGTGACCGAAAAGAAAACCCGAAAACGGAGGTTACTATGGACAAAAAAATTCTGGCAGGTATGATTGACCACACCTTGCTTAAACCTGCAAAGAAGAGCCAACTCGACGCGCTTTGCAACGAAGCAATCCAATACGGCTTCGCTTCTGTTTGCGTAAACCCCTGCAACGTAAAGTATTGCGCAAAATTGCTTGACGGCACAAACGTGAAAGTTTGCACCGTAATCGGCTTCCCTCTCGGTGAAAACACCGTGCCCGTAAAGGTGTTTGAAACCAAAAACGCTATCAAAAACGGCGCGACGGAAATCGACATGGTTATCAACCAATCCTGGGCAAAAACAGGCAACTGGAGCAAAGTCGAGAAGGAAATTGCCGCCGTCAAAAAGGCTTGCGGCAACATTACGCTTAAAGTAATTCTGGAAACGTGCAACCTTACCGACAAACAACTTGTTGCGGCTTGCAATGCGGCGGTTGAGGCAGGCGCACAGTTTG
>ULVD01011877.1_pt1 | contig 12238 bp, 7 predicted proteins | sample 1959101 | NCBI WGS metagenome assembly ULVD01 (sample SAMEA4835777, study PRJEB28245) | human gut metagenome | biome: gut microbiome; material: fecal sample | place: Denmark | collected 2008
GCAGTACGGGAACTCCGCTTCGGACGGAATAACCGGCTCGAGAGCGCGCTCGGCGAGTGCGCCGTGACCGATTTCACGACGACCGGGTCCGCGGAGCGGTTTAGCTTCGCCCGAGCTATAACCGGGGAAGTTATAGTGATGCATGTATCTTTTGAAAGATTCCTCGTCGAGGTTATCGAGCTTTTGCACCTCGCTCATCATGCCGAGCGTACAGGTGGAAAGAGCCTGCGACTGACCGCGAGTGAACACAGCCGAACCGTGAACGCGCGGCAACAAGCCGACCTCGCACCAAATGTCGCGGATTTCGGTAAGCTTTCTGCCGTCGGGACGGAAGCCCTCGTTCAGAATCTTCGCGCGTACCTTTTCCTTGGTGACGTAGTAGATTACGTCCTTGACTTCGCGGAGGTTATCGGGATAGATTTCCGCAAAGTGACCGACAACCTGCTCGTCGACCGCGTCCTGCTTCTTCTGACGCTCCTGTCTGTCGGTTTCGGCAAGCGCCTCGTCGACAAGCTTGTCCGCAAACTCGCGAACGGCGACGTTGATTTCCTCGGGAATCGTGTAAAGGTCCATTTTCTTTTTCTCTTTACCGACTTCCTTGACGATTTCGTTAATGAACGCGACAAGCTTTTTGATTTCTTCGTGCGCATAAAGAATACCGCCGAGCATAACCTCTTCGGAAACCTCGTTCGCGCCGGCTTCAACCATCATAATGGCTTCCGAAGTACCGGAAACGTAAACGTGCATCTGGCTCTTCGCTCTCTGCTCGTTGTCGGGGTTGATGACGTACTGACCGTCAACGTAGCCCACGACTACCGAGCCGGTAGGTCCGTAGAACGGAATATCGGAAATAGACAACGCGATGGATGAGCCAATCATGCCGAACACCTCGGGCGGAATGTTGGTGTCGACGGATAGCGCGGTGGCTACCACGCAAACGTCGTTGAAAAGTCCTTTGGGGAACAGCGGACGAATAGGTCTGTCGATGAGTCTGGACGTAAGGATAGCCTTATCGCTCGCTCTGCCCTCGCGGCGCTTGAAGCTTCCCGGAATTTTGCCGACCGCGTACATCTTCTCTTCAAAGTCCACGCTGAGCGGGAAAAAGTCCATGCCGGGACGCGGCTCGGGCGACATGTTGACGTTGGTCATGACAACGGTATCGCCGCATCTGATGATGCACGAGCCATTGGACAATCCGCCGTACTTGCCCACCTCGACGGTCATCTCTCTGCCGCCGAGCATAGTTTTGAAAATTCTTGCCTCTTGCATATAAAAACCTCCCAACCGAACCGCGTCTCTCGCGGACGGTAAAAAGCAAGGGCATAAACATATTACGCCCTTGCCTAAAGTAAATTACTTTCTCAAATCGAGCTTTGCGATAAGCTGTCTGTATCTCTCGATGTCGAGTTCCTTGAGATAGTTCAAAAGACTTCTTCTGGAACCTACCATCTGAAGCAAACCGCGACGGGAATGAAAGTCCTTAGCATGCACCTTAAGGTGCTCGGTGAGGTGGTTGATGCGGTAAGTAAGAAGCGCAATCTGAACCTCGGGGCTGCCGGTGTCACCCTCGTGCGTCGCATACTCTGCAATGATTTGTGCCTTTGTTTCCTTGTCCATGATTTTTATCCTCCAATGGATTAAATTCGCCTCGCACCTAAGTATGGGGACGGAGATTCCCTAACCTGTGGAAACGAGGTACCTTGTTATTATAGCATTATGTTAAGCTTTTGTAAACTGTTTTTGCAGGAAATTTCGTTTTTCCTCGGCTTTTTCGTCAAATCTTTCTATGTACAACGCCGTTTCCCTAAGCGCGGCGAATCTCGTAATCTTTCCTCTTTGCAAATCGACGGCTTTCGTAATCGCTCCTGCGCCGCAAGCAATCACGCTCATGCAGTCCTCCATAGTCGTGACGTTGTTGACGCACTGCTTCCCGGGCAACGTATAGCCCACGTTCTCGAGGTTACCCAACATTTGCTTTTGTCGATACAAATAGTACGGCAAATATCCGTTCCCGGCCATTGCCGCGCGTGCATAATCGGTCATTTCGGCAATCTCGGAATTATCATACTTGCCGTCCTGTTTAAGCTGCGAACCGTTTTTCCTTGACAACGTATGCACGGTAACATTCTCGGGGCGAAGTACTGCAACCCCGTCCAGCGAACGCGAAAAATCGGCTATGGTTTCGCCGTTAAGTCCTGCTATCAGGTCAACGTTTATATCGAACCCGTACTTTCTCGCAAGCGCGTACTTGTCGAAAAAGTCCCGCGAGGTGTGAGCTCTGCCGATTTTAACCAGCGTTTCGTCGTTCAGCGACTGCGGATTTACGCAAATACGCGACGCGCCCACATCCTTTATTGCGCTCAGCTTTTCGTCGGTTATGGAGTCCGGTCTGCCCGCCTCTATCGTAAATTCAACGTCCCGAAACGGAAAACCGTCGAATAAAGCATGAATACAACCTGCCGACAATGTGGTAGGCGTACCGCCGCCGACATACACCGAAAACAGCCTGCCATGCTCCGTAATAAAGCCGACAGCCTCTTCTATTTCTCTTCTCAGAAGCTCTACATATTCGGGAAACAGCTTTTCCGACTTCGACGCAAGCTCAGTAGCAAAAGCGCAATAATAGCACTTGGTCGCGCAAAACGGAATATGAACGTAAAGGTTAAACAGCCTGTTGTCGCGAACGTAAATTCCAGACTGATTTTTTACTATTTCGCATATAAGCCGCGATTTTTCCTCGGAAACGCAAAATTCGATTTGAAGCTTCTTTTTGCATTCGTCAAGCGAAAGCCCTTTTCCGAGCATATCATAAACAAGCTTCGACGGACGAATCCCGGTGAGGCTTCCCCATGGCGGACGTATGCCCGTATAGTCCGACAGAGCCTTGAAAACAGCAAGCTTACACGCGCGCTTGTACAATCGCTTTCGCTCAATTTCAGTCAACCCGTTTGGCAGAAAATCAATATAATTATATGTCTTTCCATTTAGGGAAACTATATTATTTAACTTTTCTCCGTCATTTTCCCTAAGAAAAACGCACTTGTGAGAGATAACGGCATCGCACTCGTCCGCATACGGAAAAAAAAGCTTAACTTCATCCAAAAGCTCGGCTGTAATATCGTCGCGATTTGTTTTAAATTCGAGCATACGGATTATATTTCCTTTCGTAATTCAGCGTAGTATTTTCTCCGTGACCCGGCAAGACGGCAAAATCGCCGCTCAATGCAAAAAGCTTTGCAAGCGAAGTTTTCATGTCCGCATAGCTGCCGCTGGGAAAATCGGTTCTTCCGATAGACAGTCTGAACAGCGTATCTCCCGTAAACAAAACGTCATTCCACTTGTAACACACGCTACCCTTGGTATGACCGGGCGTAGCGATTACCTCGATTCTTTCGCCTAGAATCGTCAATACTTCGCCGCCACGCACAAGAAAATCGGGCGTAAAGCTCGTAAAACTTTCGCCAAACGCCTGCGCGAGATTATCTGCCGACGATAACATCGGCAAATCAAATTCACTCATGTCGACCTTTGCGCCGCGTTTTTGAAGCTCGGCGCAGCCTGAAGCGTGGTCAAAATGCCCGTGCGTCAAAAGCACGCTGTCGCAGCGAAGCAAATTTTCGTCGATATAGCTCAAAATCTCGCGAATGCCGTCGCCGGAATCCACGACGATACATTCGCGATTTTCGTTATACAAAACGTAGCTGTTTGTTTGCACCGCGCCTGCGGTAATCGTCTTTACTTTCACTAGCCCACGTTGCTCCTGAACACCTTTTCAACGTCGGGAATCGACTGAATTTTATTGACGAGGTTGTCAAATTCTGAAATATTGCTTACCGTAACCGAAAGGTTGATTATGGCGTTTCCGGACTTATCAACTCTCGCGTTAAGATTGGTAATTGTGAGTTTAAGCTCGCTTATCAACATCGTAAGCTTCGCCAGCAATCCGTTGGCGTTCCGAGCTTCGATTTGCATTGCGACGGCAAACGGCGCAGGGTTATCGTTCGCCCAATGCGCCTCGATAAGCCGAAAGTCCTCCACGTTTTTCAGATTCGGACAGTTCTTTCTGTGAATGGCAACGCCTCTTCCTCGCGAAATAAACCCTACTATATCGTCGCCCGGAACAGGGTTACAGCACTTGGAAATGCGCACCAAAAGGTCGTCGTGTCCCTTGACGATTACGCTGCCCGACGACATCGAACGAACGGCGCCCGTCGTCCTCGTCGGCGTTTTCGCGCGCTCTTCTTTCTTATAAAAATCAATTAGCTTCGATAAAATCTGATTTACCGTAAAGCCGCCGTAACCGACGGAAGCATACAGGTCGTCCACCGACGAAATAGAATACCGCTGCATAATGACGTCGAGCCACTTCGGCAGCATGAGGTTTCCCAGCACATAGCCGCGGATTTTCGCCTCTTTTTCCAGCATTTCCTTGCCGCGGCGAATGTTGTCCTCTTTAAGCTCCTTCTTGAAAAACGCCTTGATTTTGGACTTAGCCTGCGAAGTCTTTACAAACCTGAGCCAATCGCGGCTCGGTCCCTTTGCCGAAGCCGAGGTAATGATTTCGACGTAATCACCCGTATTCAGCTTCGTTTCCAGCGGAACGATTTTACCATTGATTTTCGCGCCTACGCACTTGTTTCCGATTTCGCTGTGAACGTTGTACGCAAAGTCGACGGGCGTCGCGCCCTCGGCAAGCGTAACCACGTCGCCCTTCGGCGTGAACACAAAAACCTGACCGCTGTACAAATCGAATTTAAGCGATTCGTAAAACTCCTGCGGACTAGAGTTTTCGCTCTGTACGTCCATTACGCCTCTCAGCCACTCAAGCTTTTCGTCCAGCTCGTTCGCGGCTCCGCGGTTTTCCTTGTACTTCCAATGCGCAGCGATACCGTACTCGGCAATCTTGTGCATTTCGTAGGTGCGAATCTGTATCTCAAACGGCATGCCGAACGTCGTCATGACGGTAGTATGCAGCGACTGATAGTTATTCGGCTTCGGCACGGCGATGTAGTCCTTGAACCTGCCCGGAATCGGCTTCCACATCGTGTGAATCATGCCCAAGACTTCGTAGCAATCCTTGATATTTTCGACGATAACGCGCACCGCAGTCAAATCGTAAATCTGGTCGAACGTGCGGTTATTGTTTTTCATCTTTTTATAGATGCTGTAAAAGTGTTTAGGTCTGCCGCTGACCTCGCCTTTTATGTTAAGTTCCTCCAAAAGCGAGGTAAGTCTGCTGCAAATTCTGTTGACAAGCTCCTGTCTTTCGGCGCGCTTCAACGCCACTTCGTTTACAAGCGACTCGTAAATCGCGGGCTCGAGTACTTTAAGACACAAGTCCTCCAATTCGCATTTAAGATAGCTTAAGCCCAAACGTGACGCGAGCGGCGCAAAAATTTCCAGCGTTTCGCGTGCCATCGCATGCTGACGTTCCTCGCTCAGCGACGAAATCGTGCGCATATTGTGCAGTCTGTCGGCAAGCTTTATGATTATAACGCGAATGTCCTTTGCCATCGCGAAAAACATTCGACGAAAGTTCTCGGCTTGTTCCTCCTCTTTCGACTTGAACTTAATCTTGTCAAGCTTGGTGACGCCTGCAACCAGCTCGGCAATCTCATCGCCGAACAGCTTGCGGATTTCCTCGTCGGTCGCAGCCGTATCCTCCACGCAATCGTGAAGAAGCGCGGCGGCAAGCGTTGCGCAGTCGAGTCCCAAATCGAAAAGTATCGTCGCAACGGCAATCGGATGAGTAATGTACGGCTCGCCCGATTCGCGAAATTGATTGGAATGCATTTTCGTCGCATAAGCCAGCGCGCGGTTAAGCAGCTCGACCTGTTGCGGATTGAAAACCAATTCAAATTTTTCTTGTAATTGCTGCATTATTTCGACAATCTCTCCTTGACAAGAGTGTAAATCTTTGACGTATCCAAATCGGCGCGGACGCCTCGATTTATCATTACGCGGAACGGATTATTTTCTACGCTTATAAACCCAAGCTCCTCGAAAACCTGCATACAGAACACGAATTGCGTTTGCTTAAGACTGGAATCGGTAGTCGCAATGTGACGGAAAAATCCGTTCAGACCGGCGGCAGGCACTCCGACGTTCGCCTTGATTTTTTCAAAATACTCGGCGAATACCGCGCGTTCGACGCTGAGTTCGTATGTATCGGTGGGCGCCGACGGCAGGTAAATTTCAGCCTTCGACACCGAGTTTAAGTATGCGATTATGCCGTTATTGAGCGGCGCTCGAAGGAAAATAATCTTATCGTAGTTTGAAAAGCACAGATTGTCGCTCGTAAACGACGGCGCGACTATTACTCGCGAAAAATTATTACGCGTCGTCGCGTAGACGAACTCTCTTACTCCGGGATAATCGTGCTTTGCCGCATACTCGTCATACGATTTTCTGTCAGGCGCAATTACCAGCGTGCCGTAAAGCGGCTTGACAAACTCGTCTAAGTCCGCTTCGCAGTAGGTTTTATAATCGCACTTGTCCTTAGGAAGGTATTTAAGCAAGCCGTACTCAAAGCCCTCACAGATGGAATCGTTTATATACAGTTCGGAAGGCGAGCATCCGCGAATAATGCCCTTTATCGTCTTGCCGCCGTAGTTGCCCGTTTGCAGCTCGGTCACGAGCGTTTTTATGCCCGGCGACAGCAGCTGATAAGACAACTTGGAATAATTGAAAGCAAACATCTGGAACCCGTTGTCCAGGGTAACCGACACATGAGATTTATTGCTCTTGCAGGGCGCAACCTTAACCGCGTCGACGTCAAGTCTGAACAACGGCCTTGCGTTCCCGTTACCCGTCGGTTCCAAAAGCTCCAACGCTTCTACAAAATCATAGCGAACGTCTTTTACGTCGATTGCCATATCATAGCTGAGCTTCGGATAAAACAATTCGTCGGAAAAATCGGTCAGGTATTCGTTTACAGCCTTTTTGAAGCCCTCTATGCAGTCATACTTAATCGAAAAACCGGCTGCCTGCGCGTGTCCGCCGAATTCCACAAGGTAATCCTTGCATGCAACCAAAAGCTCGTGGACGTTTATTCCGTCAATGCTTCTGCATGTTCCCTTGTACACGTCGTCGCCGGATTTTACCATTATAAACGCCGGACGATTGTATTCGCCGGTAAGCCTTGCCGCTAAAATTCCGGTAATTCCCTTTTCCCACGACGGATGACTGAGAACAATCGCGCGATTGTGCACCAAATCCTCGCTCGCAAGGTCGCCAACAGCCTCGTCGAACATTTCGTCGCACATGCGCTTTCTGTCCGCGTTGTCGCGCTCTATTTCGTCGACAATCTGTTTGAGCCGCCCCACGTCCGTCAGAGTCAACAGCTCGAACGCCCTGTACGCGTCGCCCATTCTGCCTGCCGCGTTTATTCTCGGCGCAATCTTGTAGGCAATATCGCAGCATACTACCCGGCTTAAATCCAAAGTGTCGAAAAGAATTGACAAGCCCTGATTACGTTTTTCGTTAAGACGTTTCAACCCAAACTGCACGATAAGTCTGTTTTCGTCGGTAAGCGGCACCAAATCGGCAATGGTCGCAACGCAAGCCAGGTCGACGTATTTTAGCATTTCGTCGCGGCTCGAAAGCGCCTCGACAAGCTTCAACGCAACGCCTGCGCCGCACAGATTTTTACACGGATAACCGCAATCGCTTTGCTTGGGATTGACAACGACGCACTCCGGAATTTCGCCCGACACCTCGTGATGGTCGGTGACAATCATATCTACGCCGAGGTCAAGCGCAAAACGCACTTCGTTCGCACCCGAAATACCGCAGTCGCACGTTATGATAAGGTCGGGAATGTGGTGGTCGATTATCTTTTCGAGTCTGTCCGTATTCAAGCCGTAACCGTCGCCCATTCGGTTGGGTATATGAACGAAAACGTCCAAACCGCGAGAAATAAGAAATAACGCCAAAATCGCCGCGGAGCAAACGCCGTCGGCGTCATAATCGCCGTAAACGACAATCTTTTCCCTGTTCTCGATTGCTGCGTTAATTCGCGCCGTCGCCTCGCTCATTCCCTTCATTAGCAACGGATTGTAAAACATGTCCACGTCGGGATAAAGAAAACGCCTTATCGCTTCCTCATTATCGATTCCGCGCAAAAACAGCAGCTCGACAAGCTTTTCGTTCAGCTTCAAATCGTCCGCAATTTTCTTTACGGCTGCGGACTCTATCGTGTTGGAATTCTTTTGCGAAATACTGACGTTCATATTTTCTCCGTGGCATCCGACAAAGCGGCGTTATCAATCGTAACTACAATTCACAAATGTTCGGCTAAGCAATGATAACAAAAATAAGCCTTCGATTAGGAAGGCTTATCTCGTACCTTTATTTATCGGCTTTTGCCTTAGCCGGCGAGCGTTTAGCCTTCGGCTGTTTTACTTTACCGGGGAAAGCTTTTTCCAGCAGCGCCCATATTGTCGGAGCAAGGAACACCGAGGAGTATGTGCCGGCAAGCAAACCGAATATAATCGGGAGCGCGAACACTCTGATATCGGGCACGCCTATGATGGCAACCATGGCAATCATGATAAGCGTGGTAAGCGTGGTGTTTATCGAGCGCCAGACTGTATCCTTCACCGACTTGTTCGCGATATACGCAGGCTTAACCATTTTGCCGTTAATGCGCTTGTTCGCATAGAACTTCAAATTCTCGCGCACACGGTCGAATATGATAATCGTGTTGTTAATCGAATAACCGAGAATGGTAATAATAGCCGCAATGAAAGTCGAATTGATTTCGATGTGGAAAACAACCATTCCGCAAAGCATGATTACAAGGTCGTGGGTAAGCGCGAGCACGGCTGCGATGCCGCTGAGCAGCTCGAAGCGAATAACGATATAAATCAACATGCACAGAAGCGAAATCGAAATCGCCAAAAGCGCGCTCTTGAGCGTTTCGGAGCTTACCGTGGAGCTCGTCTGACCGCCGTCGCTCACCATGCCGCCGTAATTGTCGGAAATCGTCATGACATCTTCAAGCTTCGCGGCGTTTTCGTCGGTGACGGCGGAATTAAACGTAACCGCAATCGATTTCTTATCGTCGGAAATCGTGGCTGTCTTTACGTCAAAGCCGGCGTCGTTGAGCTTATTCGTGAACGTATATTCATAATCGCCGACAAGAAGCATGCTGTCATAAGTCGCGGTAAAGCCGTTTTTAGCGTCGTTGAGCGCGATAGTCGGCTTGAAGAAGAACATCGACTGCGAGAGCGCGTCCTTAAGTTCTTCGTTGACCGTTTCCATCTTCTCTTCGTCGCCCACCGCCTTGTACTTCAACAGTAAGCCTGCGGTATCCGCTTCGCCCTGACGTTGAACTGACGAAATCTTGATGCCGTATTTATTGCCTTCGGAATCCTTAAGCTCCTCGGCGACATTCACGGCGTAGTCCTTGTAGTAGTCGTAGGTGTCGTCGGTAAGTTTGTTTCCGAGGTTTACGCTGATTGTGTAGCCACCGGTAAAATCCATACCGAGGTTAAACGCGCTGCCCGAAACGAAATGGAATACGATGCCTGCAATGAGCGCTATCACGAGAATTACGACGGGTGCGATAAACACCTTCTTCTTATTCTCGACTATTTTGAAATCTTGCTCGAATAACTTATTGAATTTCATCAGATTTGCGCTCCTTCCGAATTGGTGGCGGGAACGACCGCTTCGTCATTTTCGGTAATTTCTTCCACATCGTTTTCGTCGGTTTCCACAAACCCGTCGCGGCGCTTCAGTCCGTACAGCTTCGCGTTCGTGCTGTTAAGGTTGGTAAACCACTTGCACAGACCGCGCGTGACCAAAAGTGAGGTGAACAGCGACAGTATGATGCCGATAAGCAGCGTTACGCCGAAGCCCGAAACCGAGCCCGAACCGAATATGATAAGGACAATCGCCGCGATAATCGTCGTGATGTTACTGTCGAAAATAGCGACCGTAGCGTGCTTGAAACCTGCGTGCATAGACGCGAGTATCGACTTTCCGTCACGATATTCGTCTCGAATACGCTCGTAGATGACGATGTTACCGTCGACTGCCATGCCCAAGCTGAGAATGATACCGGCAATACCGGGAAGCGTGAGCTGAACCCACGGGAACACAGCCAGGAAGAACAGCATCAACACGGTGTAAATGAGAAGCGCAATCGACGCGATTACGCCGAACATTCTGTAACGTAAGATAAGGAACAGCATGACGAGGAACAAGCCGACCGCGCCTGCGATAATACCGAGGAACAGCGCTTTTTCACCGAGCGTAGGAGAAACCGTGGAGCTCTCTTTAAGCGACAACTTGACGTCGAACGTTCCGCTCATAATCTGCGAAGCGAGGTCCTTAGCCGCCTGCGTATCCTGACCGACCATCGTGATTTGCGCTCTGCCGTTGGTAATGGCGTCCTGTATCGTGGCGGTGGAAATAGGCTTTTCCTCTCTCACGCCGTCGGTGACAATGTAAATCGACATGGTTTTTCCGATGTTTGCCGATGTCGCCTTACCGAATTTTTTTCCGCCCTCGCTGGTGAGCTCAAGCGCAACGACTGCGGAACCTGCCTGAGAATCGTAGCCGCCCTCTGCGTTCTTCACGTCGTCGCCGGTGATAACTACCTCGTCCGTATTGTCAAGAACGAATTCGAGCTCGGCAGGCTTGCCGATAAGCTCGAAAATAGCGGACGGGTTGTCCACGTCCGGAACCTCTACTCTGAGTCTGGATTTGCCTTCGATAGTAACTACCGCCTCGGAATAGCCCTTCGATACCAAAAGGTCCTGAAGCCTTTTCTGCGTACCCTCGAGCTTCGAGTCGAAGTTGTCCACGCCGGCGCTTTCGGCGTCATAAACGGCATAAATTCCGCCTTTAAGGTCAAGACCCAGCTTTATCGAACTTGCGAATGAATTATAGTTATAGAAGGAAAACGGTATTCTGAACGAGCATACCGACAACACTATTCCTATCGCCAAGGCAACGCCAATCAACGTAAGCTTGATTATTGACGATTTTTTCTTCATCTGAGAAGCCTCCAACTTACAATAACTTTATTATATAATATTATCGCCCGTTTAGTCAAACAAAAAAACGCGCTTTTTGCGGTCGAAACCACATTATTTTGATTTTTCGAGCGAATTGACGGCTATCGCGCATTCTATTCTTTTGCGCATAAGCTCACACGTCATTTTGTACGGCTTGTTGATGTCGCCGCAATAATGAGTGGCGTTAGCCGCGCAGCCGCCGCTGCAATAGTACTTTGCCCAGCACTCTCGACAATCGGGCTTGCAAAGCAGGTTGTTCACGGCAAACTCCTCGGGAATCGTCGTATCGAACGTTTCTTCAAGCACGTTACCGAGCTTGTACGCTCTGTCGCCGTCGAATTGGTGACACGGATAAATATCTCCGCTCGGCGCAATAGCGACGTATTCGTTGCCTGCGCCGCAACCTACAAGCCGTTTCGTTTCGCACGGACCGTGGTAAATGTCAAGCATAAAGTGGAAAAAATTAAACCACTTGTCGGTTTTCCTTCTCTCGTAATACTCGTTTACAAGCTTGTCATACTCCGCAATAAGATCTGGAATATCGCTCTTTTTAAGAGCGAGCCTGTGCGTTTCGGGAAGAACTACGGGCTCGATTGAAATCTGGTCGAAGCCGAGGTCGTTAAGAAACAGCACGTCCTCGGAAAAATCCTTATTGAGCGCGGTGTAGGTGCCTCTGACGTAATATTGCCCCTTGCGCTTAGCCTTAAAGTCGAGCGCGTTTTTCATGGCAAGGTCATACGAGCCCTCGCCGGTGGCGGTCTTTCTCACGGAATTATGCACGTCTTTACGTCCGTCTATACTGATGACGACGTTGTACATCTCGCGATTGAAAAAATCGATTGCGTCGTCGTTGAGTAACGTCGCGTTGGTCGTTATCGTAAAACGGAAGTTTTTGCCCGTTTCCTTCTCCAAGCCACGAGCGTAAGCAACCGTCTTTTTAACGACGTCGAAATTCAGAAGCGGTTCGCCGCCGAAAAAGTCGACCTCGAGATTGCGCCTGTGCCCGCTTTTTTCGATAAGAAAGTCAACCGCTTTTTTCGCCACTTCAAAGCTCATATTGCCCATCGCGCCGTTATACGAGCCGCCGTCGGCAAAGCAGTATTCGCAGCGCAGGTTGCACTTGTGAGAAATATTAAGGCACATTGCCTTGATTATTCCTGCATACGCGGGCTTTTTGTGCTCGGGCTCGGGCGAAAACAACACGCCCTCTT
>ULVD01050880.1_pt1 | contig 12237 bp, 13 predicted proteins | sample 1959101 | NCBI WGS metagenome assembly ULVD01 (sample SAMEA4835777, study PRJEB28245) | human gut metagenome | biome: gut microbiome; material: fecal sample | place: Denmark | collected 2008
TATATCGTCGGGAAATTATTTATCCAGTCCGAGCTTATTTACAAGCATATCCACCGCACCGTCAAGATAGGCGGTCTTGTCGTCCATAAGCTCAAGCATTCCCTTGTCGCAAAGCGCGGCAAGGCGGCTGTCAAGCGGCATACGCGCCAGCAGATCGTAACCGAATTCTTCCGCGATCTCATCAATGTGGCTGTCACCGAAAATATTAATATGCTTTCCGCAGTCGGGGCAGACCGCATAGCTCATATTTTCAACAAGACCAAGCACCGGAATATCCATCATCTTTGCCATGTTAGCCGCTTTCGACACGATCATGGAGACCAGCTCCTGAGGGCTTGAGACGATTATTATGCCGTCAAGCGGTATCGTCTGAAATACGGTAAGCGGGACATCCCCCGTTCCGGGAGGGCAGTCCACAAGCAAAAGGTCGATATCGTGCCAGATAACGTCCGTCCAGAACTGCTTGACCGTTCCGGCGATCACCGGACCGCGCCACACGACCGGGCGTTTTTCATCATCGAGCAGAAGGTTGACCGACATCAGATCTATTCCCGTTTTTGTGCGGGGAGGGATAAGCCCGTGCTCATCTCCGGTCACATCCTCATGGATCCCGAACGCCTTGGGGACTGAAGGACCGGTAACATCGGCATCCAGTATGCCGACATGGTATCCGCGGCGCTGCATAAGCACCGCAGTCATACAGGTAACAAGCGATTTGCCCACTCCGCCCTTTCCGCTGACTACGCCGACAACCTTTTTTATAGAGCTGAGCGCGTTAGGCGCTTCGTGAAAATCCTGCGGCGCGCTCTGATGACCCTTTGAAGGGCAGTTGGCGGTGCAGCTTGAGCAATCATGCGTACATTCTGACATTTTATTCTCCGTTTCTTTTTCTGAAAGCAATGTTCAGTCGTTATTTGTATATTATAGACCTTTATTGCGGAAAAATCAAGTACCCTGTGACAATCTTCTCTCGAGGTCGGGAATGATATCCTTTGAGCGTGACAAAAAGCGGTCGTATACCCGCTCGTATCTGCCGTCATCCCTCAACTCAATGACCCGCGAGCGGCCTGAAAGCGGCTCGGCGACAAAGAGTATCCAGACGTATATCCCCTCTTCCCTGCGTCTTTTTTCAAGATATTCAGTCGCGTCGTTTATAAGCTCCTTGGGAATATTTTCCGCCTGGATATGGCTTGAAGCGCACCTTCTGCCCGCAAGTGTGTAGTATTTCAACCCTCCCGCGGCAAGCTCTTGAACCGGACGCGAAAGGTCGGCAAAGCAAAGCCCGCGGCGGCGAAGGTCGTCCTCGTCGATCGAGTGCTTTTTTATCATACCCTGAAGCAATGGCTTGTCGGCGGGATCGAACTTTGCCGACAAAAGCGACTGCGTATCCATGTAGACCGAACGGACAACAAGTATTTCTTCATCGTCTGTGACCGCCACCCCATCGGCAAGCGCAAGACGGTATGCCGCCAGCGCGCAGGAGCTTGCGGTCATGTTGAAGCAAAGCTCCTGCGGAGCAGGAAGCGGTTCTGCGGTCGGGTGATGGTCGATGACCGCTGCGACCTCTCCTTCAATACACGATACATGGCAATCCACAAGAATGACCGCACCGCCCGCCACGTCAAGCGTCGTGGCTCTCAGCCACTTGTCTGTATCCACCCCATGCAGAAGCATCACCTTGCGAGGTATAGCGTCCGGCGCATCTGCGGTATCCGGCAGTACGGGAACGGAATCCATGCCAAGGCGAGAGAGCCACCGACTGACAAGGTACGCCGAGGCAAGCGAATCAAAATCCGCCCCCTCGTGTCCGACAACGTACAACCGCCGACCCGAATACTTATTTTTAAGCTCCGAGAAAATGCCCATACCCGCCTCCGACTTCTTTTAATGACAAAATTATATATCAAAAGGCGCTCTGTGTCAACAAAAGTATACCCCGGATGAAAAAAATGATATCCGACTCTCCACCTTTTTTCGATATTTTTTCATCAAAGGGCTTGAAAAAAAACGGAAATCGGTTATACTATTATAGATAGGTAAAATTTGATTAATGTCTCACCCACGAAAGGAAGCTCATTGATGAAAAACGAAAAAAAGCTCGAAAGGCTTGAAAATTTTGAAGGCGTCGCCGGACCTGTACTTACAATAGTCATGGACGGCGTGGGACTTGCTCCCGCCGCTCCCACAAACGCAGTCAGCCGCGCCTTTACCCCCACGCTTGACGCTCTTATGTCCTCCCGCCCCATGGTCACGCTGAAGGCTCACGGAACCGCAGTCGGTCTGCCCTCGGATGACGACATGGGCAACAGTGAGGTCGGTCATAACGCTCTCGGCGCAGGTCAGGTCTTCGCTCAGGGCGCAAAGCTCGTGACACAGTCGATAGAAAGCGGAAAAATGTTTTCCTCCTCCACATGGCAGGAGCTTGTCTCCAATGTAAAAACAAGCGGCGGAACGCTTCACTTCCTCGGCTTGTTCTCCGACGGCAACGTACACTCCCACATCGATCACCTGAAAGCAATGATAAACGAAGCCAAAGCCGAGGGCGTGCGCCGCGTGCGTCTGCACATCCTGCTTGACGGCAGAGACGTCGGCGAGACCTCCGCTCTTGAATACATCAACCCCTTTGAGGATTTCATTTCCGGACTTCGCGCTCCCGATTTCGATATAAAAATCGCCAGCGGAGGCGGAAGAATGAAGATCACAATGGACCGTTACGAGGCTGACTGGTCTATGGTCGAGCGCGGATGGCACACCCATGTGCTTGGCGAAGGACGTCAGTTCGCCTCCGCCGCCGAGGCGGTAAAGGCCTACCGCGACGAGTACCACGTGATCGACCAGGATCTTCCTCCCTTCGTCATTGCCGAGAACGGTACTCCCGTCGGTACGATCGAGGACGGCGACAGCGTAATTTTCTTCAACTTCCGTGGCGACCGCTCCATTGAGATCTCCCGCGCATTTGACACTCCGGAAGGCTCGTTCGATAAGTTCGACCGCGTGCGCTTCCCGAAGGTAGTCTATGCCGGAATGCTTGAATACGACGGCGACCTGCACATCCCGAAAAAATACCTTGTGAATCCGCCCGAAATAACCAATACACTCGGCGAATACCTTGCCGGTACCGGAATATCCCAGCTTGCCATATCCGAAACTCAGAAGTACGGTCATGTGACCTATTTCTGGAACGGCAACCGCTCCGGAAAGTTCTCGGACGAGCTTGAGACATATATTGAAATTCCCTCCGATGTAGTCCCCTTTGAACAGCGCCCGTGGATGAAGTGCGCCGAGATAACAGATAAACTGATCGAATGTCTTGAATCCGGAAAATACCGCTATCTCCGCGTCAACTACCCCAACGGCGACATGGTGGGACACACCGGATCTCTTGAAGCGACCATATGCTCAATGGAGGCGCTTGACCTCCAGCTTGCCCGCGTGCTTGCAGTGGTGGAGCGGCTTCACGGCGTAGCCATCATCACCGCCGACCACGGAAATGCCGACGAAATGGCTGAGCTTGACAAAAAGACGCACGAGCCGAAGAAAAACCCGGACGGCAGCTATAAATCCAAGACCTCGCACACCCTTAACCGTGTTCCCTGTATCCTTTACAACGCAAGCGGAAAAGAGCTGGGACTCAGAGAAGACCTCGGAGGCTTCGGACTATCAAATGTTGCCGCCACCATGGTCAACCTCATGGGCTACAAAGCACCCGATATGTGGGACGAATCTATGCTTGAGATCAAATAAACGCTGATCTTCCCCTCGCACAGACAATATCAGGCACCGGAGGACAAAATGGAATTCCGACTTATATTGACCGGATGCTTTGCCGTCGGATTTGCCGCTCAGCTTCTGCTGATGCTGAAGTCCCGCAGTAGGCTCCCCCGCTTTATCCCGCTTATTCTGATCGCTGTCTCATCAGCATATGCGCTTATGCGAATGCTCGGCGTGATATCCTATCCGGGAGACGGGAGCGGCTTCATAGACGTCGGCGGGCTTGTCGGCTTGGTGTTGCTTTGTTTTATCGCGGCTTTCGCCGCAGGATGTCTTTTCGGTTTTCTGACCGACAGGATCATTGTCTGCATAAAAAAGAAAAAGCAGAAAGCCACGGATTGATACAAACCGTGTGTTCACTGCAATAATTATTTCGCGGGCTGATGCGCCTTCTTGGCATCAGCCCGCGGTCCTTATTTTATTTTCGACGTAAGCCGCTTACCAACGCTTTTTATCTGTGACCAGAAGACTGTGGCAAGCTGAAGCGGTATGCCGACCAAAAACACATACCAGAAATCCCACTTGGCGGCTGTGATATATACTACCACTAAAAATGACCAGATGAGCAGTGAAATGAAAAGAAAGTTCCATCTGTATCTGCCCCATATGGCGTTGAATACCAAAAGAACGATTGCCGATATCGGAATTGCCCAAAGATACGAAAGATATTTGCGCGGAATATCAAGCGCTCCGAGGGCGACAAACACAAGTGTTGCGACGAACCAGACGCACACCACCGCAAGCAGCGTGATAAGCAGATGATTGCGTGATCGCGTGCGCTGAGCCGCTTTGTCCGGTGCGGGGGTATTACTTCCGTGATCGGTGATAAGCCAGTCAACCGTCACCTCAAACCGGTCGGCTATTCGCTTGAGAACGGTAATATCCGGAATTGATTCCGCGCGCTCCCACTTTGAAACCGCCTTGTCGGTATAGCTGAGGCTCTCGGCAAGCTGTGCCTGTGTTATTCCCGCCGAGGTGCGCAGCTTTATGAGATTGTCCGCAATGTTCTGCTTGATATCTTTCATCCACGTGGAAACCCTTTGCAAATAATAATTCCGGCTCTACTGCCGGTAGAACATCCTCCTACCGCCGGGAGAGACGAGGGTGAAAAGCTGTTCAATGCTTTCCCCTGCCAGTGAGTTGTATGAGAAGGACTCTACTGGTATAATAATACCATAATAAAGGCGAAAAAACAAGCGCTACGGGGCGATAGTTTGTAAACTTTTTATTTTTCCTTATGTCAGATGCCTTAAAGCATATGAAATAAACGCCTGAAGCAAATAACGTAAAACAGGAGGCTGCATGAACATGAACCGGATGATAGTTTTCGGTGACTCGATTCTCAAAGGAGTCATGTATCTTGACAACGGTGTAAGAGGCAAATACAAGCTCTGCCAGGGAGCATTTGAACAGCGTATGTCGGAGCGCGGCGTTGAAGTCATCCGCCGCTGTCACATGGGCGCAACCATCGACGCAGGTCTTGAGCAAATTAAAAAATCGCTCGAACGCGGCGAATCCTTCAGAAACACCACAGTCCTGCTTGAGTTTGGCGGAAATGACTGTGCCTTCAACTGGAAGGACGTCTCCGATGCCCCCGAGGCTATGCACAAGCCCAAAAATGAGCTTGCGCGCTTCTGCGAGCTTTACCGCCGCGCAATTGCGCTCGCACAGTCAGCGGGAGCTGAGGTGATGCTTGCGTCTCTCGTTCCCATCGACGCGGTAAAATATATGAATTTCATCAGCCGCGGGCTGTCGTATGACAATATTCTCTCATGGCTTGGAGATATCAACATGCTTTACAGATGGCATGAGGGCTACAACCGCGCCGTAGAACAGCTTGCAGTCGAACACTCACTTCCGCTTTTGGACCTCCGCAGCGGCTTTCTGAGCGATCATGCCTTCAAGTCACTGATATGCGACGACGGTATTCATCCCACTCAGGCGGGACACAAAATAATTGAGGATATCGCCGTCGGCACGCTGTCCTGCCCGGGCGTTGCATGACAGGATGGGGCTTTAACGATCTTAAGCATCTCGCCTTCCGCCAAATCGCAATTACAGATATGATCTAACCTTTATTCGGATCGCATATCTTCTTCCCCGGAGGTTTTTCCGGGGAACATTTTTTCAAGGCATTGAGGCTCGACCCTCAAAAGCAGAAATACCATATAGAACGTTACGCAGACTCCAAGCAGTGCTGTAATCACCACCGTGGCTGTATCCCACACTATCCCTTCGCCGAGAGTCGGGATAAGATATCCGCCGAAATCAAACAGCGCGTGCAGCAGTACAGGGATCCAGATAGATCCGGTGACAAGCAGTGCGATCGAACACATTCCGCCTATAAGGAATGAATACCCAACCTGAAGAAGAGTCGCGCCGACTCCTGCGCCCGCCAGCAGATTGAACAGGTGAACCGCGCCGAAGACCGCAGAGGATGCAACGCTCACCCAGAATATCTGCTTTTTTGAGCTTCGGTGATTTGAAAGCAGCAGCATATAAAATACGCCCCGGAAAGCAAATTCCTCAAACACTCCGATAAGCAGGCTGGAAAGCGCAAACAGGCACACCTGCCATGCGGGTGCGGTAACGCGCGCCGCTCCGCTTACAATGCCAATTATCGGAAAATTATTTACCACCACCGCCAGTGCCGGAAGCATAGCCACGAGCGACCTTCCCCCGCGCGGGGCAATTCCCCATATATGCCACCCCAAACGGAAGGTAAGAGCAATAAACAACGCTCCACCCAGTGCGCGTGTGATTATTCCAAGGCACAGGCTGTTTACCGTCGCATCGTATGAAAGCTCCGGCGGAAACAGCTCAAGCCACAAAAGCAGTGCGGCGGAAATGAAAAAAACAATGCTCAGCGGGTCAAAACCGCGTTTGTTTTTTTGCTTCATTTGTCCTCACCGTTCTTCCGGGGTTCTTTGTTCTTTCGCTTTCCGATAAAGTACGACACCGCAATAAGTACCGCCCCGACAGCAATAAGCAAAAGTGCCGTAAGCTGTGACGGCGTAAGAAAGCTCACCGGACTGCCGCCGCGGTCGTCAGTCCTCAAATATTCGACAAAAAAGCGCCATATCCCATACGAGATAAGATATATCGGCAGACATTTATCCTTTTTCTTGACGAGTCTGAAGCAAAGAAAGCCGAACAGCGCGGCAAGAAACAGCGATTCATAAAGCTGTACCGGAACGACACGTGCATCAAGATAGGCGTTATAAACCGAAAATACCGAATCGGTGACCTTTCCGTAACAGCATCCGGCAAAAAGACATCCGATCCTGCCAAGGCTGTGTGCGGCGCATACCGCTGCCGCGCATATTGAGGTTACCTCCTCCACGCGGCGCACATTTTCACCATCGCGGAACACAAAATACCCCACGCCGAAATAAATGATCAGAAATACCGCCGCGCCGCCGATAAATCCCCCGTAAAAGGTCGCCCCGGTGGAGCTGTCAAGCGTAAATATTCCGCTTTCAATGGCGTTATAAACTGCCTGAAACAGCACCGCCGAGCCATATCCGAGAATTACGGCTACAACTCCCTCGGCAAGCACAAAGTTGTTCAGCCGAGCCGAGAATCCGCGTCGGTCGGAAAAAAAGCGGAATATCAGCATTGCAGCCAGCACTCCGGCGCAAAGCATGATTGTATAAAGGTCGACGCCCGGTAAAATATCGTCAGGATACATTGATTTCTCCGATAAAAACTTAATTACCGGGGCTGCGGCGCTGACGCGCCACAGCCCCGGTCGGATTTGAGCTTCCGAAAACTTAACAGCTTATTTCAGCTTATTTTCTTTTGGAGGCGATAATGGCAGAACCGAATATCGCAACAAGCACAACTGCGCCACCGCCGACAAAGCTTCCGCATCCACTCTTCTTTGTCTCATCGGCCTTAGTGGTTACATCCGCCGCAGGAGCCTTGGTGGTTTCAGCCACCTCGGTGGGAGCTGCGGTCACTTCCTTGGCAGAAGTGGTGACAGCGGGTTTGGTCTCAACCTTTTCCTTGGTGGTCTCCTCTGTTTCAACTATTTCAGAGGTTTCGGGATATTTGTACAGAGCAAGCTCAACGTCGGTCAGATATTCCTGAACATAGATGCCCATGAAGTTAAGTCTTGAATCGTTTCTGGTATCAAGTCTTTCACTGCCGCTGTATTCCAGGTGGTAATACTCAATAGTATGAGCACCCTTGGTCAGCTCGTACTGAATGTTGTAAACGTAGCCGACCTGATAGAACTCAGAGTTGACACCGTTTGTGGTGGTTATGTTTTTCTCTTTGACTTCACTTATGGAATAGTCATAGCTGTAGCTTCTGAAAGCAAGCTGAGTATCGCTTATGTTGACCTGCTTTTTGTTCTGACCATCAACAGAGATCGAAAAACCGCGATCCTTTGCATCGTTATCAACAGCGTCCGCTTTTATCTGCGCGCAACCGACTACAACGAACTCATAGATGCCGTCTTTCGGTATGTCGATATTGTAAACGAATTTTGCAGGTGAGCCGTCCTCATAGTTGTTCTGCCACACGGACGGGTACTCGAACACCACATACTGATCTTTTTTGGAAATGTCCAGAACAAACCTGTCATTGAAGAAATTATCAAAAGGAAAATCAAACATTGTAACTCTTCTGGTTCCGACACCGGGAGCTTTGAATCCGGCATCTCCGCTGTTGATATAGTCATTGCAGGAAATAAACTGTGCATCTGTTCTGACTACCGGCAGAAAACCGGTGTAGATCTCCATGGCAGTGGCAAATTTGACGCTGTCAGTGATATCCTCGGCGGGAGCGGCAGAGGTCGCGAAGGTTGGAATGCACACGGTAAGAGCCATGATGCAAACAATAATGAGAGATAAAATTTTTTTCATGTATAGAGCCTCCGTAATCAATTGATGTATTTATTATAATCACGCGTTAAGTATGTGTCAATAGTTTTTTACTTTTTTTGACCTTATGCACTATTTACGCCCGGATTTTTGTGCACAACTAACAAACCAAATGTTAAGAACGCTTATTTGCGACGCTTGGTGAAAACCGCAGCACTGGCAAAGACAACTGCAAGCAGCGCTACGGCAGACGCTGCGAAAGAGCCGCACCCCTTCTTTTCGGCAGGCGCAGGAGCTGTGGTTACCTCGTCGGCATGAGTGGTAGCTTCGGTTTTTTCCTCGGCGGTAGTTTCGGGAGCGTCGGTAGCGGCAGGCGATTCCGTTGTAACGACAGGAGCATCGGTAACGGGAGCGGCAGTGGTTTCAGCCGGTTCAGTAGCAGGTGCTCCGGTGGTAACAGGCTCGCGGGAAACGGGAGCGTCAAGGCGCACACCGGTCTTATCAAGCAGGATATACTCACCGGTCTTGCCCTGCTGGTCGTCAAGATTGGTAGAATAAATTATCGCGTCGCGCACGGAGTTATCGTTAACATCGTCGTTGCACTGTATGCCAAAGCCGATGTGCGCACCGGGTGTGCAGACAAGATGTACGATTTCAGTGGGTATCTTGATGGAAAATTCAATATTATATCCCTTATCGGTCTTGACGGTAACGCATTTTGAAAGGCTGTCAAGCTCATCAAGCACCGCAAGTCCGCCCTTCATCGGCATAAGCTCATAAAGATTCGAAGCGGTATATCCGTCCGGGTTTGAGATTCTGAACATACCGACGCCGGGGTTGCCTATATCGGAATACATACCGGTTTTTTTACCGGCAAAGCTGCTCCAGTCGGTAAGGATGAGATCAAGCTCAACGCAGTCTGTCTTGTAGTCCTTGAATGCATATGTAACGGGAGTATAGTCTGTGACCTCAATAAAGCCGTAAAGACTGGTCTCGTCCCACAGCAACCAGCATTCAAATGAGGTTTCCTTTCCCTCCGGGTAAACAAACGACGGATCTTCGTATGTAGCGTTGTGAACATAGCTTTTGGTGCTTGAGTTGATGAAGTAGGAATCATCCTTTACCCCGTCAACGACGGCGCTACCATAGTAAATGTCATAAAGAACGCCCATGTCCGGCGGAGTGTTTGCTGCGGACGCACCTATCGCAGCGGAAATTGCAACTGATACCAGCAGTATTGCCGATAAAAATACGCAAATTAGTTTTTTCATTCTTCAAGTGTCCTTTCTTAGCTTTTTCAGATAAATATATCATCTGCCGCTCCGCGGCGGATAAACACTGAAACAAAAAGCGTCAGCTATGACCGCATACGGATGCTCTCCCGGATCTCTCCGCAATAGCTATTATATTCATTTCCGACTTCTGACGTATCCTGCACTCTATGTAAGCTATTATACCATGAACTCACCAATACTGTCAAGTATAATAAGCCTTTTCAGCGAAGTACATTTTCATTCCCGATCATTTTTTACCATATGATGATAAAGCGTGATGTTCTTATCGGAAAAATCATAATTCAGTTTGTTTATATAATGCGGAATTGCTCCGCGGTAGACAAATAATTAACGCCGACATATTCTTTAGATCTGTCGGCGTTTGCTATTCGACAAATTGGAATTTGTTACTTGCTCCAAGTCATAATGAATTCCTTTTCATTTGTACTATTATCAATACTTTCCGAACGAACCACAAACTGTTCTCTCTGATAAAAAGCTATTGCACGTGTATTCTTTTGATAAACACTTAATCTCATAGATGATTTGATTTCTTTTGCATAATCCAGAAGTTGTTTTCCAATACCACTTGACTGAAGACCTTCTCTAACAAAAATCCCTTCAATATAATTGTCCGTTAATCCAATAAAGCCATTTATTTGATTGGTATCGGAATCTTCATAAACATATATTTCTGCTTGTGGCAGTATATCTTTTACCATTGCATAATTATCCGTCCAATAATCTTTTGGTATGAAACTATGTGCTTTGATATTGGCATCAAGCCATATTTGCATAACAGCAAATAAATCATTTTCGCTAAATGTTCTTATCATAATATTCCCCTTGCAAACCGAAATCTATTTAATCTTTTCTATTTTACTCAAGTCTGCGTTTGTCAAGGCTTCAAGATTTTTGAAAATCTTCTCTGCGTCCCAATCCCACCATTTAAGATTGAGCAGATATTCAATAAGGCTGTCATCAAAACGCTTCTTTATGACTTTGCACGGATTCCCAACAGCAACACAGTACGGTGGAACATCTGAGGCTACTACGGAATAAGCACCGATAATTGCACCGTCTCCGATGTGAACTCCGGGCATAACTGTTACATTCTGACCAATCCAAACATCGTTTCCTACTACCGTATCGCCTTTTATCGGTAACTCGTCAAGTGTGGGCGTGGATTTTTCCCAGCCGCTACCCATAATGTTGAACGGATAGGTTGAAATACTGTTCATACGGTGATTTGCTCCGTTCATTATAAACTCCACACCTTTTGCAATAGCACAGAATTTCCCAATTATCAGCTTATCTCCTATGAATTCATAATGATGTGTTACATGTCTTTCAAAATCCTCTGAATTTTCGGGGTCATCATAATAAGTATACTCTCCAACAATAATATTAGGTCGAGTGATTGTGTTTTTAATATAGCAAACATTTGGAATATTTTCATTCGGATGCACAGCATTCGGATTTGGTCCAAACATAATCTATTCCTCCTTGTAAATTCTTATTTATCGCAAGTTTCGCTTTTGTATTACAAAAGGCTTCGGGCAAAGCCCATACCCCTAAGGTAGCACGTATAAAAGGCTCCCTCCGGGAGGGAGCTGGCGCCGTAGGCGACTGAGGGAGAGCGCGTTACAATAAAGCTAATTCAAACCCAAAGTCGCGCAGGCTCCTTCCACCGCTAACGCGGTCCCCCTCCCTCTCGGAGGGAGGCTTTTACGGCGGAACCTATATACTCGCAGACACCCGAAAAATTTGTGTTGATTTGACGGTTTGTAAACCGTATGACCTTCAGATCATATACTTCGAGTATTTCCGTGCGAAATTCATCCTTTTGTCTGCCTTCTTCGGTATAATGCTGCGCCCCATCAATTTCTATTATCAGTTTTGCTTTGTGGCAGTAAAAATCTGCAATAAAATTGTCTATGGCTTTTTGCCTTTGAAATCTGATTTCATATTTTGATAGGAAATCATACCACAAATGATTTTCCTGCGGTGTTGCATTTTTACGAAGATTTTTTTGCAAGAGTAATATTCTTTTCGTTGTAATCAAGCGACATGCTTACTCCTCCAAAGTTTTTATCATTTCCATTATAACACAAACCGTCAGAGGAAACAATCCCTCTGACGAAATTTTGTGCCTGCAAATTCTCCGTTAAGGACAACAAAGAAAGCTGTCGCTTGTTTTTATTTGCATATTGTGATATAATATCGGCGGAAGTTTCTACTTGGTACAGGCTGGGATCATGCCGCGATCCCTTTATTACGTATCTTTCTCGGGGCTTCCTCTCTTTTTGGTCCATACAATCTTAGCCAATTGTAAAACTGCGTTTTACAATTGAGATCCGCGC
>ULVD01101730.1_pt1 | contig 12232 bp, 22 predicted proteins | sample 1959101 | NCBI WGS metagenome assembly ULVD01 (sample SAMEA4835777, study PRJEB28245) | human gut metagenome | biome: gut microbiome; material: fecal sample | place: Denmark | collected 2008
TCATTTCTTATTTATTATAAAAAAAGGAGATTTTAAAAATGAAAAAATTGAAAAAAATTGAAAGTTCTCTTATTCCAGATGAGGATAATGCTGTCTATGCCCCTTATCAAGTTTCTAAACGTCGTCTTCATTCACTTCCTAAAAACAAACGCAATGTTCGAATCGAGTTATATTGGATTACTGATGCTAACAGCGAACAGGTGATCGGTATCTGTTCTTCCGTAGAAGATATCGTTGATACCCTTTCTCACTACCTTTATGAAATTCGTAAGGACCATTTTGAGGCCTGGTGTTCTTTTAGGGGCATTCAACCTGATATTCCAGTTTCTGATATTAAAGGTTATATCCCACTTTCTTATTCTAAAGCTTGGATGTCTTATTTTGATACCGTTATTCAAGATGATCCTTCTTTTAATAATTTCGTTATTATCGCTATTTCGTATAAACCTGAGGATGTGGCGTATATTTTAAAAAATTATTTGACGTTACCTCGTCTTCATACTTTTAAGGATGCTGTTATTGAAGAACCGTTCGATTTGGAAGAAGATGAGGGAGAATAGAGTGCTTGGGTGAAGAGTCTATGAGGATGTAAGAGTCTGATTGGACTCTTTTTTTATATACTCTGAAAAATAGTTGAAGGGTGTATGATAGGGGGTTTTTATGTCGTGTTGGCTCACTGATCGGATATAAAGATATGGTAAGTGTAATATATATTAAAAAATGTATATTACGATTTATACATATAATAATATATGTGTAAGTGAATTATATGGAAAGGAGGATTTTCTTTTGAAATATTTATATTTTATAACGTTCAATACTTTTGGAACTGGAGTTGAACAAACTTCTTATGAAGTTTTGACTTCAAAAGCTCAAGCAGAGAAAGTTAAACGTGAATTGGAATCTTGTGGACACACAAACGTGAAAATTCACAAAATATCAAAAAAGGTGATGGCTTAATGCTATCCTCTTTTTATAAAACATCTTATTTTTTAAGGTGTTTTATAAAGGGTGGATTTACAGTGATGTAAATATCCCTTAGTGAAAGGCACTAGAGCCTTCACGGAGCATGAATCAGTAATGATTCCAATACTCTCAATATAAAACCTGCGTTAGGGTGCAATTCCCGACTGGCCAGAATGCAAACTTCCCACCTTGGAAGCATGGCGGCAGGATAGGTACGGTTTGAGCCTACTTAAACCGTGAGTCAACAGCAACTGGTACATTCCCACCAGCGTTGAGAATCGTAAGATTCTTGTTTTGTTGTAAAAGGGCACAACAAAGTCATGCCACAACGGCTGAGGAATGGAGATATAGCTGAACTCGGTAGTAAACCCCTAGATGAAAGGACTAGGGCTCCATTAGGAAATATCCAAGACATAGTAAGGCACTTGCTCGGCTAAGAGAACTCTAGTTTAGATTAGTTTTCTAGGGTATGGAAGATGTTTATCTTCCTAAGAGCTTTAATAAGCTCTAGTATAAACTATTAGTTGTTAATTATCCGATTAACAACGGTGATTGTTGAATCTTTCAAAGAACTAATAAAAGTTCTAGAAAGAGAAAGGTGTACAATATGGTACAAAAAAACAATTATTTAACATCATGCTTTGAAAAGCATACAAGAAAGGACGGCTCTGAATACATTATTGAGAGAGAACCTCGAATGTATTCAAGATCAAGTAGATGTCGTGGCGAAACAAAGCCAAGATATAAAAATATTGATCGTAAATCAATACGTCGTCTTTCAATCGAAGAAGCTGAAAGCTTTGTCGATACAGATATGCTTGAAACAGCAAGACGTTATAAATTAAAAGAATTAATATATTCTTAGTTCTTTCAGAATTGACTTCTTAATGAAGTTAGTTCTTTGAAGGACTCAATAGTCACTTAGTTTACATCTACCTCGCTATAGTAGCAGGAGAGCGGAAAACTCAGGAGAGCGGAGTCGCAGGGTTTAAGGCAAGCCTCTCAAAGAAAAAACCTAAAGTCCTAGTAGAATATAACGTGACAGTGCTAGGCAAAGACGACAAACAAGCGACGATGACGCAGAGCTGGACGCAGTGAACAGCATAGGAACAGGCAGAAGCGCGTACTTCAGACGCCGTTATGTTGTAAACAATTAATCGGAAACAATTAATAAACTAATTAGTTTTATAATAAACTATAAAGATTTCTTTCAGGAGAGCGGGAAAGGGGATTACGTACCTTCGACGCAGAAAGAGCTTTTATTTCATTCGAAACACAGAGTTAATTCTCTGTGTCCACGGAGGTGAGCGAGACTCCGTGCTGAAGAGCGCTCATCAGGGTTCCCAGATAACTCTCATATGGTTATCTAGCCCTTTAGAGGAGAAAGGAAAAACATATGAAAAAACAATTTTGGCAAGTGACCTACCATACGTATTGGGAGCATTAAAATACACAACCTACTATCAAAGAATTCGACACAAAAGAAGAAGCCGAAAAGGCAGTAGCCGAATATATAGCATATAACGGCTATGAAGATGGCTACTACGCAACAATTTCGTCTTCTTATAAAATTATAATTACCAAAGCTCCAGAAAATATAAAAGAAATTCTTTCTCAATTACAAAAAATTCTTGAGGAATAATTTCAAGTCAAGAGCAAGTTTAATACTTGCTCTCTGTCCGTCGGTAAAAGTCCGACGCTGATGAGCTTTCGAGCGAAACAGAAAACTAGCATTAAATGTCTGGTAAACATTTGACTAGTATAAAAAGATATAGCTGGACAGAGAAGTCGGTAAAACACGGAGGAAACAAATATGACTAAAAACAAAATTAACAAATTAGGATTTGACGATGCGGTCAGAGAAATGGAAGAAGAAGGATATTATATAACATCATATGATGTCCTTAAAGATTTTGCAATAAGTAAAATTAATGATGATAATCTATTTGTTGCAATACATATTTTAAAAGCTCTTAATGAAGAGCAAGCAGATTATTATTGTTATGATTATAGTGCGGGTACATTAGATACACCTCGTGCTTTATCAACAACACAAGATTTAATCGATATTTTATAAGGAGGAAATAAAAATGCTTAAGCCAAGAGACGTATTATTAGCTATGTATTTCAAATTTAAAGGAGACAACGTTAAAATCTTGCAAGCGTTAAAAAACAAAGAAAGATTAACTCAAGAAGATTATGATAAAATTGACCAAGAAATTCTTGAAACAGATTTCCAAAAATTAGTTACGATAATCGATGATGATTATCCAAACGAATGCAAAACGATGGTAAATCCACCTATTGCAATTTGGATTAACAAAGATTCAGAAGATGTTGATATTGAAAACGTTGATGACATAAAAGGAGAGTGTGAAATATAAAATACAACGTACATAATTTTGATTATAATGCATTAAACTTTATTAATGCAACAGAAAGATATGCTAAAGAAAAATATTTCTTTGAGGTGTATCCAGAAATGTTACTAATTAATTATTTATTAGTTAGAAACAACGAACCACAATATAGATGTGGTTTAATTGAAGAAGTTTTGATTCCTGAGATAGGTGGTGAAAGCTACGTCGGTAGTTTTAGATTAAATCTAATTAATGCATTAAAACTAAAGGATAGAAAAAATCATCCAGAAGAACAAATTAGCAATAAAAGAAAACTTAAATGGTATAATGATGAAAATTTCTTATTAAGAGTTGATATGAATCATAAAGAAAATATATTAATTACTCTTGATGAAATCTTTAAAGATTTATTTTTAACAATAGAAGATCATCAAGTCCTTTGTGAAGCTCTTGATTATTTCTATACTACCCCAGTGTATGCAGACCCAAATCACTGGGCTAACGCAGTAGAACATAATTTCAAGGAAAGACAAGTTATTAATGAGATAATTAAAAAATCTCAAAATATATTATTTCCTATGAATAAACCAGCAACACAAGTAAAAGGTAGAGAAGATGAATTAAATCTTCTTGAAGAAAGTTTATTAAAGAAAAGAATGAGAAATTCTATTCTTATTGCTCCTGCAGGTTCTGGAAAGACGGTGATTATAGAAGAATTAAATCAAAGAAACAAAGATAAATATTGTATTCTTGAATTGGTTATTGCAAATACGGTTGCAGGAACAAAATATAGAGGTATGTTTGAAGAAAAACTTACCACTGTATTAAATGCAATAATTAAATATAATAAAGAGTTTCCACAATATCCTATTATATTATTTATTGATGAAATTCATACATTAATGGGTGCTGGTGGAGCAGAAGGTGCTGTTGATGCAAGCAATATATTAAAACCATATTTATCAAGAGGTGAAGTTACAATTATTGGTGCAACAACTAATAATGAATATGAAGAAACTATTAAGAAAGATCAAGCAATGTCACGTCGTTTGTGTCCAATTAATATAAAACCTTTAGATAAAAAGATAGTATTAGATATATTAAATGATTTTGCTGAAAATACAGTAGAATCAGACGTAATTGAATATATATATGATAAATCACAAACAATTAATAATGCTGGACAACCAGATGCATCTATTGAATTATTAGATAGATGTATGGCGCGTAGTAAAAGAACAAATACTACAGTTACAAAAGAAGTCGTTGACAATATTATGCGTATTTACGAAACTAAAAAAGGTTTTGGTTTTGTTTTATCAAAATAACAAAGGGAGGAATGAGTGTTATGATAAAATACGAATTATGTAAATGTGAATTTGAGGACCATATGAACGAAAGCGGGTTCTCAAGAGAGGTAGTAGACAAAATCTATGATATTTTAGAAGATGATGAAGTAGATTTTGATTTACAATATTTTAGAGATCGTTTTGAAGAATATGATTCTAAAGACGAGTGTAAATATATAGCAAATCTTACAGAATACGAATATGTAGCTGCTAAAAATAACAAAGCAATATTTGAACTTGAAAATGGTTCGGTATTACTAGATAATGAAATGTTATAGAAAGGAGGTTTTTAAAATGATATATGGTAATTATGAAGATTTATTTAATCGGTTAGATAAGTGTTCATTATTAGATGATAATTGTAACATTGATTCAATTATACAAGATAATTTTGATAATATAAAACCAATGAATAAATTATATATTGAAATGGACTGTAATCAAATATTGATTGACAAAGATTCAAGTAAATTATTATGCAATAGAAGTGAAGAAAAACTAGGAACTAATGGAAAAAATAATAGAATAATAATTAGCAATTCTTCAAATCGCATAACAGCCAATGGAGATTTCAACGAAATTATAGCACGAGGACATTGTCATAGAATAGCAACTAATGGTTCAGGAAATCATATAGCAACTATAGGAAATAAAAATGACATAGTCACTAGTGGTTCTTTTAGTAAAGTTACAACTAATGGAGAATTTTGTAAAATAGCAATGATTGGTAGCGATAGTCAAGTTGCAGCAAATAACAAACACTCTATTATTGTTAATATTGGAATGGATGGAATGGCAAAAGGAATTAAAGGAACTTGGATTACTTTAGCTGAATACGGATATGATCGAGAAACAAGAGAATATCTTCCAATATGCATAAGGTCGTTTAAAGTTGATGGTAAAAAAATTAAAGAAAACACTTTTTACAAATTAAAAAACAAAAGATTAGTACAAGTAAAAAACAAGGAGGAATAAAAAATGAGAACACATTGGACAATCGAAGAAGACACAGGCTATAAGCCTATAACCACATTCTGGGATGATTTCAGCATTGCTGATGCATTCGGAACAAAAGCAGTTAAAGATACTTATAAAAAATCTTTTAAAGATATTAAAAGTAATTATAAGTATTTAACAGAATTTGTAATGGTGCTAAATTGGAAATTATGGCAACATTACAATGCAGGTCATTCAGATTTTGTTACAGTCTATAATGACTTGTGGCAAAAAGCAGATGAATATGCTTATAATCACCTTAAAGGTGAAGAATTACATTATTTCATTAAAGTTACTGATTAGGAGGAAAAAGAAAATGACTCATGTAAATGAACAAATGTTCAATTCTTTATTGGACAACAGAACAATCATGCTAACAGGAGAAATTAATGATGTTAGCGCAGAAGTGGTAACAATGGCTTTGCTCTATTTAGATGCACAAGCCGTTGCACCTATTCACTTATATATTAATTCTTGTGGAGGAAGCGTATATGCAATGAATTCTATTGTAGATACAATGAATTTAATAAAATCTCCAGTACATACATATAATATTGGCTTAGCAGCAAGTGCAGCTGGTATTATCCTATTAAATGGAGAAAAAGGACATAGATATGCAACTCCAAATGCAACAACAATGTTACACCAACCAATTGGTGGAGCTGAAGGCTCCTCAATGGATGTTGAAATTGCTGTTGAACAGTTGAAGTTTATCAGAGAAAGAATGTTTGAATTCTGCTCTGAAAGAACAGGAAAATCTGTTAAACAAATTAAAGCAGATTTACAAAGAGATAGATATTTTACAGCTGAACAAGCTTTGAAATATGGAATTATTGATGTTATATTAAAAACAGATAAAGGAGGTAAATAATATGTTACATCAAAATCAAATGTTTATCGGAACAATTTTATCAATCAATAAAAAAGGAGGTTATGGTTATATTACTCCTCAATGGGGTAATGGAAAATTTGATGAAAATCTTTTCTTTCATTTTAAACAATTAATGTCTCATCGTTGTTATGCAAAGGTGGGAACTCAAGTTGCATTTAATTTAAAGAAAGATCGAGAAGGTAGATGGATGGCAGCCAATCTAGTTGATATCACTTATTTAGATCCTGTTTATTTAGAGGAATTTAAAAATAATGGTAGACCTGACTTTTTACCATCAGCTAATGAACTCAAAGAAGATAGACTTAAAATTAAAAGAATTGGAACCACAAAGATTATTGAAAATCTTCAAAAAGAAGAAGATAATTTAAACATTCAACTTTCTCCAACTTGTGAAAAACAAATTGGTCAAAAAGTTGACATAATGTTTAGTGGAGTATTTGGAAAGGAGGCTATGTAAAATGACACCAGAAGCAGTTATTAAATTAGCAAATCGATTAAATGAAGAAATGGTTGAATATTTAGATGAAAGAAACCCACATATAGAACACACAAAGATTGATATAAAAGTAGATCCATATTTTAAATCCGCGAGATCTAATGGTAGATACAAATATAGTACAAAAACAATATTTATAAATCAAGCTATAATAAAAGAAGAAGATATTAAAACAGTTATTCTTCACGAATTGTGTCACGCTTATGCAGGACCTGGTACTAATCATGGTCCCGTATGGAAAACTCTTGCAGCTGCGGTAGGAAATCATTTTGGTGTAGATATTTCAAGATGTAATTTTTATACATATGATGAAGCATTAAGTCCTAAAGCAGTCGCAACGCTAGAATGTCCTTGCTGTCACAAAAAATGGATTTATTATAGAAAAGGTAAAATCTATAAAACAGAAGGAAAAGGTTATTACTGTTCAGAATGTGGTTCTGAAAAAGGTAAACTTGTCTTTACAAAATTAAGATAGGAGGTGATTAATGGAATGGAGATGAAAAGAGGATCTGTTGTAATCAGATCCTTTCAGCAATATCTTAATTATATGAATGTCCAGTATGCGGTCCGAATACATACAAAAAAGGATAAATATAATAAACCAAAAGATGATTATTATTTCTTTGATAGAAATATGAATCAAATTCAACTTGCTGAAAAAATGAAAAAATATTATATATACGGACAATATAGGAACAGCTTACCTGATAGACAGGTGACAAACATTATTTATTTAAAGAAAGAGGAAAATTAATTATGGATAACAAAGAATTAAATTTAACAGAAATTACATTAGAAGAAGCTAAAGATTTATCAATAGAATTAGAAGAAACAAAAGGTGAAATGTCCTTCTTAGGCACATGATATTTTATGGCTTGGTGCGGAAAACAAGAAGGAGGTATAATTGTTTATAACACATCATTATGGGGAATGATAAATCGTATGTGTCTATTCGAAACAGAAGATGGTCCAAGAGTGTTCATTAGAGATGATGGAATTATCATTATAGAAGAAACACATCACGATTCTCCTGTTGTACCAAGTCACTATGAAATTAGAGCAATAACTAAGAAAGATAAACAACTAATTAATGAAGAAGAAGATGAACTCAGCAAAAGAGAATTACATCAATTGTTATTAAATACACCTGGTTGTTTAAAATCAGTTGTTACTAAATCAAAAATAAAGGAGGTGAAAATTATGGAAAAGAAAGTAATTAATGGGTATGATCAAAAGTTTTATTTATTAGGAAGGAATAAAGAAGGAAAAACATATTGGTTAGCTTCACCATCTTGGGATTGTGGTTGGTATTGGGGCTTTGGTAATCTATATGTTGTATCTGGCAATCATAATCCTAAAGTAAACAAAAATATTGAAGAAATGGATCATTTTAACTATTTACTTTTAAGTGATACGACAAGATTAGCTAAAGAGGTATTTGATGGTTTCTTTGTTGAAACTTCTTTAAATGACAACGAGATATATCAATTACTTGATTATATGATGTCGTGTTATAATTTAAGAACAACAGCCGAAATATTAAATCGTGGTTATAGTCATCAAACAGAAACAGCAAAAATTGATGTATTAAAAAACGAAGATTTAGCGAATTATATCAATAAAACTTTGTTACCAGCAATATTTGAACGTATTAACAAATTGTTAGGAGGTGAACGATAATGACAAAATGCGGAGCGTTAACAGTCGAAGATTTATACAAATATCTTCGAGAAGAAATCAGAAAAGGTCACGGTGATTATGTGATATTTGTCACAGATGATGAAGAAGCCAACGGATATCATGCTTTATATTATTCAGGAGAAACAATTAAAAGTATTGAAAAAGCAGAAGGTTCATCTACTAGAGAATATTATGAATCTATAAACCACGACTTAATGATTTTAGACGACAAAGACAAAGCTATCTATTTAGGGTAGTCTTTGTCTTTACAAACATTATTAAACATGATACAATATATATAGAAAGAGAGGAAAAATATCATGGAAAAACAAGAATTATTAAATATTATTTCAAACAAACATCAAGGAGCTTATGTTCAAGTAACATATCAAACAAATATTACTCCAAACAAAAATTTTAAGGGACACATTATTACAAAAGTAGTACAATCTGTTGTAAGATTTGGTGTTAGATATTCTAATATTAAATCTGTTATTGAAAAAAGACAAGCAATTGGAATGGTAGGTGAAATCAAAGAAGTCTTGCCTTGGGGAGAATGGAAAAATAGATGGATGATTGAAAATAAAGGTGAAACATACATCCGAATGACAACATCTAAAATATTTCTTCATCGTCCAAAAGTTATTGGTTATTATTTTGATGGTAATCCAATAACAAGAGAAGAAGCTATGGGAGTTACTCAACCTTCTCAATGGGTTAAGAAAGAAACTCCTGAGGTCTTTAATAAAAATATTAAAGATATTCTTGCTGTTAAATAAAGAAAGGTGGTGAACAATATGATATATTATTGTCCTAATTGTGAACATTTTATGACAGAAGATGATCTTGAAGAAGAACGATTCTGTTATGAAGATGAATATGGTCTTTATGATCCATATCACGCTTATCATTATGGTACAAAAGGAGTTTGTCCTTATTGCCGCAATGAAGATTTAGAAGAATATAATGAAAGAAAAATTGTTGAATACACAAACGATGTAGTTGACAATATGGATCGTATGCAAAGAGAAATCAAAAAACTAAAAGAACAAATTAAATAGGAACATTAAAACTAAATAGGAACAGTCGTTAAAATTCATATATAGGAGGAAAATAATTATGAATTACAAACAAAAATTAGATTTTTTAAATGAAAAGAACATTAGTGTATGGGATGTCACCATTGCTAATTCAGTACAATGTTTATTTGACACAAGCATTGATGATGAAGAATTCGAACAATTATGTGGTCACGCAAGTTATTTAGGATTAAAAGATTCTAATAATCTTAATCCTGATTGCTATGTGGAAATGCTACATGATTTAAGAAAAGAAAAATCTTGGGAAGAGATTGATCAAATGGACAAATGGGATTTATTAGAACTAGCGGCAGGTTATGCTGACTAGTTCTAAAGAAAGGAGAAAAATAAAAATGAAAAAGCAAAAAAGAAGAGTATATGCAGAAATCTGTGACAATCATTCTTCTTCTATTCATTATTTTAATTCTTTAAAAGAAGCAAACAATTTCGTAAAAAGATATATAGCCGTTCATCAAAGATTTTATAATGTACAAATCATTCGTAATGAAGAAGCTGATGTTACTCCACAAGAAGATAAAGATGTTTGCATTACAATTTATATTGCATCAGAAACAGATGAACCTGATAATGATGTTGAGGTTATTCTTATTAAACGATTAGGGAGGAAATAAAAATGAAAAATTATTTATTACCAAGCAAAGGAAAATCTAAACGCGCTATTAAATATATGTTTAGAGATTGTAACAATCTAAAATTTTATTTACGAGATGATGCGACTTGCTACCACAAAGTTGGATGTATTGGTTTTATTCAAAACACAGATAATGGAAAGATTGTTTACATCACAACAGAACCAGTAAATGGTTTAGCAATGTACAGAACAGCTGAATCATTAACAGATTTTCATGGTGGACCAAATCAATGGTGCAAAGAATCTGAATACAAACAAAAAATCCTTGAACTATTGAAGTAAAGATGTTAAAATTAAATAAGAACAAAGCCATGTAGGCTTCCCAAAAATTTAAAAGAAAAGAGGAAAATTATTATGTTAGTACACATCAGTTTATCAAATAGTAAATTAGGGGATAAGGTTCCAACCTTAAATCTTCCACCAATTATCACTTGTAGAAGAAATGCACCTTGTGCAAAACTTTGCTACGCTCGTAGAGGAACTCATTTATATCCAAACGTTAAAAAATCTCATATGGATAATTACAATTCATATAATCAAGATAAAGTAGCGTTCTTTGATGAAGTTATTAAATATTTAAATAATGACGATGTCACATATAAATATTTTAGATGGCACTCATCAGGAGATATAGTTGATGAACAATATTTAGACGGTATGGTTAGAGTTGCGTTAAGCTGTCCTCAAACAATGTTCTTAGCATTTACTAAAAAATGGGAATTAGTGAATGAATGGATTGACAAACATGGTATTGAAAATCTTCCTGTGAATTTGAAAATTGTTTTAAGTATGTGGGACGAAAAATATAATAAAACAGTGAAGAATAAATATTTACTTCCTGTTACTTATGTTGAATTTAAAGAATCATCCGAATTTAAAGCAAATGTACCAACAGGTGGATATCAATGTCCAGGAAGCTGTAAGACGTGTAAAAATTGTTGGAAGATGATGTTAGGTCAAATGACTTTCTTCCATCAACACTAACAAAAGAAAGGAATTTAAAAATATGGAAAACTTAGAAATTAAAAAGATTAATGAAAGTAGAGAGGTAGCATATGATTTATTGAGTATTTATAGCACAATGCTAATCAATTTTAAAGGCTTAGCACTTGAAAAAGAGTTTATTGAGGATGCAACTATAATAATTCAAGATATTATGAATTGCGATAACGTTGAACAAAATATTAATTATTTTGTTAATAATGTCTGCAGACGACAAGATTTAACATACAATAACTTGCGGGCAACATTAAGCGGTTTAGAACTTTATCAACCAACAATTAATTACTTTGAAAAAATTATAGGAAAGTGGGATAATAATATAAACCAAAAAGAATTAAAGAAAATTACTTTAACTGAATTTTGGGCATCAGAAGAAAAATTAGCCATCCATTGTGATACAGAAGAAAAGGCAAATGAGTTATTACAAGCTTTTCATAAGTTAGGTAAGAAATGGTGTGATGATACAAGTTATTTATCAAGTAATGAATATTATTTTCACAAATATAAAACTTGTTATTCGAATCAAGGTGGATATGCCGAACGTGATTTTTATAAAAAGAATTCATTCAAAATCTATGAATTAGATGAAGTTGATGTAGAAAATTAAAAGAAAGGAGGGATGTGCAATATGGAAGTTGCAATTTTCTTATTGGTATTTTTTGGTGCTGTAATATATTTTATATGTAAACAGGCAAAAAGAGAAGGTTATTCAATTTTTCTTATATTTTTAACATTAATTCTTTATTTATTATTTTTAAAT
>ULVD01016421.1_pt1 | contig 12230 bp, 4 predicted proteins | sample 1959101 | NCBI WGS metagenome assembly ULVD01 (sample SAMEA4835777, study PRJEB28245) | human gut metagenome | biome: gut microbiome; material: fecal sample | place: Denmark | collected 2008
ATGTGAGAATAATGCTATATAAATATAAGAAGATAAAGAGAAAAATACTAAAATAAAATCAGGAGGAAAAAAACATGTTTAAAAATCTAAAAAAATCAAATGATGGAAAAATTAGTACAAAAGTTTTAGCAACATTTTTAGTTTTAACTTTAACTTTTTCAAATTTTGCACTACTTCGGATCATATTTGGGAAGTGGTTTAATTTCATATGCAGCAGATGAGCAAAATCAAATTACATTTAATGCCCAAATACTAGATAGCGAAGGAAAGGAAGTAAAAGAAGCAGACATAACGTCTGAATTAAATTTACATTTAAGCATAGCGGTAAAGGAAGGTAATTTAAAAAATGTAAATCTAGACTTAAGCAACTGCAACTTTAAGTTAAAAGATGAAAGTGGAATAGATCAAATAAATGCAGGAGAAACTAAAGAATTAGATTTTAAAATAGTAGCAAGAAATGATGACCAATTTAAATTGGATTTATTAAACATGGAAAGTAAAATAAAATTAACAGGAACATATTCGAACGATAATAAAACAGAAGAAGTAAATAAAGAAAAAACAGTTTCAGTAAAATGGAATGCACAAGAGCTTTATAATATGGATGATGAAACAAGAAAAGCAACAAAGGTACTAGAAAATGAAATAATAACAAATAAAACATATACAATAGATGGAGAAGAAAAAAGAGTAGTACAAGTAAAAATAAAATCAGGAATAAAAGACAACATATATCCAATAGAAAAAACACAAATAACAGCAAACCCACTAGAATCAGGAAAAATGGAAGAAGGTAAATTTGTAGCTGAAAATGAACTAAAAGCAGAAAAAGTTGAAGTTGTAGCATATTCAACAAAAGCAACAAACGGAAAAGATGGTTCAGCAAATTTTGGAAAGACAGAAGAAAACAAATTAGGATCATGGAAATATGATAGTGAGAGTGGAAAAATAACAATAACAGTAAACAATAGCAAAGATGAAAACAACTGTGTAGCATGGGCTAAAAATGCAGTAGACGAATTTGTAATTACATACATATATAATGAAGAAAGTGTAAAAAATGTAAATGCATTTAGAACAGTAGTAGAAAGTAACCTTAAACTTTATACGGATGAAGGAGAACATAAAAAAACAGTAAGATACTGGGTAACAAATACAGAAAAGGCTATGCCAATAGAACTAAATATACAAGCACCAGAAAGCTTAAGTAAAAGAAACATTCAAAAAGGAGAAAGCTTTGCAGAAGCTTGGACATTAAATATAAGCAACACACAAATAGGAGGAGATATATTAGCTGTTTCTAAAATAGACAAATTAAATATAGCAGATTCAGAAGACATAAAACCAGTTACACATTATAATGCTACATATATAAATAAAGAAGACTTTATAAACATATTAGGGGAGAATGGAGAAATAGTTATCCTAAACATGGCTACAGGTGAAGAATTAGGAAAAATAACAAAAGAGAGCACTATAGAAAATAACGACAAAATACTTGGAATTAGTTATTCAGAAAATGCAAGCCAAATAGGAGTGCAAATAAGCAAACCAGTAAAAGCTGGAAAATTAAGCATAGCAAGTAGAAAAACTTTAAACATTTCAAGTGTTGAAGAATATGTGTCAAAAATAGATAAAATAGATTCATTAACAATTAATGCAATAGCCGGAATACAAAAAGCAGGTGAAGAAGACTTTATATATTCAACAGAAACAATATCAAAACAAATTTCACTAGTAAGCCCAAAATCAAATGCAGAGTTGGGAATAAATTTAGGAAAAGATAAAGAAACTTTACCAGTAGGAGAAGAAAACAAAGTTGACTTTACAGTTACACTACATACAAGCAAAGAAACAGACAAACTATTTAATAATCCAACAGTACAAATAGAATTACCAGAACAAGTAAAAGAAGCATCAATAGTAGAAAACACAGAAGGAATATCAAATGCTAATGGATTAGAATTAAATGGTATAACAATAAACAATAATATAATAGAAGTAAAATTAACAGGAAATCAAGGAGAATACGTAGACTATAACGGACAAGATACAACAATAACATTTTCTGCGAACCTAAAAACACCAGAATTACAACCAACAACTACAGGAGATATTAAATTAACAGTAGTAAATGGAGAAGAAAAAATAGAAGATTCAAAACAAGTAACATTCTCTGCAGAAAAAGGAATAATACTTGCAAATAGTATATCAAATTATAATGGAGAAGAACCTGAAATATTAGCAATAAAAGAAAACAGCAAAACAGGTTTATTAAGCGAGGAAAAATCAGCAATAGCACAAGTTAAAGGAACAATAATAAACAACACAGAAAAAGATGTGGAAAATGTAGTTGTAGTAGGAAACTTCGCAGGAGAAGGCTCTACAATAACACCTATACTAAAAGAACAAATAGCAGTAGAGAATGCAACAGTAGAATATTCAGCAGATGGACAAACCTGGGAAGCATATAATGCAGAAAAAGCAAGCACATACAAAAACTACAAAATCACATTTGCAAAATTAGCAGATAAATCAATAACAACATTTACATATAAAATAGAAATACCAGAAAATTTAGGCGCAAACAAATCTATAAATAGCACATATGCTATAAAAATAGAAGACAAAGCACAAAAAGCAGCAACTATAACACTAGAAACACCACAGAAAATAGAAATAGAAGTATCTGCAAAAGCAATAAGTGATACTATATATGAAGAACAAGAAGTTACATTTACAGTAGATGTAACAAACAAATCAAACGTTACAGCTAAAAATGTAAGCTTAGAAGCAAGCCTTCCAGAAGAATTAGAATTAGTATCAAAACCAGAAAACTTTGATATAGAAGCTGGAAAAACAATAACAAAAACAATAACAGCAAAAGTAAAAGCATTACCAGAAGAAACAAAACAAAAAGATATTACAACAACAATAAAAGCAACACCAAATGGCAAAGAAGATCAAGCAAAAACAGTAGAAGTAAAAAATGTAGTAAAACAAGCTTTAATAAAAGCAACAATTGAAGATGCATATAGTGATGGAGCAGAATTTATTTACGAAGGAGGACAGCTAGGATATAAAACAACAATAACAAATGTATCTGACGAAACTTTAACAAATGTAGTTATTACAAGTAAATTGCCAGAAGGAACAAAGTTGAATGAAAATGAAGAATTAAGTGCAATACTATTTGAAGGAGATACAGAAAACGTATATGACAGAAAAATTATAAAGGAAGGAATTTTGCCAGTAGAAAAAGAAAATAATGAATTAGAATTTAAAATAGGTACAATTCAGCCAAATCAAGGAGCAGAGATAATTCTATATTTAATAGAGACAGAAAAATTATCAGAAGGCATTTTTGAAAAAGAGATATCATATAAAGCAACAATAGATACAGATCAAATAAAAAATTACATTATTCAAAAAACAAATAATGTAGTTAAACCAAAAATAGATTTTGACGTAATATCAAAAAATTTAACAGATGCTACAAGAAATAAATATGTTAAAGCTGGAGACATTTTAGGATATACTGCAAAGATAAAAAATTCTACTAAATATGCGCAAACAATAATATTTAATAATAACATTATAGAAGGATTAAGCTGTGATGAAGTAAAGGTCGTTTTAGATGGAAAAGAATTATCAGAAGAAGATAATGGTATAAAATATTTTAAAACAAAAGGTGATAAATATACCGTAAGAATTAACTTAAGAGAAGAACAAGAATTAACTATATCTTGGAGTGGAGTTGTTTTAGCGGAAGGAGAAGAGGATAGTACAATAAAGAGTATATCTACGTTAAATGCAAGTGTTCCACCTAGAAGTGCATGGGAAAGTAGTAAAGATATAAATATCGGCGAAAAAACTATAGAGTACATATTAAAAGGAACTAAAGCAGATGAACCGGATAAACCGGGAACAGACGAACCAGGCACGGACAAACCAGATACACCAACAGATAAAACATACAGTATTTCTGGTACAGCATGGCTTGATGAGAACGAAGACGGAATAAAAGATGAAAAGGAAAAATTATTAAAAGGTATCTTAGTAAAAATAAAACAAATTAACAAAGATAATGTTGCAGAATACCTAAAAGGTGAAGATGGAAAAGAGATAACAGCAATAACAGATAATGATGGTAAATATGAATTCAAAGAATTAAAAGCTGGAAAATACATAATAGAATTTGAATACAACACAAAAACATATAAGCTTACACCAGTAACAAATAAAGATTCTGTACCAACTGCACCTACAACAAGCAAAGGAACAACAGTAAAAACAGATACACTTAATGTAACAAATGGAAATATAGAAAACATTAATATAGGTTTAGTGCTAAATTCAAAATTTGATTTAGAATTAAACAAATATATTACAAAAGTAACTGTTCAAAACAACAGTGGAACAACAGAATACAATTATAATAATGAACAATTAGCAAAAGTAGAAATAAAAGCAAAACAAATGGCAAGCTCAACAGTACTTGTAGAATATCAAATAGAAGTTAAAAATAATGGGGCAGTTCCAGGAACAGCAACTGTAATTGCAGACTATTTACCAAAAGGACTAAAATTTAATTCAGAAATGAATACAAATTGGTATCAGGGAACAGACGGAAACTTGTATACAGAAGAATTAAAAGACATAATGTTAGAACCAGGAGAATCAAAACAAGTTAAATTAGTTTTAACTAAAGCAATGACATCAAATAGTACAGGCACATTTACAAATGCAGCAGAAATATATGAAGATAAAAACGATTTTGGACTAGTAGATACAAACTCTACACCAGCAAACAAAGAACAAAAAGAAAATGATTACAGCACAGCAGAATTAATTATAAGTACAGCAACAGGTAGTCCAATGATGTATATCGGAATAATAATAACAAGTATGCTTATATTAGGTGGCGGAATATATCTAATAAATAAAAAAGTAATACTTGAAAAGAATATATAGGAAAGGAGGGAGAATAAATGATTATAAAATACAATCATATAACAAAAAAAAGACTTATATTATTAGTAATTTTAATGGCACTTATTTTAATGCCTTCAATCAAAAGTTATGCAGCTTCAACAACTAATACAACAATTAATAAGAACAATACATATACTAACGGTTCTAAATATACTGCTGTATGTAAAGATCTAGCAGAGAATAGTGATCTTTACTGTGTTGAGGAATCGCAAACTAAGCCATGGGGAAATAATCCACAACAAGTAGTAACCTATGAATGCATTGGTTCTGTAGATGTTGATACTAGAAGAAAATCAAATATTGTAAAGAAAACTGGAAAATGCACTGCGATAACAAATGATGAATGTCTAAAAATTGCATATGCTTTAGCAACAAAAAGTAAGTATTATTCTACATTTAAGAAAATGATTGAAGATAATTTTGATTTCAATACATATAAAGGATCTTATCAATTTCCAGATTATCATAGAGCTATAGCTAAAAATCCATGGTCTGCAATTATATGGGATTTGCATGGAGCATCAAAATTGCAAGGAGCTGAAAAGTATATTGAAATATTAAGTTATTTTGAGCCGAAAGGTTATGGTTCTATAGGGGCGCTTGTAGGAATATCAGCGCTAATTGCTGATGTAGAGGAAAATGCTTTAACTATGGAAGAAATTAATGCGAGAACAGAAATAAAGGAAATTCAAACAACTGTTAAAACATACTATAATATAGAGGAAGAAAACCAAAATTTAGCAAATAAAATTAAAGAGTTACCAAATAAATCAAAACCAAGTGAGTATATAGTAATAGGTCCATATAAATATGAAGCATCAAAAGGAGATTATATTAGTAATATACAAGTAAAAAAGAATGGACAAAATAATTATGAGGAAATTCATGAAAGCATTATAAATCCTAGTAAAATATTAGTTTTAAGTAAACAGTTAAATGGAGAGTATAAAATAACATATTCAGATACAGAAAAAAGAATAGGATATGATATATTACCAGAATTTTATGTTTTAGTAAAAAAAGATTCAAATATTAGATCAATTGATGATTTAAAGGTTACAATAGGTAGAAAAAATTATGAAGCTAAATGGTACTATTTTAAAGGCACTAACCCATCACAGGCTTTAATGACAGGAAATGGGAAATTACATGAAGATACAAAATCTTTAAATTACAAAGTCAACCTTATCCCTCCTGTGCAAGTTGAATTAGACAAAGTAGATACTGCTGGAGATGCAGTTGAAGGAGCTAAATTTAGCATAGAATACAGCAATGGACTAAAAGGAGAAACAAAAGCAGTTGGAAAAGATGGAAAAATAGTATTTTCACAAGTACAACCAACTAGTCCAGATGAATTTACAGCAACAATAACAGAAACATTTACACCAGCAGGTTATAAAAAACTAGAAAAACCAATCGTGCTAAAATTCACATATGACCAGAATAAAGCAGTATGGAAAGTAGAAAAAATAAGCGGACCAGATGAAAAAATAACAATAGGAACAGTTACTAAAGATAGCAAATCAGGAATAAATAAAATTCCTGTAACAGTAGAAAACAAATCAATAATAGAAAAACTAACATTATTAAAGACTTCATCAGTAGGTGGAGGGAAGGTTGAAGGAGCAAAATTCAAATTAACATTAACAAACATTGCAAGTATAAAAGGATATAAAATACCAACAACAGGAACTCCAACAATAATTGTAACAACAGATAAAAATGGAAACATAGTATTAGAAGACATTGAAATAGCAGACTTAAGTAAAGACATAGTAATTACAGTGGAAGAAACAGAAGCACCAGTAGGTTACAAAAAAATTGAAGGAAAAATAACAGTAACATTAAAAAGAAAAGGAAATACATATACTATACATAAGGCAGAAAAAGAGGATACTGTTACTGATGATGAGTTTAAAACAGGAGAAGTAACATTAATAAATCACGAATTAGTATTAAATATTAAAGATATTCCTATAATGAACTTAGGTGGAATAGTTTGGACAGAGAAAATAAAAACAGGTAAAGAACAACCTGATATAAATAACACATATAGCGAAAGTGACGACGAAGCTTTAGGTGGAGTTACAGTAAGATTGCTTGACGAAAATGATAAAACTGTAGCAACAACAAAAACTGCAGAAAAAGATGGACAAGAGGTAACTTATCTAAACAATTTAGGAAAAGAAGGCACAGTAAAACTAAAACAAGGTCAATATTTATTCACAAAATTAGATGACGGAACAAACTATATACCAGTTGGAACAGATTATAAAGTAGAAATTGATTATGATGGTATTACATATAATCCTTTAATAAATCCAGATACAAGCATGCTTTATAAGAATAAAGAGGATAATAAAGGGGTATTTTCAAAAATAACATCAGAAGAAGACCATGGATTAGCTGATGGTACAAAAACAATATTTGGAACAGAAAATGAAACCCAAAGTAAAACAAATGGTGGCTACACAATTAACTATACACTTCAAGATGAAGAGAATATACCAGACAAAGCAATATATTCAAATGTAGAAAAAGATGGAAAACAAGCTTTTGTAACAGCAAGAAGTGAAAAATACTTACAAAAAACAGATGATTGGAAAACTACATGGAAAGACAATAACGGCGTTGGAGAAATTAACTTAGATAGTTATGCATTTGACATTAACTTTGGATTATATAAAAAGTTCTTTGACTTAAACTTAGGAACAGACGTAGATTCAGCTGAAATTGAAATAAATGGACAAAAAACTGCATATACTTATGACCAGATACTAGATGGAATGCTAGATAAAGACTTGAAAGAAAAATTATATAAAACGACAGATGATAAAGTTGATTATAATTTATACTTAGCTTATTCAGACTACTATTATAGAATTGATGACTATAAAGTGCCAGGTGATACAAATAGTTTAGGACAACCTTATGGAGAAGCATTACCTAATAAAAAAGATAAAAATACAGAATTACAAGTATATGTCACATACGCATTGCAAATAAATAACCAAAGTACGCAACACAACGCTACAGGAGTTAAAGTTAAATACAGCTATGACGAAGGATATGAATATGTAGGCGATGTGGAAGGAACTGTTAACGATGAAAAGAATAAAATACTAACTATAAGCAATATTAATCTAGTGCCAGGAGAAAGTAAAAAAATAACATTAAAATTCAAAGTAAGGAAGAATGAAGATGGCACATTTTTTAAAAAACCAAGTGATACAAGCAAATATACAAATGTGGCAGAAATTGTTGAATATTCTACAACAGAAGGAAGATTAGTAGATGCAGATTCTGCACCAGGAAATACTTTCTTAGGAGAAAACAAACCAACAACTAGACGTGAAGATGATACAGATACAGCAAATGGAATTGTTATTACATTCAAAAAGAATGCAGAAAGAAGTATTTCTGGAAAAGTATTTAATACTAATGGTAATAACGTCAGTGACGTAATAGTTCAACTTATAGAACTTGTAGAAATCAATAATAAACAATATGAATACATTTGGCAAGAAACAGTAGCTGGAAGCAATACAGTAAAAACAACAGATAGAAATGGATATCCAGGAAAGAGTTATTCTTTTAAAGTTGATGATATGAATAAAGCTGGTGAATACAAATTTACACAAGGAATTATTCCAGGTAACTACATTGTAAGATTTATATACGGTGATGGTACATATTTCGATGAATCAATTGAATCAAAAGATGCAACTGAAGAATCTAAAAATAATATAAAAACATATAATGGTGAAGACTATAAATCTACTTATGTTGATTATAACTATAATGCAGAATGGTACAACAATATATCTTTAGATGGAGAAAACTCAAAAGCAGTAGATAACGAAGCAAGAAGATTAAAAGTAATGAGCTATGCAGTAGATGTAGATGGTACAAAAGGTGCAGAACTAGCATTACTAAGCAAATCAATAGGAACAGATGATGAGAAATTAAAAGCTGTATTAGAAAATACTTGGATGTGTGCAGAAACATTAAAAATAAAAGTACCAGTAGACACAGACGTAAAAGATAACACAAGTGATACAACAGAAGTAGGAAATGGAAGCAGTCCAACTATTTCAAACACTCAATTCAACAACGTAAACTTTGGTTTAATGGAAAGACCAAAAACAAAATTAGTACTAGAAAAACATATAACAGGTTTAACAGTAAAACCAGTAGCAAGTGGAGTAAACTTAATAGCAAATGCAACAGCAGATATTAATAAAATTCTTGACCAAGGTGAAGGCGATCAAATACAATTAGAAGGACAAAGAGATGGATTATCTGCAACAAAATCAGGAAGAACAAACAGAGGATTGTGGTACTTACAAACAGATACAACAGAATTAGCTCAAGGTGCAGACGCATACATAACATATACATATGTAATTAGAAACGAAGGCGACATAGATTACTTAAACAAAAATTTAATTAGCTACTATAAAGCAGTAAAAGCAGAAGAGTACGCACAAAAACTTTCAAATTTAGAGGGAGAAGTAAAAGATGCTAAAAAGCAAGTAGCCTATACAAACGGAACATACATTTCAGATTTCTACTATACAGGAACAAAAGGTGAAAATGATGAAGAAGTTTTAGCATCAGTAGAGCAAATCCAAGAAGCATTAAACCCAAAAGTAAAATTCGTAAACAGCACAACAGACTTTAATATTATAAAAAATCAAGATGGAAGTACTTTAGTAGAAAATAAAAATGTATACAAAGAAGACGGTACTGGAATAACAGAAGAAGAAATAAAAGAGCAAATAGAAAGTACAAAAGCAACAGGCAAAATGAAAAAAGATGACAAAGATATTTCTAAAAAGCTTGTAGTTTCAGTAGGTTTATCAGCATCAGAAATAGAAAATGGTGGAGTATACGATAGCTATATAGCACAAGTAACACACTACACAAATGCAGCAGGAAGAAGAGACCAAAGCACACCAGCTAACCTAAGCTATGTACATAGTGAAGACACTGGAATTACTTTAGATAAATACAATGAAGAAGACGAATTCTGGGCTGAGACATTTAGAATTACAAAGCCAACAGGTGAAGATAAAATAACACCAGTACAAATAGCAATAATAACAATATCAGCAGTAGCAGTACTAGGAGTAGGAATTATCTTAATAAAAAAATTTGTACTTAAAAAATAATAACTAATAAAAACCAATAAAAGGCCAAAACCTTTTATTGGTTTTTACATTAGGTGAACACAGGGCTTGCCACATGTATATAAATTAAAAAAATAGATATAATAAAATTATTGGTATATATTGTATGAAAAAAATGCTTGTGATATAATTTATAAAAATGGGTAAAACCAAATATATAACAAAAGAAAGGAGCATAAGCTTATGTCAGAATATGAAGAGCTAAAAGCAAGACTATTTAACAAAAAGGAATGCGGATGGGAGAACTTAAGAGAAGAAGAAAAAACAAAAATAGATACATTTGGAAATGAATACATTTATTTTTTAAATAAATGCAAAACAGAAAGAGAAGCAGTAGAATTTAGCAAAGAAATATTACAAAAAAATGGTTTTATGGATTTAAGAGAAAAACCAACATTAATGCCAGGAGATAAAGTATACTATATAAATAGAGCAAAAAGTGTATATGTTGCAGTAATAGGAACAGATACATTAGAAACTGGATTAAATATAGTAGGAGCACATATAGATTCTCCAAGATTAGATTTAAAACCAAATCCATTATATGAAGACTCAGGATTTGCATATTTTAAAACACATTACTATGGAGGAATAAAGAAATATCAATGGACAACAATTCCACTTAGCATACATGGAGTTATAGTAAAAACGACAGGAGAAAAAATAAGAATAAATATAGGAGAAGATGAAGCGGATCCAATATTTACAATAACAGACTTACTTCCACACTTAGCACAAGATCAAATGGAGAAAAAACTAAAAGAAGGAATTGCAGGGGAAGACTTAAATTTACTTATAGGAAGTATTCCTTATGGAGATGAAAAAGTAACAGAAAGAGTAAAATTAAATATCTTAAGAATATTAAACGAAAAATACGGAATAACAGAAAAAGACCTATTAAGTTCAGAGTTAGAATTAGTACCAGCATTTAAAGCAAGAAGTTTAGGATTTGACAGAAGCATGGTAGCAGGTTATGGACAAGATGATAGAATATGTGCATTTACAGCTTTAAGAGCAATATTAAATGTAAATAATCCTAAAAAAACAGCAGTATGTATATTAGCCGACAAAGAAGAAATAGGAAGCATGGGAAACACAGGAATGGAATCAAATGTATTTGATACATTTGTAGCAGAATTATTAAACAAAAAGGCAGAAAACAGACCAAATCAATTAGATAAAGTATTCTGTAATTCTAAGATGTTATCAGCAGATGTTGATGCAGGATTAGATCCAATATATGCAAGTGTATCAGAAAGAAACAATGCATCATTCCTAGGACACGGAATAGGACTAAACAAATATACAGGTGCAAGAGGAAAATCTGGAGCATCAGATGCAAACGCAGAATACGTAGCACAAATAAGAGCAATGTTAGAAAAAAATGAAATACCATACCAAATAGGAGAATTAGGAAAAGTAGACGTAGGAGGAGGCGGAACAATAGCCTATATTCTAGCAAACAAGGGAATAGACGTAATAGACTGTGGTGTACCAGTATTATCAATGCATTCACCATATGAAGTAACAAGCAAATATGATATATACCAAGCATACAGAACATATGAAACATTCATGAAATAAACAAATGGGGGAAAAAGGGGTCAGACCCCTTTTTCCCCATTTTATTTTTTAGTAGGGGGATAAAAAACATAGGGGCATTATTATAGAAAGAAAGGAATGGTTGTAATGCCTCGTTGTAAAAGAAACATTGTAAAATCAGGAACATATCATATTATGGTGAGAGGAGTAAATAAACAAGAAATATTTTATGATGACAAAGACAAGAAGATGTTTATAAGAATGCTACTCTATTACAAAAAAAGATTAGATTGTAAAATTTATGCATATTGTTTAATGAACAATCATGTACATATTTTATTTAAAGATAAAGAAGAGTCAATAAGTGATTTTATGAGGAATATAACATCTAAATATGCGTATGAATTTAATCAAAAGCATAAAAGAGTTGGGCACTTGTTTCAAGATAGGTTTAAAAGCATATATGTTTATAATGATGAATATTTGCTAAGGCTAATAAGA
>ULVD01054631.1_pt1 | contig 12217 bp, 16 predicted proteins | sample 1959101 | NCBI WGS metagenome assembly ULVD01 (sample SAMEA4835777, study PRJEB28245) | human gut metagenome | biome: gut microbiome; material: fecal sample | place: Denmark | collected 2008
TCTTATAACAGCTTGAACATCCCGCCGTATTCCATAGGAGGCAAATAGGATTCCCCCAAGGCATCTGCTTTGGGGGATTTTTGCCGCTTAATTCGTGCGAATCGGTGTGGTACGCCGCGGCAATTTTTTACAAATGTATTGACAAAATGCACAGCGTTTGGTATTATAAAATTGTTACAAACATACAGAATAACCCGTAACAAAAAGTATCAACTTTGCAATCCGTTCAGCCAACCGTTTCAAAACAGGGCGTGAAAGCCTTGAACAGATGCAGTGCCTGCACAGATTTCCGCGACGCCCTCGACCGCAAACGAGGGAGAAATAGGCCGCGTATATATACGCGTATATATAGATGAAGCGACCGTTCTTGAATACACACCGACCGATTCAGATCATTCGCTTATGAAGCTTGGAATTGGCAGAAAGCGTTAAGGAGGATTTACTTGTGAAAATATGTAAAAACAATTTGATTATATTTCTGGCACTGGCTGTATTGTGTTTAACTGCATCCTGTGAAACGCCGAATCTTGAAAGTTCAGAGATTTCGTATGCGCTCACGCAATCGGAACAGCAGATAGAGAAAAATATCATTTATATTGACAGCGATGAAGGCCAATCAACAAAATTACCGCATACAGATGACATTATTTTATACATATATTTGACAAATATTCCAAAGTTTGCAATAGTAAAAAGCCCTTTGTTTTCAATGATATTTGTTGCTTCGTGTTGCGGACAATTCGTTGAGAATACACTGGGTTACTAACACGGCTACAAACAATACACCCCTCCTTTACTTTGGGAGGGGTGTATTGTTTTCGACCGCATTGATCAGTTCCTGTACGTCAGTGTGCACATAAATGTTTGCCGTAGTTGTGTAGTCGGAGTGTCCGAGTATCTTTTGCAGCAGCTCGGGCGGCATCCCGTCACGTCTGGCACGGCTGGCGTATGTATGCCGCGTAGAGTGCGGCGTCTTGCGGGAGATGCCAAGACGTTTGAGCAGCGAATAATAGTCTTTATCGCGAAATCGCTTTGCGGTTTGCCGTCCTGCATACCCCGAAAGCAGCAGCTCCCCGTTTGCGATTGATGCAAAGTAAGCAAAATACCCGCGTCCCTCCGGCCGGATGGGAATCACACGGTTGCGCCCTGCGTCGGTTTTTGAACCGCCGATGACATAAGCGCCGTGCCAGTCCTCCGTGCGCAAACTGAACAACTCCCCGATGCGCATCCCCGTATACAATAGCATCAGCACGATCCTTGCCGCTTCGCTTCCGTCGGCTTCGAGTAGCGCGATCTCTTCGTCCGTGAAAATCTCCTTTTCCTTTTTGACGTTCTCCGGCAGCTTGACATACGTCGCGAAATTTGTTGTTGCGATTTCTTCCCGAATCGCCCATCGCGACATTTGCGTGATAAGCTGCTTATATTTATTCACGGTGGAGTGCGATTTACACATATACGGTTCTAATACCTCTTGGAAATCCCGCGTCCGAAGCTGCCGGAACTGCCTGTCGTGCAACGGCTCGAAAATCACGAATGCTCTGTCATAGGATATTTTCCCCATCTCTCCGATTTCTTTGTAATGTTCCTCCTTCCATTCGGAGAACACCTCCGCGAAGGTCATATTGTATCGCTCGGTTATAGGCTTGCCCGTGAGACGCTCGAGCGCCTCCAGAGCGGCGGTCTTGGTCTCGTAATATCCGATTATGACCTTGTTCTTGGCCGCGACCCACGGACGTCTCCTGCGCCCCTGCAGCTTGTACACGGTGCCGAGGCCGTTGGCGCGCTTGAGCGCCTTGCGTGCCTCCTTGACCTGCTTCTTCCCGCACTGCGGGCAATATTTCGCACCCTCCGGCAGCGCGGCTCGGCATTTGATGCACGCGGACACTTGTTTCACTTCCTTTTATGCATCTTTATTCCTCGGATTCTGAGGGATTCGTTTTGCCAATTTCGTTTTGCTTGATCAAAGTCGTGAGCTTGTTATTTACCCAAAGCAACTGCTCGGCTATGTCATTATTCTTTTTTGCGAGTTCGTTATTTTGACGGATAATAGATGCCAAACAGATCAATACAAAGCCGAGTATGGCAATGGATGCCGACAACGAAACGTACAATCCGTAAATCATATCAACGTCGTGATATTCAGAGGAAAACACAAACACCACAAACGCGCCAATTAGGCATATGGTTCCCAAAATTTCATAAATTAACGGCGATTTTTTCACTTCGTAGCCCTTCTTTCTTGGAGGATCAATATCCAACGGATTTCAAAGCATATTCGATTTGATCGTATGTAAAGCCGTCGCTATATAAATATAACTTCAAATCCGATTCCGATAAGGATAACCATTTTAGGTATTCCTTCGCGCAATCCGCCGCTTCTTGCTTCCAGTCTGCGCCGCAATGGTCAGCGCCGTAGGTCGCTTCCGCATCCGTGAAGTTTTCGCCCAAAAGGTATTCGTAAACTTCTTTTCGGGAGGCCGACATGTATTTCAGATACGACTTGGCTTCCTCAGCGGCCTGTGTGTTCCAGTTTGCCCCGCAGTTATCTGCGCCATAAACGGCTTCCTCGCTCGTGAAATCTTCGTGCTTCAAATATTGGATCATTCCCGTACGGGAATACGAAGCATATTTTAATATGTCGATTGCTTCCTGCGTAGCTTGTTCTTTCCAGTTTGCGCCACAGTTATCTGCGCCGTAGACAGCTTCTTCGTTTGTGAAATCTTCGTGTTTCAGACGTTCTATCAACCCCGTACGAGAATACGCGCCGTATTTCAAGGTGTCGCGAGCCTCTTGGACGGCTTGCTCTTTCCAGTTTGCACCGCTTTTGTCAGCGCCGTAAACAGCTTCTTCGTGTGTGTAGTCATCACGCTCCAGACGCTCTATTAGTCCATCACGCGAATATGCGGAATATTTGAGATGCGATTTTGCCTCCTGCAACGCCTGTTCAAAGTAATTAGCGCCACAGTGATCGGCGGCATATTCGGCATCCGAACGCGTGAAATCTTCACGCACAAGCCTGTCGATTAGGGATTTTCTGGAATAAGCGGAATATTCCAGATGCGATTTTGCTTTCTGAATTGCGTAATACTGCCCTGTTGTCATAGTTGTTGTCTGTCCGCATCTCGAGCAGACCGTCCCATCCGTATGACCGAGTGCGGAACCCTCAGATGCGCCGCATGTCGTACAGAACTTCGGCTGTGTACAGGTTGCATCCTTCCAAGTGTGCCCCGTTGCAGGTTCTGTTTCGCTATATTCATCTCCGCAAACGCTGCACTTGAATTTGATAACCCCGTCTACCGTGCATGTGGCGGCGGTGGCTTCTGTTTGGTTATATTTGTGCTTCGGGCTTCCCTCTGTAGCACCGCATCGTGTGCAGCGTTTCGGATTCTCGCAATCCGCCTCTTGCCAGCTATGGCCGAGTTTGTCGACGGCTGCGGTCTTTGTTTCTCCGCATCGCGTGCATTTGTAGCTTTTTCGGCCTGTTGACGTGCAGGTCGCGTCGATTTTCTCGACGATTTCCCATGAATGTATCACGCATTCGGTTGTTGTTGAATATTCCTCGGTTCCGTTGCTCTCTGAAAAAGCCGGATGGTTCGAGCGGCTTGTATATGAAACAGAGGGCGAAGCGGATTCATGGCCGCAGGAGGAAAGTGCCATGAAAGCAAATGACAGCAAACAAGATGCTGCGAGTACAATCCTTTTCATATTTTCTTCTCCCTTATATTATTTTGCAAAATAGCTCTCATCGCACACGCCGAGCACAAGCCCTTGGCAACGCACGTCATCCGTCATCGGACGGGGCGGATACTTGGGATTGTGCGACAGCAGCACGTCGTCGCCAAGCTCTTTGATCCACAACTGTCCATCCATATAAAATACGCCGATCTGCCCGGGTTCGATGTCGATCTGTGCACGGACGAAAACCCTGTCTCCGTCGTTGTATTCCGGCTCCATACTATCGCCCCGAACGGGCACGATATAGGACGTCCCGCTCGGCGGCATCTTTTTAAGCTGCACGGTTTCCGAGTAACCGTATTCGGCGGTCTCTCCGTTTCCGGCGCTTACCGGCTGATAGTACAGCGTTGTGACATGCACTGTGATTTCTTCGGCGGTTTCGTCTTTGTGCTTCAGCAATGCCGCTTTTCGCTCGGCCTTTTCTTTTCAGCGCGTTTGGCGGTGTATCCGATTTCCAAGTCGGCCAGTCCGCGCACCATTCTGCGCCCTCTGTCGTCCAGCATCGTGTCGTAATCCTTCGCCAGCCGCAGCGCCTCGTCTGATATAGACGGGGGGTTTTCTTTTAATAACGGCGTATCCATAAAATCATTAAGTGTACACCCAAGGACACGGCATATTGCTTGCAGAGTATCAAGCTTTGGATTTTTATTTGCTCCTGATGTTATTTTATCGAGCGTACTTAGCGTTACTCCAGATAAATCAGCAATTTGAGCGTTTGTTAGATTTTGCTCTTTTTTCAATTTGTTAATTATTTCAAATCCCATATTTTCCTCCTTATTGCCCCTTACATTATATTATTATAACTCTTAAATTCCAGATGTCAAGAAAAAATAGTGCCAAAACTGCAAAAAAATGCAATTTGCCTATTGACAAACAGCAATTAAATGATTATAATGTAATCACAAACAGCATTTAACTGCAAGAAAAAGAAAGGAGCTACTAAATATGTCTGTGGCATATCCAACGTTAGCTGGAGAAATTGCAAAACGCGGAATAAAAAAATCAATTATAGCAGAAAGAATAGGATTGTCACAAAGGTCCCTTTATAACAAACTATCCGGCTCTGTATCGTTTACATGGGATGAAGCAATGACGATCACAAAAATCTTTTTCCCCGATCTCGATCCAACCGCTTTGTTCGAGCGTAATGATAACACAGGAGATGACCCTCATGACCCCGAATGACCTCATCCGTCAATACTTGAAAGACCACGGCATCAAGCAGTCGTTTCTGGCTGACAAATGCGGATGGACAAGGCAGCGAGCCTGCAAGATCATAAACGGCAAGCAAAAAATGACCGTAGACGATTTTGACGCCGTATGCGACGCGCTTAACGTCCCAGGTGAATTGTTTTTGCCGAACGAGGAGTAATCGGGGCAAGAAATAAGTCGCAATTCCTGCCAATCGCAAATAAAAATTGCCCCCGCCCGTGGTAGCAACACAGACGAGGGCTGTCAAACCAAATTATACGGCAATCTGGCTTGACGGGAAAAGTATACCACTTTTTCCGCGGGCTGTCAATATTGCACGAACGAAAGGACGGAAACAAAGTGGTAAACGAAAAAAGCACGCTCAAGGAGTTGGAGCAGCAGGCAAAGAACACGAAGCTGTATGTGGACAGGCTCGTCAAGGCGAACACCGGCTTGACGCTGGAGGAAATCCTCCGGCTCGGTCTGCGGGAGGAACGGCCGGAAGGAGACGGGGATGAAAGGAGCGTGGAAAACAAATGAGACTTTTGAACGCGATCGCTGCCTTTGGCTGTGGGTATGTGATAGCGATTACAATCATTATAACGATCTACTCGGTGCAGAGTTACAAACGGCTGCGGGACAAAAAATTATTAGCAAAGTCATTGATGCTGACGGCGATCCCGCTCGTTCTTATGCTGACGGCGATAGGCATCTACCGCTTTTGCAAGTAGATGCTCGGCATCTTTTGTTCCGAACGCAGCCTATTCCATCAGAAAGGAGAAGAACGAAAGTGAAGCCGAACAAATGGCTGCTAATCGCAAATCTGATCGCGGAAATCCTGCTTGCAATTAAGGTTTTAACAATGCGATGAGCGCAGGGTCAGACCTATGGAAAGGAAGTGCAATCAATGAAAAAGCGACAGAACAAGGCGAACGATGCCTGTGTAATGTTCTATGACCAAGCCGAGGAGGAACGTTACAAGCGGTACAAGCACGTTTGCTATCGAAATCTTGTTATCAAAGCGTTGCTGGCGCTCGTCCTTGGCCTTTTGCTCCGCTGCTTGATAAGCCTCTTCTAACGCTGCACGGCCTTTCTGCGTAATTTGATAGATCGGATCAGACAGTGCTTTTGTATAGCATAGACCCTCACTTTCCAGATACAGAATCACGCCGCGATCTGTTCCTTCAAGACTATATAGACGAACACCATCTATACACATTTCAAGTATTTCTATTTGACGCCGCGTCAACATATAAACATCTCCTTCGGAAAGGAAGTGAAGCTATGCGGGAAAATCTGCGCAGGGCGCGTAAGTCCGCCGGACTGACACAGCAGGCAATGGCGGACAAGCTGGGGATTGGGCTGCGGCATTACAAAAAAATAGAAAGCGGCGAATCACTTGGGAGTATTCCCCTGTGGGATGAAGCGGAAGATCTGCTCGGCGTCAATCAGCGTGTTTTGAGAGAAACGCATCACGGCAAAGCAGATAATCGGTAGAAACGTCGAGCAAGTCCGCGATTAAAACAAGACCATCCAGTGTGGGCTTTGCATCTCCGCTTTCATATTTGCGGTAATTTCGTATCCCGGTATTAAGCGCATCAGCCATTTTTTGAGCGGTAATTCCCTTCTCTTTTCTTGTGCGGTTTAATCTTTCTGCAAACATCATTGATTCCTCCTAAAAAAATTTGAAAAAGGTCTTGACAATGCCATTATAATACACTATAATGACGTTGTGAAGTGCCACGATATGGCACCATCAAATAAGGAGGAACAAAAATGACAGCGAAAGTAGAGAACGCGGTATGGGGGAAACGGACGAAGGCGGTATACGCGGAGCCGACGGCGAAGGTGTGCGCGAACTGCGAGTGGTACGATCAGCATTACAGCAAGGGCTGGAGCAACGTGGCGCAGCTCGTGCCGGTCAACTCGGGGTGCTGCTGCGTTCGTGTGGATAAATTGTCGGAAGGCGAAGCTAAGGCCTTGCGACTGCTCGACAACAAATTAAACGAGAGCGAATGGGACAACGAACTGCTGAGCGTTGAATTAGACGAGCTGGACGCGCTTGACTTGGGAGACATCTGCATAGATTGGGATATTGCGTCCGATCAAGAGCCGGACGAAGATGACAGCGGCTATTACGGAGACGCGCGTGAAAAAACGGTAAACGTATACAATTTGCACGCGTATGATGCAAGCAGAGTAAGCGGGTTTTATCAAATGCCGGTGCTTCGTCGGGTGAATCATATTCCGAAGAATATTATTGGGTTCAACTATGTTTTGACGGCAAAAAACACGGACGCAGGCGTGCACTTTTACTTGGACGACTATCAATTCGAGCGGATATGGAACAGCCCGCAGAAATACATAGCAAGGCTCAAGGCGTTTGACTGCGTGTTTACGCCCGATTTTTCGCTGTATGCCGATATGCCGATGTCGATGAAGGTGTGGAATATTTACCGCAGCCGGCTGATCGGGCAGATGATGCAGGACGCGGGGATCACCGTCATCCCCACGCTGTCGTGGGCGGAAAAGGAAACGTTCGGCTTCTGCTTTGACGGGTTGGAGCAAGGAGGAAGCGTGACGGTGTCAACGATCGGCGTAAAACGCGAAAAAGCCGCCCGTAAGATATGGACGGACGGAATGGACGCGGCAATGGAACGGCTGCGGCCGAAAACGGTGCTTGTGTACGGCGGAGACATCGGTTACGACTTCGGAAGCGCCGAGGCGGTATACTTTGAAAACACGGTAACGGAAAGAATGGCGGGAAATGGGAGGTAGAGGAGCAAGCAGCGGCATCAGCGATAAAGGGAAACCGTATGGGAGCGAGTATAGGACGGTTTATCAATCGGGAAATATCAAGTTTGTAACCCCAAATGATGGACAAGTGAAAGCTCCGCTTGAGACCATGACCAGTGGACGCATATATGTAACCATCGGGTCAGACGGTGAGCCGCGGTACATTTCGTACTATGATAAAACCAACAGAAAGAAGAAACAGATAGATCTAAAGGGCAATCCACACACAATTAACGGCAGAAAAGAGTTGCCACATACACACAAAGGATACCTTCACGATGAAAATGGCAGCTTTGCGCTTTCATCGAGAGAGAAAAAAATGGTTGACCGTGTGCGAAAAACATGGTACAATAGGCATAGCAATTAGTAGTTTAAGCAGGAAAACGCCTGCCAAAGCAGGGCTATGAGCCAAAATCAAATTCCATGTCATTTAGCCAAATAACCAGAAGGTTTGCGCTACTTGACCTCTATAGAGTTTGATTGCTTTGGAATGATGGGAAATCCCGGTGCGAATCCGGGCGCTTGCTATGCCGTAGGGTACAGAGATGTATCCTGCGGCATTTTTGTTTGCGTAAAGCGAGGTGAAACGAATGGCGCGGCCGCGGAAGGAAATAGACAGCAAACAATTTGAAGCGTTATGCAAAATCCAATGCACGCAGGCGGAAATCTGCGACGTGCTGGATGTCACGGACAAAACGCTGACACGGTGGTGCAGAGAAACCTATTCGCTCGGTTTTTCCGACATATATAAAAAGTTTGCGTCATACGGAAAAGCCTCCATACGGCGCAATCAGATCGATTTGTCCAAGCATAATGCGTCGATGGCCATTTGGCTCGGGAAACAGTATCTCGGCCAGCGCGACATTCCCGAGACAGAAGCAGAGGACGGCAAACGCGCCGTGCAGGTGATCATCGATGTCTGAGGTACGGCTTTCGGAGGTCATCGGCCCCGCTTTTCACGGGCTTGCGCGCGACGTGTTTGCACACGGGCACACCCACTATGACCTTTCCGGCGGGCGCGGGTCGCTCAAGTCCTCCTGTGTGTCGCTGCTGGTGCCGCTGCTGCTTGTATCGCACCCCGGCACTCACGCGCTCGTGCTGCGCAAGGTGGGCAATACCATCCGCGACAGCGTATACGCGCAGTACTGCTGGGCAATCGCCGAGTTGGGGATGGCGGCTTACTGGGACGCGAAGGTCAGCCCGCCAGAACTGATCTACCGGCCTACGGGTCAAAAGATTCTGTTCCGAGGCGCAGACGACCCGATGAAAATCAAGTCCATCAAGGTGCCGTTTGGGTATATCGCCGTGACGCATTTTGAAGAAAAGGATCAGTTCGCCGGACGTGCGGAAATCCGTACCGTGCTGCAATCCACGATGCGCGGCGGATCAGAATACTGGAACTTTGAAAGTTATAACCCGCCGATTTCGCGCGACAATTGGGCAAATAAGGACAGCCTGGAGAACCGCGCGGACAGGCTGTGCCATAAAAGCACCTATCTGGATGCGCCGCCCGAATGGCTGGGCGAACAGTTTATCGCGGAAGCCGAGCATTTGCGGGCGACGGATGAGCGAGCGTACCGGCACGAATACCTTGGAGAAGCAGTAGGCACCGGCGGCAATGTGTTCGAAAATCTGGAACTGCGGGAAATCACGGACGAGGAAATCAAACGCTTCGACCGCATTTATATGGGCGTGGACTGGGGGTTTTACCCCGACGCATTTGCCTTTATCCGCCTGCATTACGACAGGATGCGCAATGTCATATACCTTATGGACGAGCATTATATACACAAGCAGAGCAACGAGAACACCGCGAAATGGATAGGGGAAAAGGGATACACGGACGCGTATATCATCTGCGACAGCGCAGAACCCAAAAGCGTAGCGGATTACCGTGCGCTGGGACTTCCTGCGAAATCGGCGGTCAAGGGGCCGGGGTCGCTGGATTACAGTATGAAATTCCTGCAGCGGCAGAAGATCGTCATAGACCGAAAACGCACACCTCACGCTTACGATGAATTTGTGCGGTATGAATACGAGCGCAGCAAAGACGGCGAAATCATAAGCGGGTACCCGGACAAGGACGATCATGTGATCTCGGCGGTGCGTTACGCGCTCGAACCGGCATACCGTAGAATGGGAGTGATTGCGTGAATATTGCCGACAAATTGAAAAGTCTCGGGTATAAAACCGTGGATATGGATTTTTACCGCAAGGTGGAGGAATGGAAATCCTGGTACATAGGCGACGTTAAGGATTTCCACCGATACACGGTATATAACGGCTCCAGCAATGTGAAATGCAAGCGCTATTCCCTGCAAATGGGAAAGAAGATTCCCGAGGACTGGGCAAACCTGCTGATGAATGAAAAGGTGTCTATCACACTTGAGGGCCAAAAAGAGCAGGAATTTGTTGATCGCATATTCGAAGAAAACAACTTCTTGGTCAAATCGAACGAGCTGCAGGAAAAGGCGTTCGCGCTCGGAACGGTAGCGTTTGTTCCGCGCGTCACTGGAATGAAGCGGGATTCTCAGACGCCGGAGGCAGGCACGGTCCCCGGGAGCGCGGAAGAAATCGCGATCGATTACGTCACCGTCGAAAACATTTTCCCGCTTGCATGGCAAAACGGTGTCATAGCCGAATGCGCGTTTGCGTCCGTAACAACCGTGAACGGCGAGGATTACTGCTATTTGCAAATCCATAAAAAGGTAAACGGCCTATACGACATAGAAAACCGTCTGTATAAATACAAAAACGAAAACTTAGACACTGAGGTTGCGCTTTCGGACGTGCGTGGCTTTGAACGCATTCCGCCCGTTGTGCATACGGGATCGGACAAACGGCAATTTGTGATCGACAGGCCGAATATTGCCAACAATTTCAGTGATGACATTCCGCTCGGCATTTCCGTGTACGCGAACGCAATCGACGTGTTGAAAGGCGTGGACGTGGCCTATGACAGCTATGTCAACGAGTTTGTTCTCGGCAAAAAGCGGATTATGGTCAAGCCGGCGGCAACAAAAAATCTTGACGGCGAGCCTGCGTTTGACGACCGCGACGTCGTGTTCTACGTCCTGCCGGAGGATACACAGGACGGGGCGATTATTTCGCCCATCGATATGACGCTTCGCACAGCGGAGCACAACACCGGCATTCAAGACCAGCTCAACCTTTTGTCGAGTAAATGCGGGTTCGGGGAGAACCATTACAGATTCGACAGCGGCAGCATTGCCACGGCGACGCAGGTCATCAGCGAGAACAGCACGCTGTTCCGCACGATTAAGAAGCACGAAATCATACTGGAATCGGCGCTCGTCGAGCTTTGCCGCATCCTTCTGCGGCTGGGGAATTCCGCAATGAACGCCGGATTGAATGAGGATGTGGAGATTTCCGTTGACTTCGACGACAGCATCATCGAGGATAAGGCCGCCGATTTCGCGCGGGATATGCAGCTTTTGAGCGCGGGCATCCTCAACGACTGGGAGTTCCGCGCCAAATGGCTGAACGAGGACGAGGAGACCGCAAAAGCAGCGCTGCCGAAAATGGCAGATATGGCAACAGAAGCGCAGGATGAGGTAGAATAAATGGGCGGCAGAGAGGCGGCAAAAGCATTGTGAGATACCCATTTACCCCCGAGCTGCTCGACGCCCTCCCCGAAGAGCTTGCGGAGCTGTTCCGCAAATTGGAAATCACGCTGCTGGAACGAATCTGCTCGCAGCTTAAAAATGCCGGAGAGATCAATGAGGTATCTGTGCAGGGCATCCGCGCACTTCGGTCGCATGGCATCGATTTGCCGGAGATCAAAAAGGCCATAAGCGAGGCGGCGGGAATCGGCGAAAAGAAGCTGGAGAAGTTGCTGGATGACGTCGTGGAGCGAAACCGGCAATATTACACCGAGCTGATCGACCTTGCACAGGTGACGGCGCCGGAAGCGCTCGTGGACGCCGCGGCGATAGAAGCCATCCGGCGGCAGACGCTGGAGACCTACCGCAACCTTACAAATACAATGGGGTTTGTCTTAGGACACGGGCAAAAGCTGATCGAACCGACGCAGGCTTACCGCCGGGCGCTGGACAACGCCGCCTTGCAGGTACAGAGCGGCGCCGTCAGCTATACGCAGGCCATCAGCAATGCTGTGCGTCAACTGGCGCGCAGCGGCGTGAAGACCGTTGCCTATGACAGCAAATATTCGGACCGGCGCGGACGCGTGGACCAGATCGACGTCGCGGTACGGCGCGCGGTTATGACGGCGACAAACCAGATATGCCAGCAATATGCGTCTCAGTCTGCCGAGTATCTTGGCACCGACCTTGTGCAGACATCCGCACACCGCGGCGCGCGAAACATAGACGGGCCGCACGGCTGGGAAAACCATGAGAAATGGCAGGGACGTATATTTCGCTGGAAAGAAAAGAAGTCGGAGCGAGAGAGCTTCACCTGGTACCCCGATTTCGAAGAATCCTGCGGTATCGGAGATGTGACGGGGATCGGCGGC
>ULVD01088135.1_pt1 | contig 12161 bp, 6 predicted proteins | sample 1959101 | NCBI WGS metagenome assembly ULVD01 (sample SAMEA4835777, study PRJEB28245) | human gut metagenome | biome: gut microbiome; material: fecal sample | place: Denmark | collected 2008
CGCTGGACGCCGCCGCGGCGGAGACCGCGCGCATCGACGCCGAGGGCTACCGCGAGATCGTGCTGACCGGCATTGAGGTCGCGTCCTACGGGGTCGATCTGCCCGGCAAGCCCGGCCTTGCCGACGTTATCGAGACCGTTGCTTCCGCCGCGCCCGACATGCGCATACGCCTCGGCTCGCTGGAGCCGACCGTGATAACTGAGGATTTCTGCCGCCGCCTCGCCGCGACGGGCAGGCTCTGCCGTCACTTCCACCTCTCGCTGCAATCCGGCTGCGACCGGACGCTGAAGGCCATGAACCGCAAATACGACACTGCGGGCTTCTACCGCGCGGTGGAGCTGCTGCGTGAATACTTCCCCGGCTGCGCGCTGACAGCCGATCTGATCTGCGGCTTCCCCGGCGAGACGGAGGAGGATCACGCCGCGACGCTAGAGTTCATCCGGAAGTGCGGCTTCGCGGACATGCACATTTTCCCCTACTCCCGCCGCCCCGGCACGCCCGCGGACAAGATGCCATGCCAGTGCGAGAACGCGGTGAAGTCCCGCCGCGCGCACGAGGCGCAGAAGGTCGCCGACGAGATGCACCGCGATTTCATGCGCGGCAGCATCGGGCAGACTCTACCCGTGCTGTTTGAGACGGAGCACGACGGCGTCTGGACCGGACACAGCGACACGTATATTCTTGTCAAGGCGCGCGGCGAGGCGCTGCGCGGTAAAATATGCCCCGTTTCAATAAAGCTTGCGCAGGACGAGGCACTTTTTGGAGAAATAATTTGACGAATTAAATCGTTTGATGTATCATAATAAAATACGTCAAACCGATATTCTGACCCATCGGTCTGGGTATCGAAATATTGAAATATCAGACGAGAGGTCACGGCAATGTTTAGAATAAAAACCATGAACAGCATATCCCCCGCGGGAATCGAGGCGCTCACCGCGCGCGGCTGCGACGTCAGCGCGGACGAGGTGCGTCCGGAGGCACTGCTCCTGCGCAGCGCGGAGCTGCACGGCTGCGAGTTCAATCCTGAGCTTCTGGCTATAGGCCGCGCGGGCGCGGGGTACAACAACATCCCCATTCCGGACTGCACCGAGCACGGCATAGTCGTGTTCAACAGCCCCGGCGCAAATGCGGAGGCCGTCAAGGAGCTGGAGCTGTGCTCGCTCGTGATGGCGTCGCGTGACGTGCTGGGCAGCATCGGCTGGGTGCGCGGTATATCCGGTGAGGGCGCGGCCATTCCGAAGCTCGTCGAGAAGGGCAAATCCGCTTTTGCGGGGCCGGAGCTTCTGGGCAAGACGCTCGGCGTTATCGGGCTCGGCGCGGTCGGCGCGCTGGTTGCGAATATCGCGCTTGAGCTGGGCATGACGGTCTACGGTTACGACCCGTTCATGTCGGTCGATGCGGCGTGGCGGCTGTCGCGCGAGGTCCTGCGCGCCGACTCCGTGGATGACATCTTCCGCAACAGCGATTATATAAGCATCAACGTCCCGTATACGGAGCAGACACACCATATGCTCAATGCCGAGGCTTTCGCGAAGATGAAGCGCGGCGTACGTATCGTCAACGAGTCGCGCGCGGAGGTCGTGGACGACGAAGCGATGACCGCCGCTCTTGAGAGCGGAGCCGTCGCAAAGTACGTGACCGACTTCCCGAACGAAGTGATCCTGAAAGCGCCGAACGTCATCGCCATGCCTCATCTCGGCGCGTGCACGCCGGAAAGTGAGGATCGCTGCGCGGTCATGGCGGCAAATCAGCTGTATGACTACCTGCTCAACGGCAACATCAAGAATTCCGTCAACCTGCCGGACACTTCGCTCAGCCGCATGGGCGTGTGCCGCCTGTGCGTCATACACCGCAACGTCCCGCGCATGATCACGCGAATCCTTGATTTCATCAGCGACCGGAACATAAACGTCGAGCACATGATAAATAAGCCGCGCGACAAGTATGCGTATACGATCGTCGACCTCGGCGCGAGCATCGGCGAGGACATCGCGGACAGCATCCGCGCGATGGATAATGTCCTCCGCGTGAGGGTCATATAAAAGCCTATTCTCTTTAGGGAGAACAATATAGGTACTCTCACATCGCCTTGTCTTTTCCCTATTGGCAATCTCTGTTTTCCAGCGGTTCATTTGGCGCCGAGAGGGGCATCATCTACATCCCCCAACAAAAACTATCCCCCATGGCGGATTTCTCCTGCCATGGGGGATAACTTTTTTCGATTTTCAATCACCGCATGAAATTCGTCATCACGCGCGGCTCACGCGCCGGAGCGGGGACGCCGGCGGCCTTACCGGCCTCGATGCAGCGCAGCAGCCACGCCATATTTTCGCCCAGCGTGCGCATCGTCTGCATGCCTTCCGCGTCCTGCCGCACCTCGTCCGGGTTCGTCCCGTGAACCTGCGCCCAATACTGGGAGCTGACAAGCGGCATATTATTGATCGTGAAGTACTTTATCAGCCGGTCGAGCGAGGCGGTGGAGCCTGCGCGGCGGCAGGACACTACCGCGGCGGCGGGCTTATACTGGAGACGCTCGCCCGCGGAATAGAACAGCCTGTCCATAAACGCGCAGACCTGCGCGCTGGGGCCGCTGTAATGCACCGGCGAGCCGACGACGATGCCGTCAAACTCGTCAAGCCGCGCGGCGACGGCGTTGACCGCGTCGTCATACACGCACCTGTCGAGTTTTGAACATGCGTCGCAGCCCGTACAGCCGTGGATCGCCGGCTTGCCGAGATAATATATCTCGGCAGCGACGCCGTTTTTCTCAAGCGACTTTTTCACTTCGCTCAGCGCGGTATAGGTACAGCCGAACTCGTTCGGGCTGCCGTTTATCAAAAGCACTCTGCTCATTTCTTATCCCTCGAACTCGCAGATATAACCTATCGTGCCGCTGTACGCGCCGGGGTAATCCGCTACGGGGTCGTTGCGGCTGTCGTTATACACCCAGCCGTCAGCGTACCAGAGCATGACGTAGTTCTCGCTGACGCCGTCATAGCTGTCGAAATACGACGGCTCGCCGGACGCCCAGGGATAATAGCTGACCTCCTCGGTGGTTTCCCACACGAGGGTGCCGTCCACGCGGTGGCAGCCGATCCAGAACTTGTTCGCGCCGGAATTGCGCGCCAGCTCAACGACCTTGGCAAACTCCGCCTCGTCGCTGATAACGACGAGATGCCCGCCCAGCGCCTCGCACTTGGCGCGCGCGTCGGTCCAACTGATGTCCTCAACAAAGACCTGATAGGTGGATTCCTTCGGCTGCTCCGGCTCGGGAGTGACTTCCGGTTCGGCAGACTGTTCGGGCTGCACGGGCGCAGTCTCGACAGGAGCTGCCGACGGCGCTGCCGGACTCGGCGTGGGCGAGGGGGTTCTATCCTTCTGCATCGCGTTGACTATCAGCGCCGCGACGACAAGCAGCGCGCAAAGCGTCAGAATGACTATCACTGGGCGGCGCTTGCGGCGGCGTATCTTCTCGGCAATCTTGCGCTCGCGCTCGACGTTCACGCCGTACTGCACGGCAGGGGTCTTGACCGGCTGGCGCTTATCCGCGGCCTTCGGCGCGGACTTCTCCTGCTGCTCGGCGCGGCGGTATATCACGACCGGCTCAAGCTCCGGATTCTTGTCCTCAACCAGCTGCGGCACCGGCTCGCGCTGCGGCGCGGCGGGCGCTTCCTCTTCGGGCTGCGCCGTCTCTTCCGGAAGTATAGCTTCGGCGGGCGCGCCGGTCGGGACTGTCTCGGAGTTTATCTCCTCCGCGGCGATCTCCGGCTCCTCCACGGGGGATTCCGGCTCGGCCTGCGGCTCTTCGGGCAGAATCTCTTCCGCCGGTTCTTCGGCCTGCTCTGCGGGCTCTTCGGCAGCTTCTTCTGCCTCTGCCGGTGCTTCCTCCGCTGCCGGAACTTCCTCGGCGGGCGTTTCAACCGCCGGAGTCTCATCAGAGGGAGGCTGCTCTGGCTCGCCGTTATTTTCGATGATAGCGATCATCATCTTCTCGATGTCGCTCAGATCATCGTCGCTCTTGTTGAATATGGTCTCGGCGTTCGGTTCGCCGTTGAGATACAGATTCTTCACGCAGCTGTCAACCATCGCTTTCATTTCATCGGGATTTTTATATCTGTCTTCCACGCGGAAGCTGGTGGCCTTTTCGATTATCTCGCCAAGCCTGCGCCCCGCCGCCTTCGGCGCGCGGAAGCGCTCGCCGTTCATGCGGCGCTGCTGAGCCGTGGCTGCATCGGCGCTGTCCTCGTCAAACGGCATCTTTCCGCCGCTGCACGCGAAGTAGAGCAGCATGCCGAGAGAATACACGTCCGCTGCGGCCGAGCTTTCGCCCTTCCAGAACAGTTCCGGCGCGGTGAATTTCACTTCTTCCGTGCTGAAATCCTTGCGGCGTCCCTCGCCGATGGCGACGTTGCCGTCGTCTCCGACGCTGATATTGGACGGGTATATCCCGCCGCAGTAGCCGTCAAATCCGGCGCGCGCCTTCAGCTGCACGCACAGCGCGGAGCACAGCTCGCACAGGGACTTGCGGTCAAGCTCCGTTATCTTATCCCCCAAGGCCTTGGAGGGGTCATATATATTTATGCCCATAGGCTCACCTCACTCTGGTCTATAAATATTATGTTAACACAGCGGGGTCCGTTAGTCAACTTGAGCTTTATTCCAAATTCCGAGAATTCGCCGAAATTTTACTTCTCGATCTTGTTCGCTATCGCCTCGATCTGGTCGGCATAGCGCGCAAGCTCCTTGTTCGGTCTGCCCTCACAGCCGCGAACCAGACGCAGCAGGCGCTCCGCCGCCGCGACAAGGCGCGTGAATGCGGCACTGACGGTTCTGCCGCCTGCGGGCTTCTTCTCGACCGGTATGCCTTTCGTGACGGTCACAAATTCACCGCTCAGAAGATCAAAGCTTGTGCCGGAGTATGGCGCAAAGGCCTTGTAGCCGAGCTCATTGTTGAGGCAGGCAGTGAAGCTGTCCGCCGCATCGGGGTCGCCGTGGTTGACGAACACAAGCTTCGGCTTCTCCTCAAAGCCGCGCAGCCAGTCGATAAGCCCGTTCTTGTCCGCATGGCCGCTTACGCCGGGCAGCGCGTCGATCTGCGCGTTGACCTCAATGTCCTCGTTGAAGAGTTTGACCTTTTTCAGTCCGTCAACAAGCAGCCGCCCAAGCGTGCCCACCGCCTGATAACCGACGAACAGCACCATGCTCTCCTTGCGCCAAAGGTTGTGTTTCAGGTGATGGCGCACACGTCCCGCGTCGCACATGCCGCTGGCTGAGATTATGACCTTCGGGGTCTTGTCCTCGTTTATCGCCTGCGATTCCGCCTGCGACACCGCGACCTTCAGGCCGGGGAACACGATTGGGTTGACGCCGGAGCGTATCAGCGCCTGCATCTCCTCATCGACATACTCCGTGTCGCACTGGAGAAAGATGCTCGTCGCCTCGATGGCGAGGGGGCTGTCCACGTAGACGGGGAAGTCGCCGTGTCCGGTGACGAGGCCGCGCTCCTTTATCTCGCGGATGAAGTACAGCATCTCCTGCGTACGGCCGACGGCGAAGGACGGGATAACTATGTTGCCGCCGCGGTCGAGCACGAACTGGATGCGCTTTGCAAGCTCCGTCACGTAGTCCGGCAGGTCAACGCCGTGCAGCCTGTCGCCGTACGTGGACTCGATGACCAGATACTCCGTGTCCTTCACATGCTGCGGATCCTTGAGTATTGGCTGGTTCTTGTTGCCGATGTCTCCGCTGAAAGTGATCTTGCGCTCCTCGCCGTTTTCGTGCAGCCAGATCTCGATGGCCGAAGAGCCGAGCAGGTGCCCGACGTCGGTGAAGCGGATGCTGACGCAGTCGTTGACCTGTATCATCTCGCCGTAGCCGCAGGGGCGGAAGCAGCCCATTATCCCCGCAACGTCATCAAGGTCATACAGCGGCTCGATCTCCGGGCCGCCGCTGCGCAGCGATTTGCGCGTTTTCCACTCCGCGTCAGACATCTGGATGTGCGCGCAGTCGCGCAGCATGATGTCGCAGAGCGAGGTCGTCGCGGAGCTTGCGTACACCGCACCGCGGAAGCCCTGCTTGTACAGAAGCGGCAGATTGCCGGAGTGGTCTATGTGCGCGTGGGTCAGCAGTACGAAGTCGATGCTGCTGGGGCTGACGGGCAGCTTCTGGTTCACAAATATGTCCTTGCCCTGCTCCATGCCGCAGTCGACCAGACCGCGCTTGTCGCCGACCTCGATGAGAGTGCAGCTGCCTGTGACTTCATGCGCCGCGCCCAGGAATGTTATCTTCATATTATTCGCCTCCGAATAGAATTTGTCGGTTTTATGATTGTATTTTACACCATAAAAAATTTTATAGCAATGTGCACAGCGGAAGTTTTACATAAGTGTCACAAAATAGTTTGCGGGGGGGGTGGGTTTGGTGCGTACTTTCTTTTGCACTCTGCTCGTGTCGATACGCTGGCGACCCCTCAGGCGCTAACGCGCCAGCTCCCCTAAAAGGGGCGCCAAGATGGTGCGGCGCATCCGATTTGCCAATCCCAAATCTTTGCCGCGGAGCGCTGCCCCTACTAGGGTAGTGCAACGGCGGCGCGGTAGTGAATGACATGCCGGGGGCATGTCAGAGCCGCGCCGTGACCGAGCCGCAGCGAGACAGTGGCACGAGGTGCCGAAGGGGTCGCCAGTTGATAGAGAGTGCCATTAGGCAAAAGACAAGGCAATATAAAGACCACCTCTGTCATTGCGAGGCCAGTGACCGATGTCACTGGTCGTGGCAATCCGTTTCTTTTTTGTACAGCAGTATGTTTTAGTACGGCATTAAGGAGAACGGATTCCCACGTCGCTTCGCTCCTCGCGACGGCGGCATACCACGATTCATTGATTTGCCGCCTAGTCCCTTTAGGGGGAATGACAGGGTGATTTTGAATCTGACACGTCGATTTTTACGCAAGCGCAAGGTGCTACATCCTCCGTGTCACATTTTAAGATAATCCGGTATAGCCTGACGGAAAAATATGTGCTATAATGTTTGTGTATACACTTATCACACAGAGGTTTCGGTATGAAAAAACCAGTAAAGCTATATCTTGTGCTATTGACATTGCTTGCGCTGCTGCTCGCGGGCTGCGCGTCCGGTCAGGACAGTCCTCCCGCTGAAACGCCAAGCCCCACGCCCGAGGTGCCGCCCACGGTGCGCATAAACGAGCTGATGCCCTCGAACAAGTCCACCCTCGCGGACGGCGACACCTTCCCCGACTGGATCGAGCTTTACAATTACGGCGGTGAACCGGCGCTGCTTTCGGGCTGCACACTGAACATCGGCGGCAAGAGCTGCGCGCTGCCGGAGCTGGAGATACATCCCGATGCATACGCGGTGGTATTCTGCGGCGGGGAGGACGTCCCTGTCTCGCTGCCAAAGGCGGGCGCTGAAGTCCGCATCCTCAGCGCGGGCGGCACGGAGATCGACAGCGTCAGCTATGAAAACGCCGAGTCCGACGTCAGCCTCTGCCGTGACGGCGACGGCGTCGCGGCGGCCGAATATCCGACCCCCGGCTTTGAGAACAGCGCCGACGGCTTTGCCGCGTTTCAGGCGAGCCGCGAGTGCTCCTCGCCCCTCGTGATAAACGAGGCCATGGTCTACAACGAGTGGTACCGGAGCGACGACGGCGGCCTGTACGACTGGGTGGAGCTGAAAAACGTCTCCGCGCAGGAGCTTCGGCTCAGCGACTATTACCTCTCCGACGACGGAAAGGATCGCGCCATGTACCGCCTGCCCGATGAAACGCTCGCCCCCGGCGGAATCTACGTCGTCTACTGTACCGGCAGCGGCGACGCGTCTGGAAGCTATGCGCCCTTCGCGCTCAACGCGCAGAGCGACAGCCTGTATCTCAGCTCCGCAGACGGCAGACTCTGCGATTACACGCTGCTGCGCGGGATAAAATACGGCGGCAGCTACGGGCGGATGTCCGGTGAAAACGGCTTTTTCTATTTTGCCTCCGCTTCCATCGGCGCGGATAACGCGGGCGGCGCGCGCTGCATCGCGGCGGAGCCGGTGCCCAGCATCGAGCCCGGTGTGTATGACGGCGTCGAGGGCATGAGCCTTGAGCTCAGCGCCGGCGGCACGATATATTATACGATTGACGGCAGCACACCCAGCGAGTCCTCGCAGGTATACTCCGCGCCCATCCCACTCGACGCGACGACGGTAGTCCGCGCAATAAACGTCGAGGCTGGCAAGCTCACGAGCGGCTCCGCCGACCTGAGCTATATTGTCAACGAAGAGCACACCCTGCCGGTGGCGAGCCTTGTCGCAGACCCTGACGATCTCTTCGGCAGCAGCGGCGGCATATACAGCAATCCCTCTCTGCGCGAGGAGCGCATGGGGTCCATCGCGTTATTTGACGGCGAGGACGGCTTCAGCCTCGACTGCGGCGTGAAGATACACGGCGCGACATCGCGCTTCGCCCAGCGCAAGAAGTCGATGAAGCTCAGTTTCCGCTCGCGCTATGACGGCGAGCTGAACTACGATCTGTTTGAAAACGGCGTGACGACATTCTCATCCGTGCTGCTGCGCGCTGCGCAGGAGGACACATTCTCCACGCATATGCGTGACGTGTTCATGCATCAGCTGGCGATAAAGTGCTTCCCGACGCTGCTTGCGCAGGATTATAAGTACACGGTTTTGTATATAAACGGCGAATATTGGGGTGTTTATGCCTTCCGTGAGGCGCATTCCTCCGACAGCTACGCCAATCACTACGGCTATGACGCGGACACCGTGACCCAGTATAAGGAGGCATGGGCGGCTGACAGCGCCACGGCGGAGCTGTTCAACTTCATGCGCTATAACCGCGTCAGCGACAACGACGAGAACTACGCCTATATCAGCTCGCATATAGATGTGGACAGCCTCATCGGCTGGACGATAATTCAGGCCTATTGCGGCAACATGGACGACAACCCGCCGAATTTCCGCATGTATTATTCCACGCAGGACGATATGTCGCGCTACGCGCTGGTCGATCTCGACCTCGGCCTGTTCAAGCTCAGCAACAGCTATGACATCGCGCTGTATTCCGGCTATGCGTACAGTCTGTTTCCGCGGACACTGCTCGCAAACGCGCAGTTCCGCGAGCGGTTCCTCACCACGCTCTCCGAGTGCCTGACGGGCGAGATGTCGAACGACAGCGCGAACGCGCTCATTGACGAGCTGGCCGACGAGCTGCGCCCCGAGATGGCGCGCGAGTGCGCCCGCTGGGGCTATACGGTGGAGCTGTGGGAGCGCATGGTCGATTATCTGCACGAGTATATAAACAGCTACGGCGGCCGCGCACGGTATATGGCCGTCTCGCTGCGGGATTATATCAGCATCTCCGACGAGGAGTGGGACTCCTACTTCGGCAGCATCCCGAAAGGGTGAGGGCTAGGGAAGGCAGATTTCACACCGCAATTCTATCTCAAACATACCAAACCCCGCCTCCGCGTTTCCGCGGAGGCGGGGTCATATTCACGTCTATATTTACTTATCTTCTTCCGTTTGTTCTTTCGCGATTATCTCCCTCGTGACCGGATCGATATGATCTATATTCATATACTCATCCGTATCCGTGGGCAGATCGCGCTTGACGAGCTTTTTCGTGACCAGCTTCCCCAGCGCCGTATATATCACGACGAACACCGGCACTCCGAGGAGCATTCCCCAGAACCCGAACAGGCCGCCGCCGAGGATGATGGAGAACATGACCCAGAAGCCGTTGATGCCGATGGAGCTGCCGAGGATCTTCGGGCCGATGACGTTGCCGTCGAGCTGCTGAAGCACGATGATGAATATCACGAATATCAGGCACTTTAGCGGATCGACGAGCAGGATCAGCAACGCGCTCGGTACCGCGCCGATAAACGGGCCGAAGAACGGAATTACGTTCGTCACGCCGACAATGACGCTTACCAGCAGTGCGTACGGAATGTTCAGCAGCGCGCAGCCGATATAGCATATCAGACCGATTATCGCGGAATCCAGCAGCTTGCCGTTGATGAAGCCCATGAAGGTCTTGTCGGTAAAGTTCAGCCCCTCGCGCAGCTTCTCCGCCGCTTCGACGGAGAACACCGTGTACATCAGCTTCTTCGCGCTCGCGCTGAAGCCCTCGATATTGCCGAGAATGTATATCGATACGATAATGCCAATGACGAGGTTATACACAGCCTTCACAACGCTGATAATGCCGGTCGTGACGCTGGCGGCGATGTTGCCGATGCCTGGCAGCACGGTGTTGGTCAGCCAGTTTTTCAGATCTTCGCTGACGTTATTGAACACATCCAGCACGTATTTCTCTATCTCCGGATTGTCGCTGAGGAGCTGCTCTATCCACTTTGTTGTGTTCGCTATGTAGGTCGAGCTGTTTTCGACGATGGTCGTGATGCTGCTGACCAGCTGAGGGATTATGAGGTAAACTATTGCGACGATGATCGCAAGGAAGATTATCTCCGACAGGAGCACCGACATCGCTCTTGCGAAGCGCTGCGCCTTCTCCGGCTTCTTCTTATGTATTGCCTTGCCGAGCGCGCCGAACACGCCGCGCTGAAGCGACTTGACCAGTGGCAGCAGGATATACGTGATGGCCAGACCCCAGATGAACGGGCTGAGTATCGAGAACAAAGAGCCGATCGCACTCAGGACGCCCGGCATATAGTTGAGCGCCATGTAGAACAGTATGGCGCAGGCGACAACGCAGAACGCGGTTATCCCCCAGTACAGGTATTTTTTATCCCATTTGAAATGCCGGTTCATCAGAGCACCCCTCGTTTCGTATTGTTTATATTTTACTCTTCGCCCTTTTATGCGTCAACTAAGATTTTGTAAATATTATGTTCAGGTTTATTAAGATTCCTTTTACATTTTGTGCTTTAGTTATGTAAACCATTTTCGTGAATACGGCGCGGATATTCACTGACACGCTTGTTGAAAACTCTGTTGGAAATGTTCAAAACTCCCTGATTTTCAATCACTGTGACCGCGTATGGCAAAATGTTTATGCATTTCACTTTGTCGAATTATACATAATTTTGTAAACCTGCGAATACGCCGGAGCCTATCCTCATAGTTTTTGATAAACATATCTGCTGAACTATCGGAGGCCGCCATGAAAAGATTCATCTGCTTTTTCCTGCTCTTCGCCGTCCTTCTCTGCCCCGCCGCCAGCGCCGAGCCTCTGCGCGACGGCGACATCAGCATCTCCGCGCCGTCGGCGATACTGATGGAGAAATACACCGGCGAGGTGCTGTACGAGAAGAACGCGCACGAGCGCATATTCCCCGCGAGTGTGACAAAGGTGATGACGATGCTGCTCATCGTCGAGGACATCGAGAGCGGCAAGCTGAAGCTTGACGACACGGTGACGGCAAGCGCCCGCGCCGCGTCCTTTGGCGGCAGCTGCGTGTATCTTGAGGAGGGCGAGCAGATGAGCGTGGACGATATGCTCAAGTGCATCGCCGTCGTCTCTGCAAACGACTGCGCCATCGCCATGGCCGAGCACATCAGCGGCACGGAGCAGCTCTTCGTCGAGCGCATGAACAGGCGCGCGGAGGAACTGGGGCTTGAGGACACGCATTTCACGGGCTGCACAGGGCTGTTCGACGACGGCGAGCACTACACCAGCGCCTATGACGTCGCCGTAATGAGCCGCGAGCTTATCGGCCATGAGCTTATAAAAAACTACACGACGATATGGATGGACAGCATACGCGGCGGCAAATTCGAGCTGAGCAACACGAATAAGCTTGTCTATTGGTATCAGGGCTGCACGGGGCTGAAGACCGGCTATACCTCCACGGCGATGTATTGCCTCTCCGCAACTGCGGAGCGCGACGGTATAGAGTATATCGCGGTCGTGATGCACGGGGACAGCATCGAGTCGCGCAATAACGACGCGAAAGCACTGCTGAATTATGGCTTCGCGAGCTACACGCTCTGCCCGCTGCGAGGCGCGGAGCTGCCGGATATTCCGGTAGAGCTTGGGCGGAGCGGCAGCGTGAGATGTGAGTATGACGGCGGCGAGTACGCGTTAGTTCCCAAAACTGGGGCAGAGCCGGAGTATGAGCTGACGCTGCCGGAGCGCGTCGCCGCGCCGGTCGCGGCGGGTGCGCGGCTTGGTACGCTGCGGG
>ULVD01010116.1_pt1 | contig 12149 bp, 8 predicted proteins | sample 1959101 | NCBI WGS metagenome assembly ULVD01 (sample SAMEA4835777, study PRJEB28245) | human gut metagenome | biome: gut microbiome; material: fecal sample | place: Denmark | collected 2008
TGCGCTCTTTTTTTTAGAAGATACAATCACATCAGTTAAGATCAGCAAGGTAGATATCGCCGATGGAGAGGAACTGGAAGGAGCAACTATCCAGCTCATCGATAAAGACAAATGCAGGGGCGGTGCCCTTCGTTTGTAACACAATTGACATATATTTGCATTTGCTTTATCATGGTATTGTATGTGAAAAGTCGCATGCAGAAAGGAAATGTATCAATGAGTGAGAATGTAAATGTATGTGAGTATATAGAATCAAATTGTGTTCATGTTGAGGCAGATTGCTTTGACCTTGAACAGATCATGGAGAGTGGACAATGCTTCAGAATTTATAAACTTTCTTTGCAGGAGCAGGAAAAGCTTTGCAAAAGCAAGGGTTTGGAGAATTGTGAAAGCATGGCATGGTATCGAGTCATGGCTGCAGATAAAAAAGTTTTTGTTTGCCAGAATGGTGTCCATCTGATATTCTTTTGCAGCAAAGAGGAATACAAGCAGTTCTGGTGTCATTACTTTGATTTGGATTTTGATTACCGCAGTTATGAAAAGGCAATTGATGCGGATGACAATTATCTAAAGTCTGCATTTGCATATGGAAAAGGTATCCGTATTTTGAACCAGGATCCATGGGAGATGCTCATCACCTTTATAATTTCACAAAGAAAAAATATTCCAGCAATACGTCAGGCAGTGGAAAGCTTATCGACGACATGCGGAACATGTATAGATAAGGAAAATAAGTTTTTTGCATTTCCAACGCCAACGCAGCTAGCAGGATTAAGCTTGTCTGATCTGCAGGATCTTTCTTTGGGATATCGGGCAAAATATGTGTATGAAGCTGCCCAAAAGGTAGCATCCGGGGAATTAGACATAAAAAAATGGGCTATGCTTGGTGATGACGACTTGCATAAAGCACTTCTTTCATGTTATGGCGTTGGTGAAAAGGTTGCAAATTGTGTGGCGCTGTTTGGATATCATCGTATAGGTGCATTTCCGGTAGATGTATGGATTGACCGAATCCAGAAAACCTATTATAATGGAAGCTTCCCAGTAGAAAAATACGAAGGATTTGCCGGTGTCATGCAGCAATATATGTTTTATTACGAAAGAAAAATGGCCACAGATCATTCAAAAAAAGCACGTAAACAGTCGGAAAAATAGAATAATTCATATTTATTTCACACAAAATTTAGCACTCTCACCTTGACAGTGCTAATGAAAAGGGGTATGATACGAATAGGCTAGAATATGCCAAAAGCTTTGGAAATCCAAGGCAGAATGTGAGGTGCTTATGGAAGTAGATGACAGGCCGAACAGGCCCAAAAAACCGATGCTGACCTATTGGGTCATTGCCATCATTGTGTTTTTGCTTTTAAATACATTTGTATTTCCGAATCTGTTTAGACGACAGGTAGAGCAGACGGATTACAGCACATTTCTCCAAATGATCGAGGAAAAGAACATTGGAGAAGTCAGCGTAGAAGATACGCAGATTACCTTCTCAGACAAGAGTGGTGAGCATATTTACAAGACAGGAACAATGAACGATCCTGATCTTGTAAATCGTCTTGAGGAAGCTGGTGCTGTATTTAGTAAGCCAATTGTTCAGCAGATGGGCATGCTTGAATATATGTTGATAAGTTATATTCTTCCAATTGCGCTTTTTGCTCTTTTGGGATGGTTTCTTTCCAGAAAAATGATGAGCAAGATGGGCGATGGAGAGAGCATGATGACCTTTGGCATGGGCGGCGGCTCCAAGAGCAATGCCAAAGTTTATGTAAAATCCGTTGATGGTATTAAATTTAAAGATGTTGCTGGAGAGGAGGAAGCCAAAGAACTTCTTCAGGAGATCGTTGATTTCCTTCATAATCCGGAAAAGTATCGCGAGATCGGTGCGAAAATGCCAAAAGGTGCGCTTCTTGTAGGCCCTCCTGGAACTGGTAAGACAATGCTTGCCAAAGCAGTAGCTGGTGAAGCAGATGTTCCGTTCTTCTCCATTTCAGGTTCCGAATTTGTTGAGATGTTTGTTGGTATGGGTGCCGCAAAAGTAAGAGATCTGTTTAAACAGGCCAATGAAAAGGCTCCATGTATTGTTTTTATCGACGAGATTGATGCAGTTGGAAAGAAAAGAGAGAGTGGTCAAATCGGCGGCAATGATGAGCGTGAGCAGACGTTAAATCAGCTGCTGTCAGAGATGGATGGTTTTGATGGTTCTAAGGGTGTTGTCATTTTGGCAGCGACAAACCGTCCGGAGTCTTTAGACCCTGCACTTCTTCGTCCAGGTCGTTTTGACCGCCGTATTCCGGTTGAACTGCCTGATCTTAAGGGTCGTGAGGATATTTTGAAGGTACATGCTGCAAAGATTAAGATTGCAGATAATGTTGACTTTAACGCAATTGCGCGAACAGCAGCAGGTGCATCTGGTGCTGAGCTTGCCAACATTGTTAATGAGGCAGCACTTCGTGCCGTCCGTGATGGAAGAAAATTTGCAACACAGACTGATTTAATGGAAAGTGTTGAAGTAGTTATTGCTGGTTATCAGAAAAAGAACCGTATTCTTTCAACGAAAGAAAAACTGATCGTTTCGTATCACGAGGTCGGACATGCGCTTGTAGCAGCGCTACAGACAAATTCCGCACCGGTGCAGAAGATTACTATTATCCCGCGTACATCAGGTGCGCTTGGCTTCACAATGCAGGTTGATGAAGGCGAAAAGTATTTGATGACAAAAGAAGAACTTGAAAACAAGATTGCAACCTTTACCGGAGGACGCGTGGCAGAGGAGCTTGTGTTCGGTGATGTGACAACAGGTGCATCAAACGATATTGAGCAGGCAACTAAGCTTGCACGTGCAATTATCACCAGATATGGCATGAGTGAGTTCGGTATGGTAGCAATGGAAAGCTTAAATAATGTTTACTTAGGTGGAGACACCAGTATGAGCTGTTCACAGGAGACAGCTGCAAAGATCGATGATCTTGTAGTGGCACTTGTGCAGAAGCAGTATGAAAAGGCAAAGAATCTTTTAAATAGTCATATGGACAAGCTTCATGAGATTTCAAAGTTCCTTTATGAGCACGAGACAATTACGGGTGAGGAATTTATGGAAATCTTAAATCGTCCACAGATTGTGGCACAGGATTAAGCACAGATTTTGTCACAAAATAAATGAATTTGACGATGATTGCAAAAGAAATTAAATTTACCGTCATATTTTTGATCAAAAAAATACAAAAAGTTAATAAAATGCTAATTTTATTCATTGTAATTATTAAGAAAATGCGGTAATATAATCTCGTTGCCTTAGAAAAAAAGTATTGCCCACATGGCAGGATTTATTCTGGGAGCAAAAAAACAGCTGTAAAAACAGAAGATACTGTTGTCTAAATTAAGGTACAGAAAGGGATATCGTGATGTTAGAATTAACAAACACAGAACAAGTGATCATGAAATGTATCTGGGAAATTGGTGACAATGTAGCTGTAGCAGACTTATTAGAGCGTCTGAAGACAGAGTATGGTAAAGAGTATGCTAGAACAACAATTAGCGTATTTATGTCCTACCTGCGTGACAAAGGCTATGTAACATATGAAAAGAGAAGTCATGCATATGTTTATAAACCATTAATCTCAGAACAAGATTATCAGAAAGAGTTGATGAAGCGCTATCAGAAGACTAGCTTTAGTGGTTCTGCGGTAGAGTTCATCCGTGCTTATCTTGACAGTCAGGAATTGACAGCCGAAGATCTTAAGGCTATTCGTGAACTGGTTGAGAAGAAGCAGCAGGAAGTAAAGTAAAATACAAAATGAGTAATAAGCAATAAGAAAGGGAATCACCGCAAGGTGGTTCCTTTTTATGTGGCGGGATTGTCAAAAGTGTGGTAAACTGGTATGGTAGAAAAAAACCAGATACACTCGTGATATAGATCTGGATAAAAAATAGACAAAGCAGTACAGGCAAGGGAGGACATGCAATATGGCGAATCGTATCAATAAGATTATTTCGACAAAGGCAAATACATTGTATGCGATGAAAAACCTGATCAAAAAGGCAAGCATTGAGGAAATGTATATCCTTAGAGTTGAAGACTTCTGGCGCAATAAAAATCAAGTCTGCACAGAGATTATGGAAAAATTTGGTGGCTGCAGAATCGTTGTGCGAAGCTCATCTACGCAGGAAGACTGTATGAAGTCCTCTAATGCAGGACATTATAAAAGTATTCTCGATGTAGATTCAGCGAGTCGTGCGCAGATCGTAGAATCAATCGAGGCTGTAATTCAGTCATATGAAAAAGATATAAAGGGTATTTCAAATGAGCAGGTACTGATCCAGCGCCAGGCAATAGACGTGTGTGTCAGCGGTGTTGTCTTTTCACGTGACTTAAAAGGAAAGCGACCATATTATCTTGTTAATTACGATGACTTGGGGTCAACAGACAGTGTAACAAGCGGTCGTGGCGGCAAAACGCTTTGGATTGCGAGAAATGTTTCACTTTATCAGCTTGAGGAGCGCTGGCGCAATTTGATTACAGCAGTAACAGAAGTAGAGAGCATCATAGAGGATATTCCGCTTGATATTGAATTTGCCATAGACAGCCATAATCAGGTGATTCTATTTCAGGTTCGTCCGCTTGCAGCAGGCTATCGTGAAGGACGTTATATTGATGATTATTCTTTCTTTGCAAGAAAGGGCCAGATTCGCCGGGAGTATGAGGAGCACCTTGATGCAATTACAGGAAAGCCGATGAAGCTTTCTGATATGGCTTTTTGGAATCCATCTGAGATCATTGGAAGCAATCCAAGGGCGTTAGATTATTCACTGTACCGCGAGATCATAACGCATCATGCATGGAATGAAGGAATCCGTACATTAGGCTATCGTGCATTTAATGAGGATCTTATGTATCAGGTTGGAAATAAGCCATATATTAACTTGACATATTCCTATTATTCACTGATTCCAGCAAGTATTCCGGAACCGCTCGCACTTCGTCTTATTCAGTATTATCAGACAAGGCTTGAGGAAGACCTTTCTGCACACGATAAAATTGAGTTTGAGATCATTTTCAGCAGCTATGATTTTATGACGGAAGAAAATTCAAAGAGATTGCTTCGTTATGGTTTTACTGAGGAAGAACGTAAACTTCTTGTGCGTGAAGTAAAAAAGCTTACGATTGATGCTGTAATGAATCAGGAAAAGATTTTAAAAGAAGATCTTGAAGCACTAAAGCGTCTTGAAAATTGCCGTGAGGAAATTGAAAAGCTGTTGTACCAAGATGTGTCAATTGACAGAATCATCGACAGTATTTTGACTTTGTTAAAAGAAATTCGCACAAATGGTACTCCGCAATTTGCCCGCCAAGCAAGACTTGCCTTTATCGCAAGAGCATTTCTTCGCACGCTTGTAGATGCTGGCTACTATACAAGTGAAAATGTGGATACTTTCATGCAGGGAATTTCTACAGTATCATCAGAATTTAACGATGATTTTGAGCGCTTTTCTGAGGGTCTTATAAGCCGCGAGGAGTTTAACTTTAAGTATGGACATCTTCGAAGCGGCACATATGATATTCGTTCAGACCGATACGATGCGATGAATTTTCGCCCTGCGCCATCGCGTATTAAAAAAGATAAGGTAAAGATTCAAAAAGATCTTGATATCAGTATTTTGACGCAGGCTCTGGAAGATACACAGCTTGATGTGCCTGCAGAGCGTATGGCAAAATTTTGGATCAGCGCAATTGAACAGCGAGAGTATTTTAAATTTGAATTTACAAAATCGCTTAGTATGGTATTAGAACTGATTCGTAAGCTTGGCTCAATTTTGGAGATTCGTACTATGGATTTGTCTTGGCTGTGTGTAGATGATTTTAAGCTATATGAGTCAGGCTGTGATCCAGAAAATTTAAAAAAGCTTTGGATGAAGCTAATCACAAAGCGGCGCCGTTTAAATCATGACAGCCGATTAATTCTTCTTCCAGAAGTTATTTTGTCAGGTGCGAGCGTAGATGTGATTCCTGTGTATGAGGCACGCCCTAATTTCATCACGGCAAAGACAGTCGAGGGCGAGGTAGTGTTGCTTGATGAGGAGCCGGATGCTGATATCACTGGAAAAATTGTTGTAGTGCCAAAGGCTGACCCAGGCTACGAATGGATTTTTACAAAAAATATCAAAGGATTTATCACAAAGTACGGTGGTGCAGCTTCTCATATGGCAATCCGATGCGCAGAATTTAATATTCCGGCAGCAATCGGCTGCGGCGAGAAAATTTACGATACAGTATCACAGCTTGACTATTTGGAGATGGACTGCAGAAATGGTCTGATCAAGGAAGGCATTCAATATACAAATCTCCATGCGCTTATCACGCAGAGAGAGGGTGTCAACGATTACGGAGATCCAACTGATATACTAGAGGCTGGATATGTTGAATTTTATGAGTCTATTGGTTTTATTCCGCGTCCTGTTGCAAACCATACTAAAAACTTCGAGCGTCTGTTTGATGAAAAAATAGATCTTTTGATTGTAGTTGGCGGCGGTGCACTTGGACCGCAGTGGTATGACCGTAAACATGAGGAAACGGTACAGCCATACCGTGATAAGATGGAAGAAAAGCTTATTCACTATTGTGTTAATCATGGAATACCGATTATAGGTACATGCCGAGGCATGCAGTATGTGAATGTTCTATTCGGTGGAAAACTGGCATATCATCCTGATCTGCCGTGTCCTAGAGAGCGCGGTGAGGATCATAAGGTACGTTTGCTAAAAGAAAATCGAAGCATTTACGTTAACAATTATCATAAGGATGTCATTTTCGAGGATGCACTTGCAGACTGCTTTGAGCCGCTTGCAATAGATGAAGATAATCACACCATCGAGGCATATCAGTCTGAACAGATGAAAATTTTAGGTGTTCAGTGGCATCCAGAGCGAAAATTTGGCCATGCGGATGGAATTGATGAGACGCGCCGTCTGGTAAGAGATTTTATCTCGAAATTTATTCATTAAGCTAGAGGATATATACCATTTATTAACTAAGAAAAGAGGAAATAAGAGAATATGTACGATATGATTATAGTAGGTGCTGGAACAGCGGGTCTGACAGCAGGAATTTATGCGCTCAGATCTGGCGTTAAGCCGCTTATTCTGGAGTGTGAGGCTATGGGCGGACAGATTACATTGTCTCCATGTGTGGAAAATTATCCAGGTATTGCAAAGATCAGCGGAATGGAGTTTGCAGATGGACTGATGGCACAGTTGACAAATCTTGGCGGTGAGGTTACTTATGGCAGGGTAATTTCGGCACGAAAAATAGATAATAGCTTTGAAGTTTGCACTGAGGATGGTGAGACATATGAGGGCAAAAATCTTATTATTGCGTCAGGTGCGGCACATCGTCATCTAGGAATCGAGCGAGAGCAGGAGCTGATTGGAAGAGGAGTTTCTTACTGTGCTGTATGTGACGGACCGTTTTTTAAGGAGAAAACAGCGGCTGTTGTAGGAGGAGGAAGCGCAGCTCTTCAGGATGCGCTGTATCTGGCAGGCATTTGCAGCAAGGTGTATTTGATTCACAGAAGAGATACATTCCGCGCTGAGAAGAGTCTTATTGATCAGGTAATGGCTGAAGAGAATATTGAGTGTGTGATGGAAAGTCATGTGACTGCGCTTATTGGTGAAAAGAAGCTGACAGAACTTGAAGTTACAAATCTTTCAGGTGAAAAGAAGACACTTGTGGCAGATGGCTTATTTGTTGCAATAGGAATGGAGCCTCACAATGAAGTATTTAGAGATCTCGTAGATCTTGACGAGGCTGGATATGTAATTGCCGGTGAAAATTGTAAAACAAGGACACCGGGAGTTTACGCTGCAGGAGACTGCCGTACTAAGACGGTGCGTCAGCTGACAACAGCAGCAGCCGACGGAACAGTATGCGGACTTGTTTGTAAAGCAGTATAAAAATAAAACCTTCAAATACATTCGATAAAAAATGTATTTGAAGGTTTTTTGTTTGTATTATGCTTCCTCAGAGATATTATTCTCGGCAGCTTTTTGTGCCTGTGCAGCACGATGCTTTTCAAGAATACGGTTGATTCTGTCAGTCGGATTTAATAGACCATGAATTGATACATTGTGATTTAAGTTATCAATCAAAAGTGCAATATACTTGCTCAGATCAACATTTACATAGTACGGACGAGATAGCAGCTCTGGTCTCTGGTAAACAAGGTTAGTGGTCAGGATATGATCAATGATACCCTGCTCATAAGCAGCATCAAACTTTGCCAGGCCATTTGTAAACAGACCAAAAGTAGCAGCAGCGTAAACCTTGCGTGCCTTACGGCGTTTTAATTCGCGTGCAACATCAAGAATGCTGTCACCAGAAGAAATCATGTCGTCGATAATGATGACATCCTTTCCTTCTACGTTGGTACCTAAAAACTCGTGAGCAACGATAGGGTTCTTTCCGTCTACAATGCGGGTGTAATCGCGGCGCTTGTAGAACATACCCATATCAACACCAAGATAGTTAGTCAGCTGGATTGCACGGCCCATGCCGCCCTCATCTGGGCTGATGACCATAAGATGCTCATTGTCAACCTGCAGATCTGGCTCTGCACGAAGCAGTGCTTTGATAAATTGGTATACACACGGAACGCTCTCAAATCCATCACGTGGAATTGCGTTCTGAACACGTGCATCATGAGCATCAAAAGTAATGATGTTGGATACACCCATTTTTGTAAGTTCCTGAAGAGCCATAGCGCAGTCAAGAGACTCGCGGGAAGTACGCTTGTGCTGGCGGCTTTCATACAGGAATGGCATGATTACATTGATACGGCGTGCCTTGCCCTCAACAGCAGCAATGATACGCTTTAAATCCTGGTAATGATCGTCTGGAGACATGTGATTCACATATCCGCACAGAGAATACGTTTGGCTATAGTTACAAACATCCACCATAAGATACAGATCGCAGCCGCGGACTGATTCCTCGATAACGCCCTTTGCTTCACCGGAACCGAAGCGCGGATTCTTTGCTTTGACAATATAGCTGTCCTTGCTGTATTCAGAGAAGTGAAGCGCAGTAGATTGTGCATGACTTCTCTCAGCGCGCCACTCAGTCAGGTATTGATTAACCTTCTGTCCAAGGGTTGCGCAGCTTTCAAGTGGGATAAGACCCAGTGTGCCCACTGGTATCGTGTTCAGATTCTTTTCGTTTGGCATGATGACCTCCATGATTATAATATGCAGCTTACCTGCGTCCAAAAGTACGAACCTTAACTAATCATAACATGAAGATGTCGAAGATTCAAGCCTTACGTCGAAATGGATAAAAAAGAAATTTACGTAAAAAGAAAGAAAAATTTGTGCAACATGACCCCAGAGAATCAAAGTCATAAGCGAATTAGCAGGGGTCATGTTATTTTTTAGAAAAAAATATGTCTACGAATTTCTTAAATCTTCTCCAAAAACAGGGATAGGCGTATATTGCCCCATAAGTCGTGAGGAGATTCGCTCGGTGTAGGTACTTTGAAGCTCTTCTGGGCTTAGATTTGTTGAGATAATAGTTGTTTTCCTTGACAGATCACGCGAATTGATCACATGAAACAGCTGACTGATTACAAAAGGAGTCAGATTTTCAGTTCCAAGATCATCAATAATCAACAGGCTGCATGTGAGTGCATATGAATCATTTTCTGTGGAATCATCGTTGTTAGAATGAAAACGCTGCATAGCTGATTCAAAAAATTCAGGAGCAGTCATATATAAGACAGAAAAGCCTTTGTCAAGAACAACCTTTGCAATACAGTTACAAAGAAATGTCTTGCCAACGCCTGGATTTCCAAAGATTAAAAGACTAGGGTTTCCATCCTTGAACTGATAAGCATATTTTTCATAAATAAGTTTGAGACGCTGCATATGGGCGCGATTACTCATTCCGCCAAGAATCGGATTTGGTGCATCTGAATAGCGGTTTATATCAAATGTGTTAAAATTCTCACGTTCCAAACGGTCTCTAATGCCAGACTGTTCATAGAGTAAGCTTATGCCAGCCTGCTCAAAGCAGTGACATTTACGGTTTCCGTCAAGATATCCAGTATCTTTACAGTCCGGGCAGCTATACTTTGGCTGAAGATCATCAAGTGTATAGTGAAGAGAAGAAAGAAGCGCACCGCGCTCGCGTCTAAGTGCATCGATCTGCATCTGCGCATTTAGAGCCTGCGCTTTATTGCCAGTGATTTTAGCCTTTGCAAGAGCAGCGCTAGATGTCGGAAGAAGCTTTGAAATCTCAAGAAGTCTTGGGCACTGCGCATAGATATGGCGCAGACGTTCTTCCATTTCATGCTGGTGTTGGAAACGGATGCGGCTGTAGCGGCGCATCAGTTCATTATATTGTGAATTGGTCAGAGCCATAAAAAGTCAATCCTTTCTGTGATAATTATTTTATAGTTTGGTCCGTCGACGAAACCATTGCACCGAAGGGCTTTCATAAAATACCCAGTGAACAGTAACAATCATTCATTTGAATCCTGACTATATTGTTTTAAAATCTTTTCCATATAATTATTATTTTTGCGCTCAGTAAAATTACGAAATTGCTGTGTACCCTTTGCGACAGAAGAAGTACGGCTTGAACTGGTGCGCTTTGCAGCATCGCTTTTTACCTTTTGATCGCGCTGATTTTCAGCAGCCTCTGCGTCAGCAAGTGAATGCACATTTTTTTCCTTCCAGCGTTTTAAGACGCTTTCTGTAAAATTTACATTCGGGCGCTGACATTTTTTCATCGTGATATTGCAGGCATAAACATAGACATCTGTAGGAAAACTGTAATCCTTGATCCATTTATTGATATATTCAAGCTGAGCCGGAGCAGGTGTCTGATTGTATAAGCCATATGCTTTCATGATAGCATAGACAGTATCATTATGAAGCAGGTTGTACTGACGAATAGCATCAAGCGTATGAAGACCCTTTTGATGCCATGACTGGGCAACAGAATCAATAAATTTCATATTAAGCTTGCCCTTGCAGTGATTAGCGCAGTAATCAACAAGATAATCAATGACATCTGGTGAGCGGTTAAACTGAAGATACCAATAGCCAAATGATTCTGTGTCTGCATAATTAAGCGGGCGCGAAAAATACTGCTGCCATGCCGACATATACATGTTAAACTCTGGATCATTCTCAAGAAGAATCAGCTCCTCTTGGGAAAGATGAAGTGACTGTATAGAAGGGGTCGCATTTGCAGCAGAATGTGTAGTAGTTTGGGTGGATGCCATTGAGCCAGAAGCATTTGCAATGGTTGTATTTGCAGGAGAAACTAAAGCAGGAGCGGGCGTAGGAATCACAGATTGTACGCTTGGAGCAGGTGCAGCTGTCTGTGTAGGTGCAGTCTGTGCAGAAGCCTCTGTCTCTGCCTGAATAGGTGGATCTGTAAATGCAACTCCTGACAATTCGTGACCCGATGTAAAGCTAAGGCGCATCAGACCAACAGATTCCCAATAGCTAAGAGAACGAAGTACCTCGCGCTCTGAAATATCAAGCCTGTCACTAATTGAAGCGCTGCTTAAACCAGTGGCTGATGTTGAGACAGCGCGAAGCAAATATAGGTAAACCTTTACATCCGTACCGGAGGCGGCAGGAAGAAAACGGTCTATAAAATAGCCGGGAACAACAAGGGTATCGATGCTGAGCCGGTTCTCCAGTAAAAGAAAGGACATAAAAAACCTCCAAAATCCAAGTATCATCTTTGTAAAGTATAGCACAAGTTATTTCTTTTGAAAAGCGATAAAAAATCCCCAATTATTTCCCTTAGGATCAGGGCAAGCAATTGGGGATTTTGCAAATACCTTATTTGGAAATCAGATCTTCTCCGATTTTTACAACATCGCCGGCGCCCATAGTGATTACCAGATCGCCAGAAGCTGCATGCTGCAAAATAAATTTTTCAATTTCTTCAAAGGTTTCAAAATAATGAGCACTTGTACCGGCCTGCTCTAACAAAACGCGGATATTGTCGGAGCTGATGCCAAGATCGTCAGTTTCTCTTGCCGGATAAATCTTAGCAAGAACGACCTCATCTGCTAGGGACAGAGCCTTTGCAAAATCAGTAAGCAAAGCCTTTGTTCTTGTATAGGTGTGCGGCT
>ULVD01097798.1_pt1 | contig 12124 bp, 10 predicted proteins | sample 1959101 | NCBI WGS metagenome assembly ULVD01 (sample SAMEA4835777, study PRJEB28245) | human gut metagenome | biome: gut microbiome; material: fecal sample | place: Denmark | collected 2008
TGCAGGTTTCCAGGCTGGAAACGAAGATTATCGAAAAGTTGCGCGAGAGCTTTAAGTAACGTCGCGGAGTAAAAAACAAGTTAAAATTCAACGCATAAGCGGTAACGAGAGTTGCCGCTTTTTTGTCGCGCATAAAAAGAATCAATCGACGGAATATTAAACAAGAGGTGACTGCAATGCTGAAAAAGAGAGAAACCGACTTAGTGTTCGATATGAACGCCGAAGAAAACGAAATAAGAACCGTAGGAGCGGAGATTAACGATGCAAGGTAACGAAAAAATACAAGCGAGAAACGAGCGCTACGAGCGTTACGTCAAAGCAATCACGCCGTCAACTTCGACTATTAAATCGCTTTTTAACAGCTTTTGGATAGGCGGTCTGACCTGTGTGATAGGCGAAATCACGGGCGACCTCTACGCGCTGGCGTTTCCGTCGCTTTCCGTAGACATGATTGTAAACATAACCTCTATGACGATTATAGCCGTCGCCATTCTTTTCACGGGATTGGGCTTTTACGACGTAATCGCGCGGCGCGGCGGAGCGGGCTCGTTTCTGCCGATAACAGGCTTTGCAAACGCCATGTCGAGCGCGTCTATGGAATTCAAGACCGAAGGCTTAATCTTCGGAACGAGCGTAAAAATGTTCTCAGTGGTAGGTCCCGTCGTGGTAAACGGCATCGTTTGGTCTACCGTAGCCGGTCTTATTCATCTGATTATTTTCGGGAGGTACGGCGCGTAATGAGCAAAACTCTGCACACCGGCGAAAACTGTAGATTCATAACCGAAGCCGACATCATTCCGCACGCTCGCAGGCTGCCGCTTACGAGAGGCAGACAAACCGTAACGTTTGAAAACGCTCCGCGCATTACAGGGCGTTACTCGGTAGTCGGCGAAAAAGAGGGAAAAGGTCCGCTGGGTAAATACTTTCACAAAATCGTAGACGACGATAAAATGCACGAAAAGACGTTTGAGAAAGCCGAAATAGACATGCTTACCGCGGCAATTGACGGGGCGGCAGAGGATTGCGGCTTACCGATTGAAAACATCGATTTACTGATTGCCGGCGATCTTCTCAACCAGATTACAAGCTCGAGCTATGTCGCGCGTGAAATGAATATCCCGTACATGGGCGTATACAGCGCCTGCTCGACGATGAGCGAAAGTCTCGCCGTAGGCGCGGCAATGATAAACGCAGGCTACTTTGAAAACGTCATGTGCGCCACGGCTAGTCACTTCGCTACCGCCGAACGTCAATTCCGCTATCCGCTCGAATACGGTTGCCAAAGACCTCCGTATGCGCAGTGGACGGTCACGGCAGCAGGCGCAAGCGTGATTTCCGCAATAGGAAACGGTCCTAAGGTAGTTTCCGCTACGTTCGGACGGGTAGTCGATTTCGGAACGAACGATTTGAACAACATGGGCGCGGCAATGGCGCCTGCCGCCGCCGATTCGATTTCGGCGCTATTCAGGGAAACCGAAACTGCGCCGCATGATTACGATTTAATTATTACGGGCGACCTCGGTAAGCTCGGCTCGGATATTTTACGCGACCTTATGAGAGAAAAGGGCTATGAGCTCGGACAAGTTTATAAGGACTGCGGCGCGCTGATTTACGACGTAACTCAAAAATGCTATCAGGGAGGAAGCGGTTGCGGTTGCAGTGCTTCGATATTCAACTCGTTCGTCATAGACAGGCTGATTTCGGGCGAATACGAGAGGGTGGCATACTTCGCGACGGGCGCGCTAATGAGTACGCAAAGCTGCTATCAGGGAGAAACGATACCGTGCATAAGTCACGGCGTAGTAATAGAGAGGTGAATTATGTGGTGGGAAAAATTGTTAAACTATCTGATTGTGTTCGGCTCGGGCGGTTTTTTCTGCCTGCTTGCGCAGATTCTGATTATTAAAACCAAGCTCACGCCGGCGCGGATTCTTGTCATATTCCTGCTTGGCGGAATCGCGCTCGAAGCGATAGGAGTGTACGACTTTTTATATCAATATTTAAAAGCAGGCATCAGCGTGCCGATAATAGGTTTCGGTGCGTCGCTCGCCAAAGGCTCGATAAGCTACGCACGCACCTATGGCTTCCCGGGCGCTTTCGCAGGCGGACTCGTAAGGACGGCATACGGCGTGGGTGCGGCGGTGGCGGCGAGCTACCTTGTGACGCTGTGTTTTTCGCCTAAATCGAAATAACGACACTAATACGAAAACCGCCGCATATATATAAGGTATGCGCGGATACGAGGGCTGTTACAAATACAAAAGGAAACGCAAAAGATTGGCGATAGCGATATCGTCAATTATTTTGCTATTTGCCGTTGTCGTCGTATACATACGCTTTGTTGTAACGCCTGTCGTCAAAACCGTTGCGGAAGAAAAGGTGCGCGCGCTTACGGTGAGTACCGTAAATGCGGCGGTCACGTCCGTACTTGAAGACGAACCGTCGTTTGTAGATATGGTTGAATACGGGCATGACGCGAACGGCGATCTAAACAGCATTAAAATAAATGCGACGAGGGTAAACGCGGTAATGCAACGTTCCGTTCAAAAAACGCAAAACGGGCTGTCTGACATGATTTCGAGCGGCGTGAATATTCCGGTGGGTTCGGTGTCCGGCATCACGTTTCTGTCGGGAAAAGGTCCGAACCTAAATGTTGCGGTAATACCCGTGGGCTCGGTCGACGCAAGGTTGAGGTCGGAATTCAGTGAAATCGGCATTAACCAAACGATTCATAAGATTTATCTTTCGCTGGATTCTACGATTAAAATCATTATACCGGGCGCAGGAAATACAATAAAATCGAGTTCGGAGGTGTTGCTCGTCGAAAGCGTGATTATAGGCAAAGTTCCCGATACATACCTTAATGCCACGACAATGGAAGATATGATGGATTTAATCGGTTAAAACGCTTGCATTTGACGTCGAATTGTGTTAAAATCTATTCAATGACGTTAGTATGCGGCATAAGACGAAGCGCAAACGACAGAGAGCGTCCGTACAGCTGAAAGGACGCGCGCGCCGAGAATATTCACCGCAAAGTCGACGGAGGCAAGGCTTACCGAAATCCGTCCGGGTAATCCCGTTATCGATTGCAGGAGGTTGCGCGTTTCTTTGCGCAGCGAACTTGGGTGGTACAGCGTTACAACGACGCCCCGGGATTTGTTCCCGGGGTTTATTTTTTTTGGAGGACCTATGAAAGACAAACTGAACGACATCGTTGCCCGTGCGAAAGAAAGAATCGCCAACGCGCGCGATAACAAAGAACTCGCCGTCATTAAGGTAGAAGTTTTGGGTAAATCGGGCGAGCTCACGGGCATATTGAGGACGATGAAAGATTTACCGAGCGAGGAAAGACCGATTGCAGGCAAGCTCGTGAACGACGCGCGCACCGAAATTGAAGCGCTTTTTGACGAAAGATTTAAAAAACTTCACGCGGAGGAGCTTACGCGCAGGCTTGAAAATGAAAAAATCGACATCTCGATTGAAGGGCACGACCGCAAAATCGGCGGCTTGCATCCTATAACGCAGGTGCGCAACGGCGTTGTAAACTTCTTTACTTCGCTCGGCTTTACTTTGCTTGACAGCCCCGAAATAGAAACCGATTATTATAACTTCAAGGCGCTCAATATGCCGGACGACCACCCTGCGCGCGATATGCAGGATACTTTCTATATCACGCCGAATATTCTTTTAAGAACGCAAACCTCGGCAGGACAAATCCGCGCGATGGAAAAGACTAAGCCGCCTATCAAAATGATAAACATAGGCAGAGTGTTCCGCTCGGACGACGTGGACGCAACGCATTCGCCCGTTTTCCACCAAATCGAAGGACTTGTCGTGGACAAGCACGTCACGATGTGCGACTTAAAAGGCATTCTCGATAAGTTTGCGCAATACTTCTTCGGCGAAAAGACGAAAACGCGCTTTCGTCCGTCATATTTCCCGTTCACCGAGCCCAGCGTTGAGGTAGACGCGTCGTGTCCGCACTGCGGCGGCAAAGGATGCCGAGTATGCAAGGGCACCGGTTGGATTGAAATCCTGGGCGCCGGCATGGTCAATCGCAACGTTCTGACGGGCTGCGGGATTGACCCCGACGAATATACCGGCTTTGCGTTCGGCATCGGTCTTGACAGAATCACGACTATTCGCTACGGCATCAACGACATGCGCCTTGAGTTTGAAAACGACGTGCGCTTTATCAAACAGTTTAATTAACAGGAGAGAATACCATGAAATTACCGCTTAGTTGGTTAAAAGATTTCGTTGCCGTCGACGCTTCGCCCGAGGAATTATCGGACAAGCTTCTCGGTATCGGCTTCGAGGTTGAAGAAATTATTTATACAGGTAAAAACATAAATAACGTCAAAGTCGGAAAAATTATCGACATCAAGAAGCACTTTTCTGCGGATAAGCTCCGTATTTGCACGGTCGATATGGGGAGTGAAATTACGACTATCGTCACCGCTGCTACGAACGTAGAAGTGGGGGATAAGGTTCCCGTCGCACTCGACAATTCTGACTTGCCCTCCGGCAAACATATTGAAAAAAGCGAACTTCGCGGCGTGATGAGTTACGGCATGTTCTGCTCGGGCGGCGAGCTGATGATTGACGACACCGTTATCGAGGGTGCCGAAGTAAACGGAATACTTATTCTTCCCGAAGCCACCGAAATCGGCGCAGACATAAAGGACGTACTCGGGCTTAACGATTATGTTCTGGACATTTCCATTCCGGCAAACCGCGCCGATTGTCAATCCGTTTACGGACTCGCGAGAGAAATCGCGGCGCTTTACGGCAAAAAGGCAAAGCGCCCGTCGCTTACCTACAAAACCCATGAAACGCAGATTACCGATTTGCCGCACGCAGAGGTTACGGACAAAAAAGTTTGCTCGCTGTATACGGGCAAGCTTGTGACCGATATTAAGATAGAAAAGTCGCCGAAATGGATGCGCGACAGACTTCGTATGGTAGGTATTCGCCCCATAAATAACGTAGTCGACATTACTAACTATGTGCTCATGGAAGTGGGACAGCCGCTTCACGCATTCGATTTGTCGTTTATCGACGAAAAAATTGTTGTGCGCCACGCCGAAAATGGCGAAAAAATAGTTGCCTTAGACGGAAAAGAGTATGAATTGACCGATAAGATGCTGGTTATTGCAGACAAGAGCAAAGCTTTGGCAATCGCCGGCGTAATGGGCGGCGAGTATAGCGGAATCAACGAGAATACCAAAACCGTATTTTTGGAGGCTGCTCGTTTTGCCAAGGAAAGCGTTCGCGGAACGTCGCGCACGTTGGGGCTTCGCTCGGATTCTTCGGCGCGTTACGAAAAAGGCGTTGATTACGGCAGCGTCGAGCTCGGCAGGGAACGCGCGCTTGCCCTGTTTAACAAACTGAAGGCAGGCAAGGTCACCGCGTTTAAGACCGAAGACGGTATACCTGCGCCAGAAACAAAAGTAATTCGTACAAGCGCGAGCAAGATTAACGAGCTGTTCGGAATCGACATCAAACAAAGCACGATGATTTCCATACTTAAATCGCTCGAATTCGGAGTGGAGACGTCGGGCGGCGATATGATTTGTTCCGTGCCGATTTTCAGAGAGGATATCGACAACTACACGGATTTGGCGGAGGAGATTATTCGCTTTTACGGGTATGACTCGTTGACCTCCGATTTGTTAAAGAGTTCTCATGTGTCCGCCGGCGGCGTTTCGGTTCGCCAAAAGAATATCGACGACATCAAAAATAAACTCAACGCCTTCGGTGCATACGAGTGCTGCACATACTCGTTCATTAACCCCAATCAGTTCGACAAACTCTGCTATCCGGACGACGCGCCGCAGCGCAACGCAATTAAACTTATCAATCCGCTTAGCGAGGAGTTTTCGATAATGCGCACCGAGCTTGTGGGAAGTATGCTTAACGTAGTTTACACCAATCGCTCGAGAAAGAACGGCGATTCGCGGCTTTACGAAATAGCCAAGACATATTTGCCGCACTCGTTGCCTCTCACCGAACTTCCCGACGAGCATGACTCGCTGTGTATTGCTTATTACGGAAAAGGCGAGAGCTTCTATACAATCAAAGCGGCGGTGGTGGAGATTATCGGAAATTATGTTTCTGATTACAAACTTGCTCGTTCGATGAAACAATATCTGCATCCCGGAGTGTCCGCAGATATAATAGTGGATGGAAAGATAATCGGCTCGTTCGGTAAAATTCATCCTACCGTTGCGGATAATTACAATATCGGCGAGGACGTGTTTGTTGCCGAAATCGATATGAGTAGCTTTATCGGAGTGCAACAGCCCGTAGTTCAATTTAAGCCGTTGCCGAAATTCCCGTCGGTTGACCGTGACCTTGCCGTTACCGTCGACAAAGATATGCCGGTAGGCGAGCTTGTCGACTGCATAAAATCGGCATGCGGCGAGCTGTGCGAATCCGTAGAATTGTTTGACGTCTATTCGGGCGAACAAATCGAAAGCGGTAAAAAGAGCGTGGCGTTCAACATAATACTTCGCTCGAGCACGGGAACCCTCACCGACGCGTGCATACAAGAAACCATGAATGCCGCGATAACTTCGCTTGATAAGAGCTTCGGCGCAAAGCTGAGATAATTTGGCTGCCTTCCCGAACAACGGAATAGAGGTACTTGCGCCGGCAGGGAATTTTGACAGTCTGCGCGCCGCCGTGATAAACGGAGCCGACGCCGTGTATTTGGGCGCGTCGGCTTTCAGCGCGCGCGCAAAAGCCGGCAATTTTTCCTACGAACAGCTGTGTGACGCAGTCAGATATTGTCATTTATTCAGCGTTAAGGTGTATCTTGCTGTTAATACGGTAATCAAACCGAATGAGTATGACGAAGCGTTAAAAACGGTAAACGACGCGATTTTGGCAAAAGTAGATGCGATTATCGTACAAGATTTAGCATTTTTGAGCTTATTGCATAGTACTATGCCACACATAGTAGTGCACTTGAGTACCCAGGCAGGCGTACACAACACTGCCGGCGCAATTGTAGCCGAGAAGCTCGGCGCAAAGCGCGTTATACTTTCTCGGGAAGCGCGCCTGAATGATATTCGTAAAATTCACAAGACCACAAATTTGGAAATCGAGTATTTTGTTCACGGCGCTCTATGCGTTGCTTTTTCGGGGAATTGCTACTTTTCATCTCTCGCAACCGGACTAAGCGGCAACCGCGGCAAATGCTTACAGTTTTGTCGAAAAAAATATTCCTGCAAAAACAAAGAAGGGTATCTGCTGTCCGCTAAAGATTTAGACGAGTCGAATCGAATATACGAACTCATTGACGCCGGCGTAACTTCATTCAAGATAGAGGGACGCATGCGCAGAGCAGAATACGTCGCTGAAGCCACAAGGCATTATAAAGCCTTGCTGTCGGGTTGCACCGATTCCGATAAAGCGCTGAAGACCCTTTTCAACCGAGGCGACGGCTGTAACGGATACCTTAACAATCCCACCGAAAACATTATCTATCCGAATATACAGGCGCACATGGGCACTACATTCGGCACGGTTAAGTCTATTACAGGCAAAACTGCAATCATCGCGTCAAAATCACCGCTTCACACAGGTGACGGAGTTAAGTTTATCAGAAACGGCGTCGAGACGGGAAGCGCGAGCATATTGACAAACGGTTATAAAACCGGCTTCGAAGGCGACGTAAAAGTCGGCGATACCGTCAATATCACTACCGACAAGTTGCTTTTGGATGAGATTAATCAAAGAACGAGAAAAATAGACGTTAAAATCACATTTTCTTGTAGATTAAACAGCAACGCCGTTGTGATCGCTTCGACAAGTGACGGAATTTCACTTACGGTTGAATCCGACTTTTTGGTTCAATCTGCACAAAACGCACCGATTAACACCGATTCCATAGAAGAATGTTTCCGGAAAACCGGCGATACGGAATTCGCCTTGTCGGAAATTAAGTGCGATATTCCAAAAAACGCTTTCATCGTTAAATCCGCGCTGAATTCCTTCAGGCGAGAAGTATACGAGAAGCTTGAAAACGCGATTGTTTCCGAGTATGAAAAACGAAACAATCTTATTGTCGACAGCAAAACAATCGGAAATAAAAACAAATCGGATGATTACGAATATAATGATAATTATCCCGTTTGCAACGTCTCATTGAGTTTTAAGAGAAATGCCCCTTCGGTTGAACGAACTGATAATTATGCAAAGAACGCTAATTATGAGAAAAGTGCAACAGACAATGAATTTGACCTCTTAAAAACCGTGCTTCCGCAGCAAAATGCGCCAAATAACACTTTTACCGACTCCGATTATTTACTTGCACCGCAAGGCGAACTGACGATATTTAAATCCGACGATATTGATTTTTTGATTGCCTCCGCCGAGGAGTATGACGCCGCAATATTTACTCCGCATAATTATGCGGACGCAACTAAGCTTATAAACGCAGCGGAGACTAAAACGAAAAAGCGGTTTTATCTTGATATGCCGGTTATGCTTCGCGAAAAAGATAACGAGCTGATTTCGGATATATTATCGCCGAGCGGAGTAAAAAACGTAATAGTCAACAATATCGGAGAGCTTGAGCTCTGCAAAACCAAAAATTACATCCTCGGCAGCGCGATGAATATTGTCAATCCGCAACTGCCTGCAAGAAAAGTAATGTCGATAGAATATGACGGTAGGGAATTTGGGGATAATTACGTTTATATATTCGGCAAATATCCGATTATGACTTTTGCTCATTGTCCGAAGAAAACGCTTAATGGTGGCAAATGCCTGCATTGCAATCAGGAATCGATACAATTCACCGAAAAATCCGGTGTTTTTGACATTATGTTTTATAAAGTCGGGTACTGTTATGCCCGCATGTTAAACTGCGTCCCGACATGCGCTTTCGATTTATGCAAAAGTCTGAAAATTAAACGCAAAATAATTGATTTCATCGGCATTCCCGAAAATCAACGAGCAACCGTGATAGAGGCTTATAAGAAAAGCAAAAAACCACCATTCCCGATAACTCGAGCGTATTTTAACAAAAAATTGGATTAGCGCGCTATAACACAATTCAATTTTATTTGGTTTGCTCGTTTCGTAGAAAAATCGACTTCGAGGCTCGTGATAACTCTCTTGCGCCGGTTCGGAAACAATAAAAAAACAGCTAACGCCGAATACGCTTACCGACGCGTACAGGACGGCGAAAAACGGCGGCGAAAAACGGCGGCGAATACAGCAAAAAGAATTTAAAAAACTTTGCATAGAATACGCCGTTAAACACGCCGATTAAGCTTAATAACAAACATAATATTATAGAAGCAACAAACGCACCGGACTTGTGCCACCGTCGAACCGACGTGTCAAATGTTGTCGAAATGGCAACGTTGCTCAAAAATCGCTTTAATAAAATTGCAAAATTACTGTTACCAATCAACGATTGTTTAACTGCGTTGCGAGCGTAGTCGCAACAAGGAGAAATCAGTATGCCTAATTCCAAAATATATACACTGCTAGAATTCGATAAGATAAGGGAGGCAGTTTCAGAATACGCCGCCTCGTCGTTGACGGCAAAAGAAATTGTTGAATCAAACCCTTCATTTAACAAGTCGGAAATAGAATATAGCCTGTCACTCACTCATGAGGCCGACATCATGCTGAATGTTTTATTGCTAAATCCGGTCAGCAGTTTTGACGACGTTACAGAAATTTTAGAGAAGGCGAGAAAAGACTCCGCATTGTCGATGTCTGAGTTGTTGAAAGTAGGCAGACTTTTGAGAAGCGCGCGGATTGCGCAAACGACCATTAACAAAGCCACCGACGAAATTGTTCTATTAAAAGAGATGGTAAGCGGTGCGATTATCGATAAGCCACTTGAAAAGGATATTTTTGATATAATTCTCAGTGACTTTGAAATGAGCGACACGGCAAGCGACAAGCTTTACGGGCTCCGCAAAAAGATTTTAAACCTTAACTCCAAGCTTAAAGAAAAGCTATTAAGTTATACCCGAACCAACGATTCTTCAAAATATCTTCAGGACAATCTTGTTACGGTAAGAGAGGGGCGATATGTTTTACCCGTGAAGTCCGAGTGTCGCGGAGAAGTGCCCGGGCTCGTTCACGACCGTTCGGCAACGGGCTCAACCGTATTTGTTGAGCCGTTTGCAATAGTGGAGCTTAACAACGAGCTGCGCTTTGCGATGGCGGAAGAGCAAGCCGAGGTCGAGAGGATATTAAGGGCCTTGTCGGAACGCGTTGCTCGCGGTGCAGATATGATTTTTATATGTCAAAACATCTGTATTATGATAGACACAGTATTTTGCAAGGCGAAGTATTCTACAAAAATTCGCGGCATTTTACCGACGATTTCTGATAATAACGCAATAAAATTGTCACAAGCACGTCATCCGCTTATCGATTCGGAAAAAGTTGTGCCGATTAACATTGAATGCGGCGAAAATTATAGCGCATTGCTTATCACCGGACCCAACACCGGAGGAAAGACGGTTTGTCTTAAAACCGTCGGCTTGTTCTGCCTGATGGCGTATTTCGGGCTTTATTTGCCCTGCGTCAGCGCAAAAATAAGTGTTTTCGACTATATTTTTGTAGATATAGGCGACGAACAGAGCATTGAAAACGAGTTAAGCACATTTTCTTCGCACGTCAAAAACCTTATTTATATTACGGATAACATGACAAAAAACTCTCTTGTTTTGCTCGACGAGGTGGGCGGAGGCACCGACCCGACCGAAGGCGCTGCGCTTGCCGTCGGCATAGTTCGTTATACCGTAAACGTCGGCGCAACGTCGATATTTACGACGCATTACGACGAGCTCAAAGAATTTGCAATGTCTTGCGATCGTGCGCAGAATGCATGTATGCAATTCGACGAAAATACATTATCTCCGACGTATCGACTGATAACGGGAATGCCGGGCACCAGCAACGCACTGAAAATCGCAAAACGACTCGGACTGAATTCTGAAATTATCGGTTATGCCAATAGCGCGGTTTCAGAAGAAAGAAAAAGGTTTGAAAACATATTGCAAAACGCCGAAAGCATTAAAAACCAATCGCTCGCCGAACTTGAAGAAACGAGAAGGTTGAAAGAGGCAATAAGCCTGGAGCGCGCCGAAATAGAAAAAACTCGTGCTTCGCTCAACGCTTCTCTCGATAAAATCCGCGCAAACGCCGCCGCCGAAACTAAAAGATTGGTATCAAATTCGTTGGCGCGCGCAAACGAGATTATCGAGGACATGAACAAGCAAGCGCGCCTCAACGACGAAGCAGCATTGTTAAAAGCAAAAAAGCTTCGCAACGAGCTTGAAGGACTTTCGTATGAGCTGAACGACGACGGAAGCGAGATGCTTTGCGAACCCGTTTCGGATGAAGAAATCAAGCCCGGCACCGAAGTCGTGGTCAAAAGCCTTAAAGCAGTCGGCACGGTTGTATCCGTCGACCCCAAAAAGCACAAGGCGGTCGTCAGGATAGGAATGATTAAAACCGCGGCTTCGTTTGATAATCTCGGCAAGCCCGTGAAACCCACGACAAACGATGTTAAGCGCACGGACAATCGCGGAAAAAGCCGTAAAGCGAGCGAGCTAAATAGTACTCGCGGAGAGTCCGGCGGTTTTACGCAAAAGGAAATAAACGTAATCGGCATGACAGTCAGCGAAGCAATAGAGGCAATCGAACCGTTTATCCTCGCAATGAGCGGCGAGGACGGGGCAAAAATCCTGCGCATAGTGCACGGAAAAGGCACCGGCGCGCTGGGTAGAGGAATCCAATCGTATTTGAAATCAAACCCCGCGGTTTCTGAGTATCGATACGGAAAATACGGCGAGGGCGATAACGGCGTAACCATGGTCACCTTGAAATAACCCTTGATATTAAACGCAGAATGTGCAATCCATTAGTCATAGCTTAAGCGCAAATTCCCGACAGTCGGATAAAAAAACTATATCGCAACATTAAAAGTCCACATTTTCAAACAACGACAATCGAAAAATGTAAACACGGCAAATCACAGCGGTTTATTTTGCGCTCGCCGCTGCAAACAAAATAAATTATCGTATGCCGCGCAAAAAAACGCCGTAAAACGTTTTCAATTAAGAGATTTTTGTGATAT
>ULVD01096009.1_pt1 | contig 12110 bp, 9 predicted proteins | sample 1959101 | NCBI WGS metagenome assembly ULVD01 (sample SAMEA4835777, study PRJEB28245) | human gut metagenome | biome: gut microbiome; material: fecal sample | place: Denmark | collected 2008
TGAAATTCTTTTCCGTTTGCAGACAAATTGCCCAAAGCATTTGACCGAGTCGGCACTTTGTTCAAAACCTGTTTTTGTGCATGAGTATCCACAAAAACTTGTTGATGTTGCAAAAAAATATTTTGATTTTAAAGACTTTCAAAAAAACTCCCTTGACAGTCAAACATTTCAAAGATTGTCACTTCAAAACACAAATTACAAAGTGCCTCAAAGCCTTGAATTGCCAAAACAAAAAATCAGCATTTTGGGCAAATTTTCAAAAAATGTTTTTGATTTCAAAACGTACAAACTCACGATATTCAAAAACAAAGAAATCGAAGTTGCACACTATGATTTTGGGAAAATTGACTTTTTGAAAGTGCTTTGCTTTTCGCCAACTCGTCTTCAATTTGTGTATTTTGACCCATTGTCAAGTTTTGACAGTCAAGTGGTTTTTCCAACTTTTCAAAACAATTTTGTGTCACTATGCTCAAACAAGAGTCAAAAGTATTTTATGTTCAGTCACAAACCAGAAATTTTGCACCTTTCAAAAAACAAGGCGCAGTTTTCAAAAAAAAGTTGTATAATCGCATACTTTGATTTTTTTGTTGAAAAAAGTATGGACTTGCAATTTTGTTTGTCTGATAAGTTGGAAAATTTTGTGCCTTTGCAAACATTATTGCATTCCAACGGATTTGAACAAAAAACAAGTTTGGAGCAAGTTTTAAACAGCATCCAAAACAAAAATCATGTCGAACAAATAGTTTGAAAAAACATTTACACAACTGCAAAAATTTTGTATAATAAAACTACATTTAATGTTTGTTACAGGAGAAAAAATTGGAAAACTTGTTTGAAAATTTGCACAATGACAAAAAGCCACTTGCCGAAAGAATGCGCCCAAAAACTTTGGACGAATTTGTTGGTCAAAAACATATACTTGGTCCTGGCAAGTTGCTTCGAAGATTGATTGAAGCAAAACGTGTTCCAAGCGTAATTTTTTATGGTCCACCAGGAACAGGAAAAACAACACTTGCACGCATTATTGCAGACACAAGCAATTCAAAATTTGTCAAACTTAACGCAATATCAAGTGGAGTAGCTGATGTAAAGATTGTCATCGAACAAGCCAAAAACGATTTTGAAATGTATGGTCAAAAAACATATTTGCTTCTTGATGAATGCCACAGGTGGAGCAAGGCACAAAGTGATTCACTTCTTGCCGCACTTGAATATGGATATCTTGTTTTTATTGGATGTACAACCGAAAACCCAAGTTACAGCATGACAAGGGCAATCGTGTCAAGATGCTCGGTGTTCGAGTTTAAAAGACTTGGCGCTCAGGATATAATACAAGTTTTGAACAGAGCAATAAATTGCGAAGAAGGTTTGAAATCTTTCAACATACAAATTGATGACGAAGCACTTTTGTATATCTCTTCAAGTTGCGGTGGTGATGTCCGCAGCGCCCTTAACGGGCTTGAAATTGGTGCTATAACAACGCCAAAGAACTCTGACAATAAATGTGTAATCACAAAAGGAATCGTCGCAGAATGCTTGCAAAAAAAGGCGACAAGTCTTAATGAAGATGTGTATTATGATTTGCTCAGTGCGTTTTGCAAAAGCCTTAGGGGAAGTGACAGCACCGCAGCACTTTATTATGCAAACCGCCTTATCGAAGGTGGAATTGAACCACAAATATTGGCAAGACGCCTTATCTGTCATTCGGCGGAAGATTGTGGTCTTTCGGCTCCAAATTGTTTGATTCAATCTTGCGCAAGCCTTTATGCACTTGACCATTTGGGCATGCCCGAAGGCAATCTTGCACTTACGCAAGCAATCATTTATGTATGTGAATCACCAAAAGACAACCGAGTGGTTGTGGCAATGAACATGGCACAAGATGACGCTCAAAATCATCCAGATGACAATATTCCACCATACTTACGCAATCACACACCACAAAGCAAATACTACAAGTATCCACACGATTATGGTGGCTATGTAAAGCAGCAATATCTTCCTGATTCACTCAAAGACAGAAAATATTTTGTGCGGAAAGACAACAAATAAGCCTTGATTTTTTTGCAAAGAAATCAACGCCTCGGTCAAGTATTTTTGCATTTTTGTTTCAAAATCTTTGTTTTGCTTTTCGGATAAATTAAATTTTTTTTTGTATTTTTAAAAATACAAGTACAAACTTAAAACAAAATTGATATTTGTGCGTTTTTGACGCTTAAAATCCCAAAATTTTGGGAAAAGTAGCACATTCTAAGAGTTACGACATATTCAAGCAAAATCCTTCAAAAAGGGCTTTTAAGGGCTCTTTTTCTTTTTTCGTTCAAACTGTTATGCGGGGTATACTGATGTCAGTTAGGAGGAAATAATGAGAGATTTAAAAAGGCTTGCACAACAAGCAAAAAATCGCTTGAAAGGAAAGACAACAGATGAAAGAAACTTGAAACTTTTACAAGGAGGCGAAGTGGAATACAGACGCGTACTACTCAGCGACAAAGAAAACCAAATTATGTACAACAAAGTCAAAGAAATCTTACATAGTGGCGAAGTCTACAACCCAATAGCATTGCTCTTGGACACAAAGCATTACAATTCTTTGCCAAAGAACTTGCGCGAAAAGTATTTTTTTGACACTGTTGACAAATTTTATTTTTTCAAAAACCAAATAGAGACGGAAGAAATGCAAGCACAAAAGGCAAATTGAAAATGTTTTGATTTTGGCTTTGATTATTGGCGCAAAAGGTGTATAATCATCGTATGAATAATTACGATTTGAAAAGCTTGAATACCCAGCAACTTGAAGCCCTTTTGTGCACAGATGGCGCAGTGCTTGTAACGGCAGGCGCTGGCAGTGGCAAAACAAAACTTTTGACACACAAAATTGCATATCTTGTAAAAGAAAAAAATGTTTCACCATTTGAAATATTGGCTATAACATTTACAAACAAAGCCGCAAACGAAATGAAAACGCGACTTGGTACAATGCTTGATGACACATCCAATATGTGGATTATGACGTTCCACAGTATGTGTTGCAAAATATTACGTGAACATATTCACTTGTTGGGATTCAACAAGTATTTTACCATTTATGGCGACAGTGAAAGCGACAAACTTCTTGACGTTATTTTGACCGAAAAGGGACTTGCTGACAACAAAAAAGATTTGAAAAAGGAAATCAAATTCCATATATCAAATTGCAAAAATTCAAATCTTTCCATTTCGGAATATGAACAAAGCATTTTGCAACTTCAAAATTGTGAAAAGATTATTGACGTTTTTCAAACTTATCAAGATTATCTTCAAAAAAACAACGCAGTCGACTTTGATGATTTGCTTGTATTGACTTACAAACTGTTCAAAAAATTCCCAGACGTATTGGATTATTACAGCAATCGTTTCAGATATGTTTTGGTCGACGAATTTCAGGATACAAACCTTGTTCAATATGACTTGGTCAAACTTTTGTCACAAAAACACAAAAACGTGTTCGTAGTCGGTGATGAAGACCAGTGTATTTATACTTGGCGTGGTGCAAGTTATCAAAACATTTCAAAATTTATAAGCGAACTTGGCGCAAAGACATTCAAGTTGGAATACAATTATCGTTCGTCACCAAATATACTGGATATTGCCAACAAAGTTATCAAAAACAACACCTCACGTATCGACAAAACGCTCAAAGCAACAAAAGCATCACTTTGTGAACCAGAATATTTCCAAGCCTATGATGAAGAAGCCGAAGCTCAATACGTTGTTGGCAAAATCAAAAAACTTGTCAGTCAGGGGTACGAATACAAAGACATGGCAATACTTTTGCGTGTCAGTGCCATTTCACTTGCTTTTGAACAAGCACTTATGTCATACAACATCCCATACAATTTTTATGGTGGTTTCAAATTCTTTGAAAGAGCAGAAATAAAAAATATAATTGCATATCTAAGATTGTTTGTAAACCCAAACGACGACGTTTCACTTATGCGCATAATAAACTTCCCAAAACGTGGAATAGGTGAAACAACGATTGAAAAGCTCAGGTCGCAAGCACTTGAAAAACAAAAGTCTATGCTTGATATCCTTTTGACGGGTGATTATGACCTTTCAAAAAGTACAAAACAAAAACTTGATGGCTTTGTTGACGTGTACACGGCTCTTTTTGCCGAATACGAAACATTGCCAGTCGAAGACTTTGTGCAAGAAGTAATCGACAGATTTGATTTGAAATCTGCCTTTGACCCAAAAGACAAAGACGAATACGACAAACTTATGAACTTTGACACCTTTGTCGAAAATACACGCACATTTTGCCACAACAATGAACAAGCAACTTTGCAAGATTATTTGGAAAGTGTTACACTGTCCAGCGATATTGACAACTATGATGCGTCAAACAACAACGTAATATTGGCAACCATCCATTCGGTTAAAGGCTTGGAATTCAAAGTTGTGTTTATTGTCGGCGCCGAAGAAAAAATATTTCCTATTTCACGTGCCTATGAAAGCAATGCCGAAATGGAAGAAGAACGCAGACTTATGTATGTAGCAATAACTCGTGCAGAAGAACGATTATATTTTACTTGTGCCAAAACAAGATATCTTTATGGCAGAAGGGATTATTGTCGCACAAGCAGATTTTTGCGTGAAGCAGGAATTGGCAGTGTGTTAAGCAATCCAAACCTTGATGGTCAAAGTTATGACAGTTACAAAAGTTACGATGGCTACAAATCTTATGACGGATACAAAAGTCAATATGCTGGCTATGGCGGCGGAGAGAGTTTTTCAAATTCAAAATCCGAAGATTTCATTTCAAAATACAAAAGTGATATTTTGCCAAAGCAAAAAGAAAACGTGTCAAAACACAATGATTTTTCAGTGGGTGACAAAGTTATTCATCCAAAATATGATATCGGTGAAATAATAAGTATTTACGAAGGCGGAAAGACCGCTGACATAAAATTTGAAGGATTTGGCGTAAAAACTTTGATTTTAGACCTTGCGCCAATTGAAAAAATAGAGGTGTAATATGCAAATGCAAGAATTGGTTGATTTGCTCAACAAGTATTCCTATGAATATTATGTTTTGGACAATCCAACAGTCAGCGACAAAGATTATGACGTGCTTTATGACAAACTTGTAAAAATGGAAAAACAAACCGGCATAATTTTGCCCGATTCACCAACGCAAAGGGTTGGTGATGTTGTTTTGGACAAGTTTAAAAAAGTCAATCACAAATTCAAACTTTATTCTTTGGACAAATGCCAAAACTTTGAAGAATTGGCTTCTTGGTTTGAAAATGTAAAAAAAGTGGTCAAAAATCCAAAGTTTACTCTTAGTTACAAATTTGATGGACTTTCAATAGCGGTGACTTACAAAAACGGAAAACTTGTAAGCGGTGCCACACGTGGAAACGGAACAGTGGGTGAAGATGTCACGGCACAGGTCAAAACAATCAAATCGTTGCCACTTTCGATTGATTATAAGGGCGAACTTATCGTTCGTGGCGAAGGAATGATAAAACTGTCAAAATTGGCAGAATACAACAAAACTTCAAATGAACCGCTCAAAAATGCACGTAATGCAGTTGCCGGGGCAATCCGAAACTTGGACAGCAATATCACAGCAAAACGCAACTTGGATATATTCTGTTATGATATTTTATATATCCAAGACAAAGATGTTGTAAAATCACAAGTCGACACTCAAAAATTTTTGCAAAAAAACGGTTTTTTGACCAGTGACTTTTTCTGCGTTTGCTCAACACTTGAACAAATCGAACAAAACATTAAAAAGATTGATACCTTGCGTACACAAATTGATATCTTGACCGATGGCGTTGTAATAGACTTGGATGATTTTGCAATGCGTGAAGAACTTGGCTTCACAACAAAATTTCCAAAATGGGCTGTTGCATACAAATTTCCTGCATCCGAAGTTACTTCAATATTGAAAAATGTGATTTGGCAGGTTGGAAGAACTGGCAAGGTAACCCCGATTGCCGAGGTAGAGCCTGTCGAACTTGCGGGAGCCACAGTAAAACGTGCAACACTCAACAATATGGACGACATCCGCAAGAAAAATCTGAAAATAGGAAGCAGGGTGTTCATCCGTCGAAGCAACGAAGTTATACCCGAAATTATGGCTTTGGCAGAAGAATTGCCAAATTCAAAAGAAATATTCGCACCAGTGCATTGTCCTTGTTGCAGTACACCACTTGTTCAAAAAAACGTTTTTCTCTATTGTCCAAACAAATATGGTTGCAAGGATCAAATTATCGACAGAATAGCACATTTTGCAAGCCGTGATGCAATGAATATCGAAGGTTTGAGCGAACAAACTATATCGCTTTTTTATGACAATTTCGATTTGCGCTACACTTATCAACTTTATGATTTGACAGCACAACAACTTGAAAGTTTGCCACTTTTCAAAAACAAAAAAGCAACCAATATTTTCAATTCTATCCAGTCGTCAAAAAAGTGCAACTTGGCAAATTTCATATTTGCACTTGGCATTGGTGGAGTGGGAATAAAAACTGCAAAAGATTTGGCGAAATATTACAAAACGTTGCAAAATTTTTTGAATGCAGGTGATGAACTTGCATCAATTCGCGATATTGGCGAAATTACTGCAAATCAAATAACCTCATACATCGCCGAAAACAAGCAAAACCAAGTTTTGCAAAAATTGATACAAAAACTTGATATATCCGAATACAGTCAGATCAACGTTCAATCAAAATTTACCGGCAAAACGGTTGTCCTTACAGGCACGCTTTCCGTTCCACGAGCCGAAATGACCGCAAAACTTGAGGGAATGGGTGCTTCAGTTGTTTCAAGCGTTTCAAAAAACACAGATTTTGTTTTGGCAGGCGAAAATCCTGGAAGCAAATACGACAAAGCAAAACAACTTGGCATCCAAATCATTGGCGAAAATGACGTAAATATATAAAATATAAAACCTTGAATGAGGTTTTCAGTCAAAGCAATTTCAAAATACTTTTATAACGTAGATGCTGGCTTAACTATAAGCAAAAAAGAAGTACTGATCTGTTACAGATAGGTACTTGTTTTTTTGTCAAGCAAATCAAACCGCTTTTCCAAATATATAATTTGCAATATCTGAAAGTGTTTGAAATGAAGATATTTCATAATCTGGGATTGTGACGTGAAGACGGTCTTCAATTTCGGCAATCATTGAAATAACGGCAAAAGAATCAAGTCCGATTTCACTGTTCAAGCTCATATCTTCGCTGATTTGATTTGCTGGAATACCTGTGTATTCTGTGATAATTGATTTTATTTCTTCCATATCAAATTAAAACTCCTTTATTTGTTGTGTGATAATTTTTTGCGCTTGTGCGCTTCAATTTTCTGCTTGATGTTTTTTCAAATTCACATTCCAAAATATCAACGTACGCTATTCGCTTGTAATTTGATATTTGGCTGTTCAGCGCTTTGAAGTCGGATTCAATTTTTGCTCTATCTCGCAAACTTTCATCTTCGATAAAGATTCCTGCACAAAGCACATTTTGCAACTGATTTCCAATCAGAACTTCGGCATCATAAACCAAAACTTCTTTTACATAGGGCATTGAAGACTCGATTTTATGCTCAATTTCTTCTGGGAATACATTTTTACCGTTATCAAGAACAATAAGATTGTTTTTTCTGCCCTTCAAAAATATTTTGCCTTGTTTGTCAGTTTCAACCAAATCACCAGTATGGAAATACCCATCTTTGTCAAATACAAGTGAAGTGGATTCCGAATCTTCAAAGTATCCCGTTGAAACGTTTTTGCCACGAACACAAAGCTCGCCAACATTGTTTTCAACGTTATAAAGTTTTACTTCAAGTCTTGGGCATGCAGTCCCCATTGACACAGATTCATCAAATATGCGTGTATTCATACAAACAAGTGGCGCACATTCGGTTATACCGTACCCATTGCAAACAGTAATTCCTACTTCATTAAGCCCCTTGGCAACTGTCGCATTCAAAGGTGCTCCGCCAACGATAAGGTTGTAAAAGTTTCCACCCAAAAATTCAAATTCTTTTTTGAAGATTTTGCGTGAAGGGTTTATTCCAAAAAAGCAAAGAAACTTGTGTAAACGCAATCTTCTTTTGAATGATTTTGGATTTTTGTTGTTTGTATAAATATTTTTGTAAATCGCATTTGCAATCATAGGTACAACAATTGTTTCGTTGGGGTGAAATTTTTTCAAAAAACGCCAAAAGTTTTTGATGCTGTCACAAATAACAATCAATTTTCCGTCAGCCATTCTTGTGTATATATGAGTATTCACTTCGGTTGAATGGTGAAAGGGAAGAACAGACAGTGATGTTTTGTTTTGTTTGAGATAGGGTACTACATCCAAAAAATTGTGAACGTTTTGTACAATGTTTGTCTGCGAAAGTTCCACTCCTTTGTTTGCACCAGTCGTGCCTGACGTAAACAAAATTTTACACGTTTTATTACAATCTACATTCAAACTTAAAAAGTTTTTTTCTTGCAAATTCTTACCTTGCTCAATCAGGTCGCCAACAAAGTCAAATCCTTCGATTTTTTTGTCAATCGTTATGATTTTTTTCAATTTTTCGCACTTTGAAAAAACGTCTTTCAATTTTTCCAAAACTATACTGTCGCAAATCAAAGCATCCGCTTTGCATTTTGTCAAAAGAATTTGTGCGTGTTCAGCATGTGCATCTTTGTCAATTGGAACAAAAATACCGACACCATTTGTAACCGCAAGTTCACAAAAGATATATTTTATGCTGTTTTTTGCCATTATTGCAATGTGTTTGCCTGCAAGGTTTAAATTCAAAAGCGAATCGCCTAATGCACATGTATTTTCAAATATCTGATTTGCGTCATATTGCACTACATTTTTATTGTTGTCAAGTTCGGCAAGAAGAGGTCTGTTTGGATAAAATTTGCACATGCGCAAAAGCATATCCTTTGTGTTAACAAGGTCCCCTTGCTTGAATATACCCTTTTGCAATTTTTGATTTTCAGAAATCTGATTTTTCATAAGCACTTAATATCCTTTAGCATAATACTTGGATTTTCACATACTTGCTTGATAATCTGCAAATATGCATTATGAAATCTTTCAACATTTTCTTTCGAGATACTGCGTATTTGGCAATCATAATAAGCACTTATGTGATTTGAATTTTCGTCATAAGTCAGTGCAACATAGGCAGGAAGAACAAATCTGCCATTGCTATACAACTGAAATTTTACATTCTTTGGTTTTGTAAAAGGCACATAAGAGAATGTCATTGGATAATATGTGCTCAAAAGCGATGATTTGTAAAATTTGTGTGTAATTGCACCTAAATCTTGGTCTTTGAAATTAACATATCTGAACAAACTGTTTTGCATTTTTGCACACTCCAAAACACATTCGTCAAAAGTTTTGTTTTGGTCAAAAATCATATAACTGCCTTTTATACTCTGTGCTTTTGTACCTGCGCACTGTTTTTCTTGCAAAGTTCCGCGGCAGTTGCAAAGCTCCAGAGGAAGAATAGGTGACAGGTTATTGCTTATCTTTGACAGCGCCAAACAATTTGTATAAAACAAAAAGTTTGAAATAGTGGTGTTGTATTGTTTGCAAAAATTCAAAAGTGGCAAAACATATTCAGGAGAAATATCCATTGTATAAGTTTTTGATTTGTTATGTATTAAGAACATTGGAAAACTGTGTTTGTCTTTTGCTCTGTTTTTTTGAACATATTTGTTATCATCACCAGAAATGCCAGCGTAATATGGTTCAGGATTGTTGCCAAAAAGGTTTTCAAAAAAATCTTTTTGTTTTGCATAGACCACTTCATCATTCTTTTTAAGGTCTTTCTTCAAAACTTCTTCAAAACTTCCAGGTGCAACAGGGAGTGGGGAGTTGTTTTTCAATGCATTATATACTGCGAACAAATCATTGAATATAATGTTGAGGCCGTACAAATCCAAAATTAAATGGCAAACTTTCAAAAATATCATACTTTTGCCATCAAAGGTCCTGATGAAATATGGTTCAACGACGTGACCTTTTTTGTATTTAATTGCTTTGTTTCTTTGTTTGTTTACAAATTTTTCTTGTTCCTCTTTTGTTTCAAATTTCAAAATCGGTATGCTTTCAAATTTGTCTTCTTTCAAAAAATATTGCACAAGCTTTTTGTTTCTTTTACAAAATCTTATACGCAAACAATCATTGCGTTCAACAACTTTGTTGAACGCTTCTTTCATTATATCAAAATCAAGTTCATCTTCACTTTCGGCAGACATCATGATATTGATAACTTGTTTGTAAAGTGAAAATATACATTGATAACTTACAACAATTTGTGACTGATTCAAGTCATAATATACTTGCCCGTTTTCATTTTTGTTATTCATTTGTATCTCCTTTTAAACAAGACAATTTTAAAATAAAATAGTCTTGAATGGAAGAGAATTTTACAATTTGAACTCTCTTATTGTGGGAAAGTCCAGCGAGAATGATATTTTTGTTCTACCGTGGCGGGAATTGTCGATTTATGACGTAAAAAAAATTATTTTTTTGTATATGTGGGATAAATTTATATGATTGAAAATCTGAGAAATAAATTATTTATGAGTCAAATTTTATCAAATATGTGATTTTTTAATACTATATTTAGTGCAAAAATTTGTTTCAATAACTATGGGTTGATTTTTTTTATGCAAATTATACAAAATTGAAAAAAATAAACTATTCAAATTTAAAAATTCTATGATTTGTTTGTTTTTTTTTTGAAATTATGACAAAATATATTCATGAAAAATATAAGAGAAATAGTTGCAAACAATATTGTAACGCTGCGAAAGCAAAACGGATACACCCAAATTGAGTTGTCTGAGAAAATCAATTATTCTGACAAGGCGATTTCTCGTTGGGAGAAAGGTGAGGTTTTGCCTGATATAGAAACTTTGGATAATTTGGCAAATATTTTTGATGTGCCTTTGTCTTATATGTTGGAAGAACATCAAGACGCAAAACCAATTTCAAACAATCAATTTTCAAACAAACTTGCTGTCGCCTTGGTGTCCATATCGGTTGTGTGGCTTGTTGCAACAATTGTTTTTGTTTACTTGAAGATGTTTTATCAATTCAATTATTGGCAAGTATTTATTTGGGCGGTGCCAGCATCTGTCATAATTGGATTGTATTTTTGCAGAAAATGGGGCAACAAACTTGCCAAAACAATTTTGACATCCCTGCTTGTTTGGACTGTTGTTGCAGGACTGTATCTGCAATTTATTCAATACAACTTGTGGCTTTTGTTTTTGGTCGCTGTTCCAATGCAAGTGGTTATAATTTTGGCATCATTTTTAAAGCCAAAGAAAAGATAATGACTTCAAAAATTATAAAGGAATTTTTATGAAAAATGCTGTTGCGGTTTCGTCTGAACCAACAAAGAGTCTTGGCGAACTTATAAGCTATGGAAAAGAACTTTTTGGACTTGCAGATTTTATTCATTGTGACGTGATGGATCAAAAATTTGTTGGTCGAAATCTTTTGAATTTGCAATCAATCCAAAAGCTCAATTGTCACTGTGGAGCACTGCTTGATGTACATTTGATGACGCCCAATTTGAAAAAAAGATACTATGATTTCATTGACGCAGGCGCAAACATTTTAACAATCCACTTTGAAAGTTTCAAAAATAAAAAGGAATTTGTACGTACGCTTTGCAATATCAAAAAAAAACACGCAATGGCAGGTTTCAGCTTTGTTCCACAAACTGACACTGAACAAATTTTGCCATATTTGAAATATTGCGACGTTGTACTTGTGATGAGTGTTGTTCCAGGCAAAAGTGGTCAAAATTTTATTCAAGAAACTTACAAAAAAATCAAAATTTTAGACAACTTTCGAAAACAAAACAATTTGAATTTTTTTATCGAGGTTGACGGTGGAGTTGTACCTGAAATTGCAAAAAATCTTTTTGACTTAGGTGTCAATATTGTCGTAAGCGGAAGTTACGTTTACAAAAGTCAAGACAAAAAATCTGCGATTTTGCTGTTGAAAAATTTTGACTATGTTAAACCATGATTATCTTTGTCTTAAAGTATTTCAAATAAATATTTTATGTTC
>ULVD01028631.1_pt1 | contig 12066 bp, 9 predicted proteins | sample 1959101 | NCBI WGS metagenome assembly ULVD01 (sample SAMEA4835777, study PRJEB28245) | human gut metagenome | biome: gut microbiome; material: fecal sample | place: Denmark | collected 2008
CCGCTGTATCGTGAATATCGGCGAAAAACTGAAAGGTTATCCGTTCGATACGCTCGAGTCGTTCCCGCCCGACGAAGTAGCCGCGCTCGCGTTTATTCCCGATAAATGCGGCGATTACGACGGCAGACTTACCGACGGTTACGCGCTGTTCGACTGCTGCGTGAACCGCACGGCGTTCATAGGGCTGATCGCCGAGGTCGAAAAAAGCGCGACCGTATACGTTATTTTCGACGAGATACTGTGGAACGAGGGCGCGAGCGACCCCGAGTTCGCCGCATCGCACCCGCAAGGCGCGCTCCCGCTGTCGTTCTACCGCATGGAATGTTGCAATATCGTCAAGTACGATCTCTCCCCCGGTAAGTACGATCTTCTCTCGTTCGAGCCGTACACTTTCCGCTATCTCAAAGTGATCGTAAAAGGCTCGGCGACGATAAGCCGCGTTTACCGCACGCCGTACGAAAACCCCGACGCCGAACGGACGGTTTTTAATTCCTCCGACGCCGCGATAAACGAGATTTTCGAAGCGGGCAAGCGCACTTTCGTACAGAACGCCGCGGACGTTTTGACCGACTGTCCGTCGCGCGAGCGCGCGGGCTGGCTGTGCGACAGTTATTTCACCGCGCGCGCCGAACGCCTGCTTACCGGCAAAAACGCGGTCGAACGCAATCTTCTCGATTGTTACCGCCTTGCGCCCGAGTCGCCGTTCCTGCCGCCCGAAATGCCCGCCATGTGCTACCCTGCCGACCACAACGACGGCGTGTTTATCCCCAACTGGGCGATGTTCCTCATAGTCGAACTAAAAGACTATCTCCGTAGAACGGGCGACGAAACCATGACGGACGGCTTACGCGACAAGATCGCGCGGCTTTTAGATTACTTCTCGCGCTACGAGAACGAATACGGACTGCTCGAAAATCTGCCCGGGTGGGTGTTCGTCGAGTGGAGCGACTGCTCGAAGTTCCTTACTCCCGTCAATATCCCCACGAACATGCTTTACGCGCTCGCGCTGGAAGCCGCCGCCGACCTTTACGGCGACGACTCCGCGAAAGCCAAAGCCGAAGCGATTAAAAACACTATCCGCGCGTTTGCGTTCGACGGCGAGTTTTTCGAGGACAACCTCGTGCGCGAGAACGGCAAACTCGTCCGCGCGGGCAACGTAACCGAAACCTGTCAGTACTACGCGTTCTTCACCGGGGTCGCGAATAAAGCCGACTACCCCGCGCTTTTCGAAACCGTGCTGACCTCGTTCGGACCACTGAGAAGCGCCGACGTTTACCCGAATATTCCGCGCTCGAACGCGTTCATCGGCAACTTCCTGCGGCTGGAAACGCTCGACCGCTACGACGAAGAAGAAACTATCTTTCGCGAGTTCACGCCGTATTTCGGGCGTATGTCCGAGCGCACCGGCACGCTGTGGGAAAACAACGATCCGCACGCGAGTTGCTGTCACGGCTTCGCTTCGTATATCTGCGTACTTTACGCCAAGATCGCGTTCGGCTATCTCGGCTTCGACGAAACCGACAAAACTATTATTCTTCGCGAAAACTTCCGCCTTTCGGGTTCGGCGCGCTTCCCCGTTCCCGGCGGCTTCGTAAGTATCGAAATCACGAACGGAACTCGCGCGGTTTCGATACCCGACGGCTACGAACTCAAAATCGTAAAATAACGCACCCCGGCATATATAAAAAAACGAACGCCTGCGAAAGCGCAACGCTTCCGCAGGCGTTTTTCGTTATACTCTTTTTCGCGTTTATCGCGCAGGATCGAGGTGCCGACTTTTGTACTTTTCGTTAATCAAAGCTATTTAATTTTACTTCTGTTTTGCGGCGTTTATCGCGCGGATAACTTTGTCGTATTCCGCTTTGACTTTTATAAACGCCGCGTCCGCGCCCGCAAGACTTCCTCCGCGCAGAATTTCCGTAAGTTCCGAAGCGGCGGCGGCAAGCGCGGAAAAGCCGAGATTCGACGCAACGCCTTTTATCGTGTGCGCCGCTCGGAACGCGCTTGATGCGTCCTGATTTTTTACCGCGGCGGCAAGTTCGAAAAACGTGCCGTCCTCCGCGAATTTTTCCACAAGCCGACCGACGAAGTCTTCGCTCACGAGCCGCGTTTTCACAGACTCGAAATTTTCGCCTGTTCTTTCGTATATATCACGAGTATTCATACTTCGTCACCAAGTGCCTCCTTCGTCGTTTTTTACAAAAGAAACTATAGTTTTAACAAGTTTTTTGGCGTCTAACGGCTTTGTAACGCATCCGCTCATACCCACTTCTTTTATTCGTTCTTCGTCGTCGTAAAAGGCGTTTGCGGTCATTGCGATAATAGGAACGGAAGCGGCGTCCGCCCGTCCCGAAAGCCGTATTTCCCGCGCGGCTTCCAGCCCGTCTTTTACGGGCATCATAACGTCCATAACCACCGCGTCGAAAAATCCGGGGGGTTTTGAAAGGAAGTACTTTACCCCTTCTTCTCCGTTTTTGGCGGTAACGACGTTCGCGCCCGCGGTTTTAAGCATAAATTCCGCGATTTCGAGATTAAGGTCATTATCCTCTACGACGAGAACGTTATATCCGACGAGCGGTTCTTTGCTCTCTTCTTCGGACGAAACGGGCGCGCCCGTCGCAAGGCAGAACGGTATTTTTACGATAAAAGTCGTGCCTACGTCCTTTTGGGATTCCGCGTCGATCGTTCCGCCCATTTTTTCCACCGCTCTCTTGACTATGGCAAGTCCCAAGCCCGTTCCGCCCGTGCGGTTTCCCGTTCCCGATACTTCCTGCTCGAACGGTTCGAACATTCTCTTTTTAAACTCATCGCTCATTCCTATGCCGGTATCCGCGCACGTTATCTCGAAAAATGCTTTCGTTCCGTCGCAAGCCGTTTCGCGCAAGGTAAAATTTACGCTGCCGTTAGGCTTGTTATAATTTATCGCGTTCACTATAAGGTTGGCGCATACCCGCTTTAACAGCACCGCCGCGCCGTACAACTCGTCGTGAACGACTTCTTTTTCTTCTATAAAAAGATTAACGCCGCGTTCGCTCGCCTGAAAACTCGTAACAGAATTTACGTCGGAAACAATCTCTTTTATCGAGAAAACCTCGTCTTTCCACGGCACTTCCTGCGAGTCTAACTTCGTCATATCCAGAACGTCGTTCACGAGTTCGATAAGATAGCCGGAAGCCTTCCATATCTTATCCCTGCATTCTTTCTGCTTTTCGGGGTCGTCCGCGTAGTATTCGCCTATCTTGATCATTCCGCGAATACCGTTTATCGGAGTTCTCACGTCGTGACTCATTCTCCTTAAAAAGTCCGTTTTAGCCTCGTTTGCGCGGATAGCTTCGCTCGCGAGTTTATCCAGCTGCGCACGATACGCCGCTTCGCTTTTTTCGCGCTCGGCTTTTTTTATTCTTACGAATCTGTAACGCACGGCAGTCATAACGACGATAACCGCAACGTATAACAATACCGAATACGCAAACAACAAAGACCTGCTTGCAAACACTTCTTTTTCGGGAATGAAAACGTATATAAAATATCCCTTGCACTTTTCGCGCACGCCGTAAAAATCGTCTGCTTTTTCTATCATGCCGCGGGAATCGGAAAGCCTCATTTTTTGTACCACGGGGCAGTTTTCCGCAAGCAGACCTTCGTATTCTTCCTCGTTAGAAGCCAGAACGTTCGTTCCGTCGGTAACGACCACTTTACCTTTTTTTTGAAATTCGAATCCTTCGAGCAAGGTTTTTACGGACAGCTGCGAACTCGAAACTCTGCTTATATCTCTGCGCTTAAATCCGAGAATAACGCCCTTAACGTCCGTTCTTGCCACAATCGCGTAGTCGTAGTAATAGTTTCCCGCATACACGCGTTCGGCATATACCTTTTCGGCACATTCGGCGGTGGAGGCAAAAATCTTTATTTCGTTTTTCCACGATTCCCACCCTTCGTTTTCCGGAAGATAGCCGCCGTAGCCGTTGTCTTCTTTTGACCAGGTTATAATACCGTTAAGCCTTTTCTTTTCTACAACCTCTCTGAAATAGGCTTCCGTTCCCGTTCGCGCGACGAGTTCTTCTCTTATTTCTATCGTTTTATCCGCAACGGCTACAAGGTCGTCGGTAGCGGTTTCGGCAACTACTTCGTCGTACCGAATGATCTGCGTTTTAACGTATTCCGTAATACCTTTCATGGTTTTTTCGGCTGTTCCGGTATCGCCTATCGTCGCAAACACGAATATCCCCACGCATATCATCGCGCCGATTATCGCTATTATAAGGCACACCTTGTTCGGAGAAAAAGTTCTTTTCGTTTCGTTCATACTTCCCCCGTCATAACGTCATCGGGATTTACTCCGTAGCGTTTAAGCACGCTTGCGGTAAACCCATCGTTTCTCATCACCACAAGGGCTTTGCTTATGAGCGCAGCAAGCTCTTCTCCGCCGCCGATTTTAAACGCCACGCCGAGTTCCACGGACAAAAGCGTTTCTTCGAGAATACGATACTTGCCGGTATTGCTTTTCATTCTTTCTTTAAGCGCGGTTTCATGCCCCGCTATAGCGTCCGCAAAACCGTTTTTAAGCGCGGCGAAAATATTCTCGAAGTTGGTAAAACACAATATCCGCGATAGTTCGGGAATCCTTTCGTCTTCGCCGGAAGAAAAAAGCTCGTCCGCTTTGGACGTATACTGCATCGCAACGCTTTTCCCCTTCAAATCCGCGAAAGTATTTATGTCGCTGTCCGCACGCACCGCAAGGACCTGTCGGCTTTTCATATACGGTCCAGCCCACGCATAAAGTTCTTCTCTGCCCGTCATCGAAAAGCAACCCCAAAGACAGTCTATCTCTCCGTTTTCCAGCCGAAGGTTCTTTTCGCTCCAGTCAATCTCGGTAAAAACCGCTCTTCTGCCTATCCTTTTAAACGCCTCTGTAGCAAGCTCTACGTCTATCCCCGCAAAATCGCCGCTTTCGTCCCGATAAAAAAACGGAGAATAATCGTCGCTGCCGATTCTGACCGCCAAACGCTCGTCCGCTTCTTCGCCGCCGCTTTCCTCGCCGCACGCGCCGAACGAGAAAACAAAAAGAGTCGCAAAAATCGCGGCAAATACCACGGCAAGAGTTTTTATTATTCCTTTCCTTTTCATAACGGGTTTATCGTAAGCTCCTTTATAATTTTTTAAGGTCCTCGCTTATTTCCGAAAGACATTCGAGAAGAACGGGGTTGAACGCGCCGCACTCGCCGCGAAGTATCTTTTCTATCGCCTGTTCGTGAGAAACGGCTTTTTTGTAAACGCGTTCGGAAACGAGCGCGTCGTAAGCGTCGCCGACGCCCGTCACCTGTGCGGATATAGGAATTTCTTCCCCCGAAAGTCCGTCCGGGTAACCTTTGCCGTCGTATCTTTCGTGATGCCAGCGGCATATTTCGTAAGCGTATTCCATAAGCCGACGATTACGGAAATTTTTCGCGCCCGATATGACCTGCGCGCCGTAAATCGTGTGTTTTTTCATTTCTTCAAACTCCGCGTCGGTAAGTTTTGCGGGTTTATTCACTATTTCTTCTTTCACTGCAAACTTACCCACGTCGTGCAACGCGGAAGCCGTGCTTATCAAAAATATATCCCTTTCGGAAAGATTGTATTTCTGCGTTTTTGTAACCAGCCTTTCTAACAGCAGTTCAGTTATTTTACCGACGTTTTTAACGTGATTGCCGCCGAAGTCGTTGCGGAATTCAACCAGTTCGCCGAACAAGCTTATAAGCGCGTTGGTCGCCTCTTCTTTCTCTCGCATTTCGCGCGTTACGGAGGAAATAAGCCGCTTCTGTTCGGAATAAACTTTAACGGTGTTTTTAACCCTTCTGTAAACGACTCTCGCGTCGAACGGACGATTTATATAATCGGAAACGCCCGCTTCGTATGCCCTTCTCACGGTTTCGCCCGTTTCGTCGCCCGAAATGGCAACCACGGGAATTTCGCTTAAAAGTTGATTGTAGGTCATATATTCCAGCACGTCGAATCCGTTCATTCCCGGCATTATGATATCGAGAAGAACGACCGAAACTTTTGTACCGTATTTTTTAAGCGCGTTCACGCACTCTTCGCCGGAAGCCGCTTCTATAATCTCGTATTCTCCACGAAGAATTTCTTTAAGAATAACGCGGTTTATTTCGGAATCGTCCACGATGAGAACGAGTTGTTTTTCCGCCGAAGCGGAGAGTTTGCCCTCGTCGTCTTCGGCAACGAGTAAATCTTTGGTTTTTTTCGCGCGGTACATAAATTCGTCCGCCCGACCGACAATCTCTTCCGCGCGCTCGCCTTTACCCCACACCGCGCCCACGCTGACGGAAATTTTTATCGTTTCAAAACCTTTCACCGCGACGTCGCGCATTTTTTGCACGATTTTTTTCATTTCCGCAACGAACTCTTCTTTTTCTCTGCGGCGAAGCACGAGCAAAAACTCGTCCCCGCCGTACCTTATCAGAAAATCATTGTTACGAACGTGTTCTTTAAGAGCTTCGGCGACCGCGCACAAAACCGCGTCGCCCACGTTGTGTCCGAAAAGGTCGTTATAAATCTTAAAATCGTCTACGTCTATCATCGCGATCCCGCCGTCAAGCGGATAAAGCCGAAGTTTTTCTTCGTAAAAGCGGCGGTTAAACGCACCCGTAAGCACGTCTTTATAAGTCTTTTCGTAGTATTCGCCGAGGTCTTGCACCGAATTGCCTTCTCCGAAGTCTATAAAAAGGTTTCCGTCGAATTTTTTAACCGATTCGAGAACGCAGGGCTTACCTTCCACTTCCATATAGGTCGCTAACACGAAATACACGCTTTTGCCCGAAAATTCCAACTTGGCTGCCTGCGATTTTTGAGAAAACGCCATATCCGAAACGCACTGCGAACACACAAACCCGCCTTCCCCGAAAAAAACGCAACCGAGCCGTTCCGAGCCGAACCGCCCCGTTCTCTCTTTTCTTATCGTGCGGATATCGTCCTCCGTAATCATTCTCGACACGTAGTCGTGATCGCCGTAAAACGCTATCTCTTTCTCTGCCTCTTTTGCGGTCATTTTTTTATAATTCGACCCTTTCACCAAACATTCTCCTTATAAAAAGTCTTTCGACTTCTGCTTTTAAGTATATCATCTGCTCCGAACTTTTGCAAATTTTAAACGCTATTTTTGCGAAAAATCGGCGAAAGTCCGCAATAAACTCCCGCCGAATATCGGTTTTATGCAATTATAATCGAATCTGCTTTCACGGTTTATCCGCTATATCGGTAAAATAACCCGGATTAGCCGTTCCGCCGTCGATACGTGCGTAAGCCTTATCCGTATACGCGTCATCGCAAGCAGTTCCTTCCCCTCCCGAAAGATTTTTGCATAGCGTAAACATTCTACTTGAATAGTAAACGTTATCCTTATTCCACCCGCTCCCCACATATATAGAAGCAAGTCCGCCGCAATTATAGAACATATAACTCATATTCGTAACGCGAGAGGTATTCCAACCTGTTAGGTCAAGCGAGGTAATGCCTTCACAATTCTGGAACGTTCCGAAAAGATTTTCTACTTTTGCGGTTTTCCAACGGGAAATGTCAAGCGAAGTAAGAGAAGAACAACCGTGAAACAAAGACCTCATAATCGTAACGTTTTCGGTATCCCATTTCGAAACGTCAAGCGAAGTAAGAGCTTTACAGTTATAGAAAGCGGCACCGATATCCGTAACGGCGGAAGTGTTCCATTCCGAAACGTCAAGCGAAGTAAGACCGCTACAATTATAGAACACTCCGTCAAGATTTTTTACTTTTGCGGTTTTCCAACGGGAAATGTCAAGCGAAGTAAGAGAAGAACAACCGGAGAACAAAGACTTCATAGTCGTAACGTTTTCGGTATCCCATTCCGAAACGTCAAGCGAAGTAAGACCTTTGCAATTATAGAACACTCCGTCAAGATCTTCTACTCTTTCTGTATTCCAACGGGAAAGGTCAAGCGAAGTAAGAGAAGAACAACCGTAAAACAAATAACGCATAATCTTTACTCTTTCGGTATTCCACGAGGTGATGTTTTTCACCTCCGTCAACTTGGTGCAACCGCGAAACATTTCTCTCATATTCGTGACTATTCCGGTATCGAAGTTAGAAAAATTAACGGCAGTAAGATTTTTAAGATATAAGAACATCTGCTTAGAAATCGGATTAGCGTAAATTTTTCGGTTTGAGAGAATATACGCTTTCGTCCCGTCGGCGTACAGTTCTATTTTATCCTCTTTTTTCACGCCAACGTTTTTCGGCTCGATTCCGACGATTTCTTGCTCGTAAGCTTCCTTTCGTCCGAACACGACTTCCGTCACGGAATCGCCCAAAGTGTTTCTGAACTGCAAACCGGGCAAAAGAACGGCCGCCCCCGTTATGTTTAAAGTAAGATTTCCCGCTTGCTTTTCTATCACGTATTTGCTCATGGTAAAAGTTACCGAAAGCAGAAAAAACACCGTAAACAGAGAGAGTAACACGAGTATACTTTTACGTTTTATTTTTTTCGTGAAGTTTTTCATATACTTTCTCCGTTCGTTTAACAAACCTGCTCGGCACGCACCGAAACGCTTGTGTTCGCAAAAACGTAATTCTGCAACAATAGACCTGCGTCAACCACGTAAAAAACAAGACTATGATTGTGCGTTTGCGAATTCCCCGCCGCAAAACGCCCGACTTCCGTAAACGTAACCGTTTTTCCGTCCGACGAAGCCGTGCCGCTCGTTCCGTCCACGGTTATCGAAATGCCTTGCGGCAATAATTCGGGCAACGTCACGATCACGTCATATTTGAACGACGTTTCCGTCGTTTTCCCGTCTTTTGTGTTCGTAACGGTAAAGTTATACTCGGCGGTCGTGATCCCTTGTCCGCAATCGATCGTCAGATTATCGGAAGAACTCACCCGTAAATCTATAATCAGAGTCGAAACCTGAGCATTACCGCCTCCGGTTGAGGAGGAAAAGTTTTTCGCAAAAGAAACGCCGCTCGCCGAAGCAAGAAGAGTTACGAAAAGAATAATGAGCGCAAAAACCGATCTTGCGCCGTTTTTCATTTTTGTTCCTTCGTTTCTTAACATCTTTTTTCTCCGTTAACGCGGTTCGGTTTTTTCGGGAATGATCACCGCGACTTCCGCACAATCCCTGAAATTTGTTTTCACTTGCTTTCGGAATCGGCAGAGTCCGTCTTTCCTCGCCGTTTGTCTTCTATAACTATTATCAGAATCAACAACACTATGAACGTTGCCGCAAAAATTATTCCTGCAGGCGATTTAAGCCATTCTATAAAATACCCGACCTTATTCAGCTTTACGGCGACTTTTCCCGCTATCTGCTCTATTAACACGGGGTCGGGGTCTTCGCTCGTATTAGCGTCTCCTTTAGTGTAAAACTTGTCGCCTTCCGTTCTCACTATTCTGTGCGTTACCGAAAAACTTTCGTCCGCGGGGAAATACGTTATCACGTCGCCCACCGCGTAGGAATCGGAATTTTTTATTATAATCGCGTCGCCCGCTTCTATCGCTCCCGTCATAGACGGCGAAGCTATAATCAGCACGGAATACCCGAACACGGAAGGTATTTTAGATTTTTTCACGAATTTATCGTAAGCGAGCGCGCCCGCCGTTATCGCTAAAACCGCCGCGAAAAGTATCAGCAACACCCGCCATATAGCAGGAAAAACTCTGCGGCGAGGATTCTTGTTTTCGCTTGTTCCGTCCGCTTTTGTCGGAGTATTTGATTCAACCATCTCGGTTCACCTTAAATTTCCTCGGCGGTTATAAAAATTCCGCACTCGTATTTTTCGCCCTTACGCCCCGTTTCGGTATCTTTCTCGTCGTTCTCGCCGTCAAACTGCCATTCCCACGCAAGCATAAAAGAATTTCTTGCGTTTTCGCTTATAACCACGTCGTTTGCGTAGTATCCGTTCTCCGTTTTATTAACCTCTGTCTTCTTGCCGTTCACCGTAAGCGCATATATTATTATCGGAAGATTTTCCGTTTTGTTTCCGTATGTAAAACCTATCTTAATATCGCATTTCATTCCGAACGCGTTCGGATTGTACACTGCGAAAAGATATTCTCCTTTTGCTCCGGGTCTGAGCAGCTCTGCCCCGAAGATATCGAGTTTTGCGTCCGCTTCCCACCCGCCGTCTTTATCGATTATGCTGATTTCTTTAATCTTGTTTTTCTCCGCGACGCAGGTCGCGACCGATAAAGCCGCTATAGCCGCCGCCGTCAGCACGATAAAAAACGTCACTACGGCTATAAAAACGTCGCGCTTTTCTATTATCCCTGTTTCTTCGCCGTAAAAATAAACTTTTTTCCCGTCTTCGCAATATTCGCGCGTTTCGGCTATCTTTTCTTCGGAAAGCCCTTTCACGCTCACGCAAGGCGCGATAACCTTTGCGTTAAGGTCATATAACCTGCCCCTTTTTAAAAAACACAATAAGTCGCCGTCAAGGTTGAAAACCCGTTTAGAGCATTTCACCGTCTTTATATTGCCCGCTTGGGGATTTTTGGTCAACTTAAAGTCATATTTCATTCTTCTGTTTTCTTTAATCGTTCGGCAATACCCGAATCGCTTTTATTATTCGGTATTCGGCGCGCCCGTTTTTTCGGGCGCGCCCCCGAATGTTCTTTTGTTTTTTTACCGCACTCGATTACGAAGCAAGTTGTTCTACTTTTATATCAAGGACAAACTCAATGCTCGTAACGGCTTCGTTAATCGTCCAACCTGCATACGTAAAATCTTCTTTGTCGGCGCGCTGACCGAGAATCGTGTCGAGTTCGTTAACGGTTATACCGGTAAAGGCTTCCGTTCCCTCAAACGCCCACGCCCAACTGAGTTCGTAAGTCGTTTCGGGTAATTCGGTACCTGCTTCGTACGTTCCGCCTACGCTGACGGGTTCATGATTAAGTTTATTGGCGATATCAATAAGAGTTACGTTTTCCGCACCGGATACGATATTACCGTTCTTTTTAAGCGTCCATTTAACGGGATTATAAACTATTTCCGCTCCTTCGCCTTTCTTTATTTTAAGTACGACATCTTTGTTAGGCGTTATACCCATATAAAGTCTTGATCTAACTTCCGACTTGCCGCCGACGCTAAAAATCATAGAACCGGTCGTTCCGGGTGCAACGAGTTTTCTGCCGGCACTCTCCGCTTTAACGCTAAGTCCGTCGGGTGCGGTGGTTATCGTGCTGAAATCACCCGCTACTTTCTTATACTTCTCGCCGAAAATTCCGGAAGTATCTACGTTTACGTTGTAACCCCATTTTGCAACATTCGCCGTACCCGTGCCGTTGCCGTGCGTTACGTACTTGGAGAAGGTGTATCCCCCAAAGCACAAAAGCGCGACCAACGCAATCAATAACGCTACGATAACCGCTGTTTTCCTGTTGTTCTTCCTTTCGGATTTGTGTTGTGTCATTTCTGACGCCCTCCATAAAAAATTTTTTCTTATTTCAAACGGCTTGCAGCCTGTTTGTTCTTTTTTTCGCCCGTCTTTTCACCCGTCCGCACGGTTATGGTGCCATTACTAATGATTTTCGGAATAAAAAAAGGTTGCAATTTAGTATCCGTAAGATACTATATTGCAACCGGGCGTACTCTTTTTATCAAACGCAGGCTCGCCTTATCGCGGTTTCCCGCAAGACGATACGTCGTTTATAACAAAGTTCCTTGGCTTTGCGTCACCGCCTCACGACGGTTTTGCCGACAAGTATTCAATTATTACGAAGGAAAATCTACAAGCGGTTTATGCCGCTCTTCCCCTTCGTATTTTCATTATACACACCGCAAAACTCCTTGTCAAGTGTTTTTGTCAAGTGTTTTTCGAAAATTTTTGTTGTTACACTCAACGAAAAAGATTTCGCAGCCGAAACTCTTCATCGCGTTTACGTTTTCCTTAAACGCGTAAATTCCGTCCGTAAACTCGAAACACCTTCTGAATGTTCCGTAATAAAACCACACGCCTAAGTTCGGTGATATACTTCTGTATGACTATGGGCGACAGTTCTTCAAGCTCGTACTCGCCCAACTTTACCTTCAAGTGCTTTTC
>ULVD01000071.1_pt1 | contig 12061 bp, 10 predicted proteins | sample 1959101 | NCBI WGS metagenome assembly ULVD01 (sample SAMEA4835777, study PRJEB28245) | human gut metagenome | biome: gut microbiome; material: fecal sample | place: Denmark | collected 2008
CGCAGCCTTTGGAAGCGATCGCAGAGTACCGCTGTGTGCAGGACAGAGGCTTTCTCAGACAAAAAACCGGCAAGGCGCGTTTCCGCCGGAGCACACACCAAAATCCGCTTGCAGGAAGCGGCGGGGCTTGGTATACTGAAAACAGAAAAAATTTCAAAGATGTGTGACCAAACGCCGCAAAAGGGTAGTAGAAAAGAAGAGAAAGAAAAGGAAACGGAGGTGGTCGGATGGAGGACGGCGAGATCGTGGCGCTGTACTGGCAGCGGAGTGAGCAGGCGATTGCCGAAACGCAGCGCAAGTACGGCGGATACTGTTATTCGATCGCAAAAAATATTTTATGGAGCGCGGAGGACTCGGAGGAAACGGTCAGCGATACCTACATCGGCGCATGGAACGCCATGCCGCCGTCGCGGCCCGAGCAGCTGCGGACCTTCCTCGGAAAGATCACGCGGCGGCTGGCGCTGAAAAAGCTGCGCACGCAGACAGCGGAGAAGCGCGGCGGGGGAGAAACGCAGCTGGTGCTTGACGAGCTGGAGGGCTGCGTTCCGGCCGGTGCGGATGTGGAGATGCAGGTGGAGCTGCGGGAGCTTGTCCGGCGGATCGACGCCTTTTTGCAGACGCTTTCGCGCGAGGAACGGCGGGTATTTCTCTGCCGCTACTGGTATTTTGATTCGATCACGGAGATCGCGGAGCGCTTTGGCTTTGGCCAGAGCAAGGTGAAAATGATGCTGCTGCGCACGAGAGGGAAGCTTCTGGCGCAGCTGGAAAGGGAGGAAATGATCGTATGAAGTCGGATAAATTGCAGGACGCCATCGGCGAGGTGAAGGACGAGTATATCGCCGACGCGCACCCGGAGGCCGCCGCGCCGCAGAAGAAAAACCGCCGCATCGTATGGGTCGCGGCTGCCGCCGCGCTGGCGCTTGTGTGCGGACTGGGCATCTACGCATTGGTTGGCGGAAGGAACGCCGGAGAGAGCGTGAAGCCGGGCTTCGCGACGCTTGAGGAGCCGAATGTCAAGCCGTCGAAGCCGGAAAAGCAGCCGGATACGCCGGAAAATGTACAGGGAGCGGACGATCCGGAGCAGGAGGAGATCGTCCTTCCGGAGCCGCAGGAAATTGAGCTGCGCGAAGGCCCGACCGCAAGCGGCGAGGCCCCCGCGCGTCAGGTGCTTCTAAGCTTTACATCGCCCGCGCAGCCGGTCACGGCCTCGCTGCCGCAGTATTCCGTGTCGGCGGACTTGAGCAGCCTTGTGAATCTCGATCAGTTCGGCGGGCTTTCCGACGAAGCCAAGCAGAAGCTGGCACAGAACCTCTTTGTCGTCACAGGCAGGTACGGCAATGAATTTTTCGAGCTGTATGAGGATAACCGTTACTTCCAGATCCCAAACTTTGTGACGGTCGATTCCCTGATGCACACCTATCACCTGTATTTCAGCCTGCTTCTCAACCGGACGGAGAAAAATGAGCTGGCTCCGAAGCTGGCGGAGCTGAGCCGCGCGATGCTTGCGGCCAGCGAGAAGCAGTATGAGCAGCTGAAGGGCACGCAGTGGAAGGACGCCGCGCTGCGCAACGTGGTCTTTTTCTCCGTTGCGGCAAGCTTGCAGGAGCCGTCGAGCCAGCTCCCGGACTATGCGGCGGATATGGCCGCGCAGGAGTGCAGCGCCATCTATGCTGCCTCCGGCATTGACATTTCGGAGCTGACGGGCGATTATCTGGACTACAGCCAGTTCAAGCCGCGCGGCTACTATGAGGGCGACGAGACGCTCGAGCGCTACTTCCGCGCCATGATGTGGTACGGCCAGATCAACTTCACGCAGAAGAACGACAGCCTCAACCGCAGCGCGCTGCTGATGACACTGGCGATGCTGGACACGGACTTCGATACCTGGGAGAAGATCTACACCGTGACCTCCTTCTTTGCCGGAGCCAGTGACGACCTTGGCTATTATGAGTATGAGCCGGCCATCGAGGAGGCCTATGGCGGCATTCCCGGCGCGTACACGCTGGCGACCGACGAAAAGGCCTATGCGCGCTTTGTCGAGCTGGTCGGGCAGATGGATCCGCCCGCCATCAATTCCATCCCGGTCTGGGAGGGAACGGAGGACATTCCGGAGCTGAAAAAGGGCTTCCGCTTTATGGGACAGCGCTTCACGATCGACGCCTCCGTCATGCAGCAGCTGGTCTACAGTGCCGTCGATGAAAACAGCAGCGGCGAAAAGCGCCTCCTGCCGGATACACTCGATATGCCTGCGGCACTCGGCTCGGATACGGCTCTGGACATCCTCACCCAGCAGGGCGAGACGGATTATCAGGGCTACAGCGAGAATATGGCGCAGCTGCGCCAGTCGATCCGCAATGCGCCCGAAGGGCTCTGGTCGGCAAGCCTCTATGCCAGCTGGCTGTATACGCTCAATCCGCTTCTGGAGGAGAAGGGCGCAGGTTATCCGTCCTTTATGAGAAGCAGCGAGTGGCAGAAAAAATCGCTCGAGAGCTACGCGGGCAGCTTTACGGAGCTGAAGCACGACACCGTGCTCTATTCCAAGCAGGTCATGGCGGAGATGGGCGGCGGCCCGCAGGAAAAGATTGACGACCGGGGCTATGTGGAGCCGGAGACGGAGGTCTACCGCCGGTTCCAGGAGCTGGCGCAGCAGACGATGGACGGTCTGGAGGGCTACGGAATGCTCTCTGCGGACGAGAAGGAAAATCTTTCGCGTCTGGAGGAGCTGGCGGCGAGCCTGCTGACCATCTCGGAGAAGGAGCTTCGCGGCGAGGTTCTGACGGACGAGGAATATGAGCTGATCCGCGCCTATGGCGGTACGCTGGAGCACCTCTGGGACGAGGCGGTCAAGGATAAGGCAGACAGCGAATGGTACGGCACGCAGGAAATGCCCTCCGCGCTGGTCACGGACATTGCGACCGACCCGAACGGGCGCGTCCTTCAGATCGCAACGGGCCGTCCGTCGGTCATTTATGTGATCGTGCCGGTGGACGGAACGCTCCGTCTGGCCACCGGAACGGTGTTCGACTTCTATCAGTTTGAGCAGCCGCTCTCCGACCGTATGACGGACACCGAATGGCGGCAGAGGATCGGCGTCTGGATGTCAGAGGAAGGCACCTACAACTGGAAGGCTGTTGTGGAAAAGCCGTGGTGGACAGCCAGCTACCGCGTGGAGCAGGACGGCTATAACGCGTACTGATGAAAAAACGCAGGGGCTGGCTGCTCGCAGCGGCAGGGCTTGCGGCCGTCATGGCTGCGGCGCTGACGCTGGCCTACCAGAGCAGAATGCTTCTGCCGCTGTGGATCCGATGGGAGAGCGCGCACATCTGCGGAGAAACAGCGGCGGAGCCGGATGAGATCCTGCTGCGCGGGCGGCGGGCGACCGTCTGCAAGGGCGGCGCTGCGGTCTGGCAGTCAGAGCGCGGCATCCGCGTTCAGGATGTCCTCTGGTGCGACATCGACCACGACGGGGATAAGGAACTGATGCTCCTGTGCTGGAAGCGCGGGAGATACGGCGAAAGCCGTCCGTTCTGGGTCGAGGAGGACGAAAAAAGCTGGTCGCAGCATATTTATATCTACGACTGGACAGAGGAGGGCATTCGCCCGATCTGGATGGCATCGGATATCGGCATGGATGCCGAGCGCTGGCGCTTTGACGAGCGGGAGCGTCTGGTCATTACGGAGCGCAATGGGCGCGAAAGCGCTTGGGACTGGCTGACATGGGGCCTCAGCGCGCTCGGCAACCCGGTGCGGGCAGGATAAGACGGCGGAGCGCTGCGAACGCAGCACCCTCAAACGGAAAACGCTTCGCTGGTTTTCCGTTTAAAAAGGTTTGCATCCTGCTGCGCGCATAATTTGTGTGCCGCAGGCACACAAATTCCACACTTGCAGGACGTAGTGTGTGTTTTCCGACGTACACGCCGCCGGAAAACACGATCTACATTTTATTCCGCCGTGCGCGGCGGAACTCTACGAGGTTTTTGACAGAATGGGCGGAGCGCTGCGTTTGCAGCGCTCCGCTTTTGGCGTTATTCAGAGGATGAGGCGGGCACTTCCGGTACGGCCTCCGCTTCTGCTTCGGAGGGCGCAATGCATTCCGCTTCCGGCGCCGACTCCGCTTCCGGCGCTGCCGCGCCGTCCGACTGATACTGCGCGACGGCGGGGCCGCAGAGCGCCAGATACTTTTCCACGACCGCGCGCGGATGCAGAATCCTCGCCCGGTCGCCGAAGCCGGAGATCCATCCGAAGTAGATCGGAGAGACGGTGATCTCGGCGGTAAAAATGAAATGCTCCGGCCCGTCCGGGATCAGCAGAACATCTCGCCCGAAGCGGTCAATGACGACGCCGGCCAGCGAATTGTGAAAGCGCATCTTGACCGGCTCCGTCTCGCCGGAAAACATACCGAAAACGCTCCGGCCATATTTGGATACGTCCAGTTTCCGCGTCTGCGCGTCGCTGTAGCGCGGCTTGGCGGTCTCCGTGATGTGCGTCATTTTATCCACGCGGTAATGTGTGATGCCGTGGCGCTCCGAATGCGCGATCAGATAGTAATTCTGATCGTCCCAGCACAGGGCGTAGGGGCTGGCGGCGTAGGTGCGGTCGCGGTAATGGCGCTCACGGTCAACGCCCCAGTCAAAGTAGCGGAAGGTGATCTGGGAGTTGTGCGCGATGGCGTCGTGGATGCGGTCCACGTTATAATAGATGCTCTCGTTCATGGTCTTGACGCGGCCGGAGACCGTGACCTGACGGCGGAGGCTGCCGGCGTCATGACGGCTGGCGAGAGCCTCCAGCTTGGAGATCAGCTCCATAGACTTGCGCTTTGTCAGAAAGCGCGAGGCCTGCACCGCGTCCACCAAAAGCTTCAGCTCCGGAAGCTCAAAGGCGCGGGAGGCGAGGAAGAAGCCGCCGCCGCGGCCGCGCCTCGTGCAGATATCCATGCCGAAGTCCTGCAGGCAGGCAATGTCGCTGTAGATGCTTTTACGCTCGGCCTGAATGCCCCTTTCCGCGAGGTATTCCAGAATGTACTGGGTGGAGAGCGGGTGATTTTCGTCGCTTTGCTGCTCGAGCAGCTCCCGCAGATAGAGAAGCTTCCGCTTCTGATCGTCGGATCTCGCCATGTGCGTTCCCTCCTTTTTGTCCATTTTATCGGACTTTATAGAAAAATGCAAGCGGAAATGCGATGCAAACGGCTTATGCGTCTGCATAGCGGACTTTTTCCGGTCATAAGGAATTCTTAATTTGAAGATTCTCGCGGCCTGTGCTATAATTTAAACCACGATAGGAGGAACGCCATGCTTTATCTGGGATGCCATCTTTCGGCCTCCGGCGGCTACGCCGCCATGTGCCGCACAGCGCGCTCGATCGGCGCGAATACCTTCCAGTTCTTTACGCGCAACCCACGCGGCGGCGCGGCAAAGGCCATCGATCCGGCGGACGCACAGACGCTCGTCCGTGCGCAGGAGACGGGCGAGCTTGGACAGGTCGTGGCGCACGCGCCCTATACGGTCAATCCCTGCTCAGCCGAGGAGAAAACGCGCGAATTCGCGGTGCAGACGCTTGCGGACGATCTGCGGCGATTGGAGCTTACGCCGGGGAACTACTACAATTTCCATCCGGGCAGCCATGTCGGACAGGGCGTGGAGGCCGGGGTCGCATGGATCGCCGCCGCGCTCAACAAGGTGATGTTCGACGGTCAGCAGACGACGGTGCTGCTGGAAACCATGTCCGGCAAGGGCAGCGAGGTCGGCGGCCGGTTTGAAGAGCTGCGCGAGATCCTTGACCGCTGCGAGAGGCCGGAACGGCTCGGCGTCTGTCTCGACACCTGTCACGTCCACGACGCGGGCTACGATCTTGTCAACGATCTCGACGGCGTGCTGACGGAGTTTGACCGCGTGATCGGATTATCCAGACTCCGCGCGCTGCACATCAACGACAGCAAGAATCCCTGCGGCGCACATAAGGATCGCCACGAGGTGATCGGCGGCGAATACATCGGGCTGGAGGCACTGCGGCGGGTGGTATGGCACCCGGCGCTGGCGGGCCTGCCGATGGTGCTCGAGACACCGAATGAGCTGAGCGGCTACGCCGCCGAGATACGCCTTCTGCGCGAAAATGTGAACACATTGTAAAGAAAAGGCACATTTTCTTGAAGATCCTGGTTTCCTGTGTTACGTTTGAATGAGAAACAATGGGAGGAAAGCATATGAAAAACGACACGAACCGTCCGTACCGGGACAAGCCGTATTTCCGCTGGGGGATCACCGCCCTGGTCGTCATCATCATCAGCATCCTGCTGGTCGTGATCTTTACGGACATTCCGGGCTTCTTTTCCATGCTGAACGGCTTCGGGGCGATTTTGTCGCCGCTGATCTACGGCGTCGTGTTTGCGTTCCTGCTCAATCCGCTCGTGAAATTCGTCGATACGCGGCTGGCGCCCGCGCTGGAAAAGAAAAAGGCAAAGAATCCGAAGGCGCGCTATTCTCCGCAGAAGCTCAGCCGCGCGGCGGGCATCGTGTTCGCGCTGGTCATTGCCGGACTTGTCGTGTATGCGTTTTTCTCCATGCTGCTGCCGCAGCTGTATGACAGCGTGGCGGGTATCGTCAACAACGCCGAGACCTATTACAGAAGCATTGAGAAATGGGTCAACAACCTGCTCAACGACAACCCGGAGATACAGAATTATGTGGAAATGGGCCTCGACGAGATCTACAACTTCCTGCGCAACTGGGTCAGCACGAGCCTGCTGAGCGACATGCAGAAGCTCCTGACCACGCTGACCACGTCCGTGGTCGCGGTCGTCAAGAGCGTGGCGAATCTGCTCATCGGCCTTGTGGCGTCGGTCTACATGCTCTGGTCGAAGGATGTTTTTCAGGCGCAGGCCAAGAAGCTGATCGTCGCGGTGTTCCGGCCCTCGGCGGCAGACCATCTGTTCTACCTTGGCCGCGAGACGAACAAGATCTTCAACGGCTTCGTGATCGGCAAGATCATCGACTCGCTCATCATCGGCTTTTTGTGCTACTTCGGAATGCTCATCCTCCGGCTGCCGTATCCGGTGCTGGTGGCGACGGTGGTCGGCGTGACCAACGTCATCCCGTTCTTCGGGCCGATCATCGGCGCGGTGCCGTGCGGATTCCTGATTTTGCTGGTCAATCCGCTGCAATGCTTCTATTTTGTGATCTTCGTGATCTGCCTCCAGCAGCTTGACGGCAACGTCATCGGCCCCAAGATCCTCGGCAACACCATCGGCATTTCCGGCTTCTGGGTGCTGGTGTCCATCACGGTCGCGGCGGGCCTCTTCGGCTTTGCGGGGATGCTGCTGGGTGTGCCGGTGTTTGCGATCATCTATATGCTCATCTCCGATTCGGTCAATCTGTTGCTCAAAAAGAAGGGCGATACGACTGCGACCGATGCGTATTACGCCATCGAGCGCGTATCCGATCTGGAGCAGGGGAGCGCCGTCCCGGCAGGGGAAGCGCCTGCCGACGCGGAGGCTCCGGCTGAGGCGGAAAAGGCTTCGCAGGAGGAAGCGTCCGCCCCGCAGGATGCTGCGGAGACGAAAAAGAAATAATAACGTTCCGGACCCCTCACGGCCGTGAGGGGTCTTTCGGAAAATGGCCCGCAAGAATGCGGGGAGGAATGCGAGATGCTGGCAATTCAGACTTTTTTTGAAAATCTGTCCGGGATCGGCTTCGCCGCGATCTACAGCGACGTTCTGCGGTATATCCTGCCGCTGCTGGCGCTGCTGATCCTGTGGCGCTGCGGGCGGTCGCTGCTGACCTTCCGGCGGGAGCCGGAGGTGTGGGCGTGGCTTGCCGCGCCCTCCGGCGAGAAGATCCCCGTGACGCACTGGGAGAGTCTTGTCGGGCGCTCGGCCAGCTGCGACGTGGTGCTCGACTATCCGACCATATCCCGCCGTCATGCTGTCCTGACGCGCTATGACGACGGCAGCTGGAGCGTTTCCGACATCGGCTCCAAGGGCGGTATCCGCGTCAACGGCGCGGATACGGACATGTGTGCCGTCGGCTTTGGCGACGTGATCTCGCTGGGCGGCGTGGACTTTACGCTCGTTCCCATCACGAAGGAGCAGGAGCGGATTCAGGCCTCCGTCCGCACACGCGCCGGCAAGGAGATCAGTCCGACGCTGTCGCTGCTGCTTCTGTCGGTGTTTCAGGTGCTGGCGTGTCTGCAGCTGATGCTGCATTGTGAGCAGATCGGCAGGATCGCTGCCTCCTTTGGCATTCTGCTTGTGATGGAGTGGGCGCTTTTCCTGCTGCTGCGGCTGATGCACCGGAGCGGCTTCGACGTGGAGACAGTCGCGCTGTTCCTGACGACGCTGGGCGTCTGTGTGGTCGCATCCTCCGACCCGGATGCACTCAAAAAGGAAATGATCGCGCTTGGGGCCGGGATCGCGGTGTTCCTGATCCTCGGCTGGTTCCTGCGCGATCTGGAGCGGGCGAAGAAGCTCCGCTATCTGGCGGCGGCCGCGGGCATTGCGCTGCTGGTGTTCAACCTGCTCTTCGGCGTGGAAAAATACGGCGCGAAGAACTGGGTCGAGCTTGGCCCGATCTCCTTCCAGCCGTCGGAGCTGGTCAAGCTCTGCTTCATCTTTGCGGGCGCGTCCACGCTGCAAAGGCTCATGACGCGGCGGAATCTGTTCCTGTACATCGTTTATTCGGCGGCGATCTGCGGCTGCCTTGCGCTCATCAACGACTTCGGAACGGCCATCATCTTCTTTGTGACCTTCCTCGTGACGGCGTTCATGCGCTCGGGCGATTTTGCGACCATCGGCCTTGCCTGCGCGGGAACGGCCTTCGCGGGCGTTCTGGTGCTGCGCTTCAAGCCCTATGCGCTGCGGCGGTTTTCGACCTGGCGGCATGTGTGGGAGTATGCGCTGACGAGCGGCTATTCCCAGACGCGCGCCATGATGTGCATTGCCTCCGGCGGCCTGTTCGGCCTCGGCGGCGGAAGAGGCTGGCTCAAATATGTCGCGGCGGCGGACACCGACCTTGTTTTTGCGTTCGTCGCGGAGGAGTGGGGCCTGCTGATCGCGCTGATGCTGGTCACGGCCATCGTGCTGCTGGCGGCGTTCGTGGTACGCTCCGCGCCTGTGGAGCGCAGCAGCTTCTATTCCATCAGCGCGGCCTCCGCCGTGACGATCATGCTCGTGCAGACGCTGCTGAATGTGTTCGGAACGGTGGACATCCTGCCGCTGACCGGCGTTACGTTCCCATTCGTTTCCAACGGCGGCTCGAGTATGCTCTGCGTGTGGGGCCTGCTCGCCTTTATCAGGGCGGCGGACACGCGGCAGAACGCCAGCTTCTCCGTGAAGCTGCCCGGAAGGGAGGATTAAGGCATGAAAAAGCTTGCCCTGCGGGCCTATTTTGCGCTGGCGCTGGCGGCGGTCCTTGCCATCGGCGCGTTTGCGTTTACGATCAGCTATTTTGTAAAGGCGGACGACTGGGTCATGTTCTCCGGCAGCCCGCATGTCTATTCCGGTGCGAATCTCAGCGTCGGCTATGTGGACGACCGGGACGGGACGCGCCTGCTCGACGCGACGGACGGCAGAACGTATTCGGACGACGCGCAGACACGCGCGGCCACCATGCATCTGCTCGGTGACCGGTACGGCTACATCTATGCGCCGCTGCTTGGCAACTTTGCCGATAAAATGATCGGCTACGATAAGATCAACGGCCTGTATACGCTCCGTGAGGAGTACAGCACCGCACAGCTCTCCATCAGCGCAGAGGTGCAGAAGGCCGCGCTGGAGGCGCTGAACGGACGGCGCGGCACCATCGGCGTCTACAACTACCAGACCGGCGAAATTCTCTGCGCCGTGACCTCGCCGAGCTACGACCCGGACAATATGCCGGACGTAGAGAGCGACACGACGGGCGCGTATACGGGCGTGTATCTCAACCGCTTCTTTGACGTGACGTATACGCCCGGCTCCATTTTCAAGCTCGTGACCGCAGCGGCGGCCATCGAGAATATTCCGGATATCGATTCGCAGAGCTTCCAGTGTAACGGCTCAAGCATTATCGGCGGGCAGAAGATCGTCTGCGAGGGCGTCCATGGAACGATTGATTTCAAGAACGGCCTCGCGCACTCCTGCAACAATGTTTTCGGTGATATCGCCGTGCAGGTCGGCGGAAAAACGCTGGAGCGCTACGCGAAAAAGGCGGGCCTGACGGAAGCGCTGAGCTGCGACGGCTATACGACCGCGAAGGGAAGCGTCGATCTGAGCGGTGCGGACGACGGAGATGTGGCATGGGCCGGGATCGGGCAGTACACCGATCAGGTCAGCGCCTACGCCTTTATGCGCTTTATGGGCGTGATCGGGGGCGGCGGTGAGGCGGCGGAGCCGTATCTGATGGCGTCGATCCAGAAGGGCGAAAAAACGACGTATACGGCAAAGCGCAGCTCCACGGGCCGTATTCTCGAGGAGGCGACGGCGAAAAAGCTCACGGAAATGATGCGCTATAATGTCGAAAATATCTATGGCGCGTGGCAGTTCGGCGATCTGAACGTCTGCGCCAAATCCGGCACCGCCGAGCAGGAGGGGCAGGTCGCCAACGCGATGTTCGCGGGCTTCGTGCAGGATGCGGACTGTCCGCTGGCGTTCGTTGTGTTCATCGAGAACGGCGGGAGCGGCAGTGCGGCGGCTGCGCCGGTCGCGGCGCAGGTTTTGAAAGCCTGTGCGGCGGAGATCAAGAAATAATTGCAAGGTGACTACGCTCGACCTCAATGAAAGCAAAAAACGCTGCCGCACTTACAAGTTTGCTTCGTAAGTGCGGCAGCCGTATCTAATGAATTATCGTTTGTTATTGTATGCAGTCTGTTTGCCTGAGAAGGTCCATAACATCGATCGTGTTAAGAGTGTCCATTTCTCCATACGAAACAAAATGGATCACATATACGTCTCCGGCTTGGAACACGTTTGCCGAAACATTGGGCGGCAAAAGGTCCAGAGGTATTTCAATCTGCTTTTTGGCGTTTCTGCCAGCATAGACTTTGTGTACTTCAGAATCAAATCTTGTCCGGTCTTCTACATCATATCGCCTGATACTTGCAAAGCGCATCCAGCCCATTGTTATGTACTCGGTATCCGAATTTGGACCAAAAACCTCGTCTGTCACATGCCATAGACCGATGTTGTTTTTTGTTAAAAGTAATATTTTTACCATACGATCAGGCATGTATTGGAATACAACTCTGTATTCGCTGCCATTGTCATCAATACCGGTATGAATATATTGGATATCGTTTTCGTTGAGGCCTGATTCACTTAGAGCTATTCTAAAGCTATTATGGTAAACAATAAGAAAAGTAATTAATATCAGAGCGAGTAAAAGAAGGAGAAGCAATCCGAATGTACGTTTTCTCATAAGGTACCTCATGGCTCGCAGTGCGAAGGGAACGCAGGGTAACAAGGATAGATTTTTTCAATTCTATTAGCTTCCGGAGCGGTGATATCCATAGAGTCTATGATGTTACCTCCAATCGAATACAGTGTCAGATATTTTATATTATCTGCTACTTAACTGTAGCATAAATAAGCGAACTGAACAATTGCTTTTTATGGATGATTGTAAATTTATTGTAAATAAACTCTAAGCTATTTTATGAAGGCGGACGATTGGGTCATGTTCTCCGCCAGTCCGCATGTCTATTCCGGCGCAAATCTCAGCGTCGGCTATGTGGACGACCGGGACGCGCCTGTTTGATGCGACGGACGGCAGGACGTATTCGGACGACGCGCAGACGCGCGCGGCCAAAATGCATCTGCTCGGCGACCGGTACGGCCACATTGAGAACGGCGGCTGCGCCGGTCGCGGCGCAGGTGCTGAAGGCCTGCGCGGCGGAGATCAAGAAATAATTGCAGAAACACTTGACAATCGGGCTCATTTTGTGTATGATAACTGAGCTGTTTCGGAGTGACAGAGACAGCGGATACCATGGAGTGGTATCGAAGCGGTCATAACGAGCACGACTGGAAATCGTGTGACGGTCAAAAGCCGTCCGAGGGTTCGAATCCCTCCCACTCCGCCATAAGTCCACCGTA
>ULVD01080186.1_pt1 | contig 12050 bp, 8 predicted proteins | sample 1959101 | NCBI WGS metagenome assembly ULVD01 (sample SAMEA4835777, study PRJEB28245) | human gut metagenome | biome: gut microbiome; material: fecal sample | place: Denmark | collected 2008
GTCGCATTAATGGGAAGTAAGCGTTAATGCGACAGCCCCTTATTTTTTCTTTATTCATTAAAAGTAGCATTGCTTGCTGTATCGAAAATATCCGTTACTTCTTTCTTCGGTTCTGCCGTCAGCTTCGACACGATAACCGCAGCCACCATGGAGCAGATAAATCCCGGCACGATTTCATAGATTCCGGTTGATCCGGATAAGAACGCGAGCCAAAGTCCGTCGATAGCCGCACCTGTTACAACGCCTGCGATTGCGCCGGCATAGTTGAATCTTCTCCAGAAAAGCGAAAGCAGAATCGTCGGTCCGAATGCCGATCCGAAGCAGCCCCATGCGTTTTCGACAAGGTTCATAATTGCCTGTGCCCCGGAGCCCTTAGAGGATGCAAGCAGAAATGCAATAAGTGCGACGATTACAACCACAATTCTTCCAATCCACAAAACTTCTCTTTCGGAAGCGTCTTTTCTGATAATCGGCTTGTAGATGTCCGATGTGAACGAACTTGACGCAACTAAAAGCTGTGAGTCGGCAGTCGAAATGCAGGCTGCCATAATTGCTGCCAGCAAAAGTCCTGATGCAAGCGGGAAGAAGAATTTTCTCGACATTACCATGAATACTGTTTTCTGCAGTCCCTGTGTCAAAAGCTCTTCACCTACAAAAATTCTTCCAAGATACGCAACTGCACATGCAGCACCGAGTGCCAGTACAACCCATACGATTGCAACAATCGCGGATTTCTTGATCATCGACGGTTTTTCGATTGACATGAAGCGTACTATGATGTGCGGCATTCCGAAGTATCCCAGACCCCAGCCGAGACCGCTTACAATTTCCTTCCAGCTTGCCGAAAAAATGCCCGAGCCGAAATCGCAGGTTACCAGTTCGCCTGAAGCATCTGTGTACTGATAAACCGTATGAATTGCAGTCGTGTCAATGTCCTGTGTAAGAACTACGACGATCGGAATCGCAAGCAGTGCAATCAACATAAGAATCCCCTGGAAAAAGTCCGTCCAGCAGACAGCTTTAAATCCGCCGAGGAAAGTATACCCGATGATGATTAGCGCACAAAGTATCATTCCCACGCTCTCCGAAACGCCCGGGAAAATCATTTTGAACACCGACGCACCTGCTACAAACGCGGAAGCAACATATACGGTGAAGCAAACCAAAAAGATTATCGCACAGATAACCTGCAGCGTGTTGGATTTCGTTGCGAAACGATTTGAAAGATACTGCGGCACCGTAATCGCATCTCCCGCTGCCTTAGAGAACTTCCTAAGTCTTGTCGCGCAGAAAATCCAGTTTGCGGCAGTTCCCAGCACTAAGCCGATTCCAATCCACATCTGGCCGAAGCCGAATGCCATGATGGAACCCGGAAGCCCCATCAAAAGCCATGCGGACATATCCGATGCCTGTGCGGACATCGCCGTAACCCAAGGTCCCATCGAGCGGCCGCCTAAGAAGTAGTCTTCCTGATTTCTGTTTCCTCCGTTAAAGAAGAAGAACAGTGCTACGAAAAACAATATTATGAAGTAACCTAAAAACGCTATCATTTCTGCGTTGAACATTGCTAAATCCTCCTTGTAGAATTATCTTAGATCCATGTTAAATTCCAACTATATCCCAAGTCCTGTGCTGATATTTCGCATGAAATCCTGCACGTTCGTAACAATACCTTTTGCTGAGAGACTTCCGCGGTCGCCGAGCTTGTTAGCGGCGAACTCCGAAGTGTCTACCATGTAGAAATGTACCGGGCGAATCGTTCCATCCCCAAGTACTCTGTATGTCGGTGTCATATTTCCCGTTGCAATCGTGTGCAGTACGGTTGCCATGCCGATAACCGTTGTCGCTTTGCGGACATGGGAGCGAATAGTGTCCTGTCCCTCATAAGTGTGCTCGTATACTTCCGGCAGCGGACCGTCGTCACGAATCGAGCCGTTCAGCACGAACGGTACATTGTGTTTCACGCAGTTGTAAATGATACCGCTGTTAATGCCCTCCCCCTCGATAAACGCAGGGATGGAGCCGTAAGTGTTAATCGCGTTGATTGCATCCAGATGGTTGTAGTGGCCCATGAAATGAAGCTTCTGATTTACGATGTCGCATCCGAGTGCGGTTCCCAAGTATCCACCCTCGAGGTCATGCGTCGCGAGCGCGTTTCCCGCAAGCAGTGCCTGACAGTAGCCCTGTGCAATCAGTTCGCCCATTACGCGGCGCGCTTCCACATCGAAGCTGCACGCAGGACCCAAAACCCAGACAACATAGCCGTTGTGTTCTTTTTCGTATTTCAGCAGTTCGATTAAGTCCTTGTAGTCTTGTGTAAAGGAAGTTTCTCTGCTTCTGGACTGACGAAAAGCAAAGGTATTCTTCGCGTCCTCTTCTTCGTCTGCTCTCTTCCAGCAGTTGTCGTGCACATAGATGCCTTCGCTTGCATCTTCGGTTCTTCCGACTACGACCATGTCGCCTTCTTTGATATTTCGGAATTCAACAACCCTGATTTTTTCGCCGTCCCAAATCGGAACCGCGTCCATTCTGCTGTCCTCCGCCAAATGCCATTTGCCATCTATTTTAAAATATTCCGGAAAAATGGAAGTTGCGTGAAACCCTTTCGGTGCCGCCTTCGCACACGGTGCCTTGATAAGCCTTGCGTTCGGTGCGTTCACGAACATTTCCTTTGTAAAATCCGGTTCTATATATTTCGCCAATTGAAAACTCATTTTTTCTACCTCTTTTCTTAACATGCAGCCATTGTAACACATTCCAAACAAGAATGAAACACAGAATAAATTCTGTACATTTTTCAATATTTTTTATGATAATTACTTGAATTTATCTTGAATTTTCAATGTTTGTAAGCTATACTATATTCTATACAATAAAATGCATAAAAAATAAATTTTAAATTTTTTTAAAATTTTTTGGACTTTTACGCAGAAAGGAACCATGATGAAGAAAAAAAATGCACGCAACACGAAAGGAAAAATCGTCTCCGCCGCATGGCAGCTGTTCTATCAGCAAGGCTATGATGACACCACCGTGGAGGAAATAGTAGAAGCCTCCGGTACTTCCAGAGGCTCCTTTTATCACTATTTTGATGGGAAAGACGCGCTTCTCTCTTCGCTTTCCTATCTTTTTGATGAAAAATACGATGAACTTGCCGAAACGATGGACGCCTCGCTCACTCCGGTTGAAAAACTGATCTTTATGAATCAAGAATTGTTCCTGATGATCGACAACACGGTATCCGTTGACCTGCTGAGCCAGCTTTTCGCTACGCAGCTTATCACCAGCGGCGAAAAACACATGATGAGTCCGAGCCGTACTTATTATAAGCTTCTGCGCCAGGTTGTCAGCGAAGGCAAACAGCTTGGTTTTTTCAAAGAAGAGTTTTCCGTCAACGACATCACAAAAGCCTATGCCATGTTCGAACGCGGCCTGATGTACGATTGGTGCATTTCCGGCGGAAGCTACTCGCTCTGTCAATATTCGCAGAGTGTCCTTCCGCTGTTTCTGGGAAGCTTCTGTGCATAGCAAAAGGAGCCGAAGCTCCTTTTTTTGTTTTGCTGCAATTTTTATTTTGCAATCACTTCTGCGCCGCCCATATACTTCTTGAGTACTTCAGGAATCTTAACGCTTCCGTCAGCCTGCTGATAGTTTTCGAGAACCGCTGCAGTTGTACGGCCGATTGCAAGGCCTGAACCGTTGAGCGTGTGCAGGAATTCCGGCTTGCCGCCTTCTCTTCTGAAGCGGATGTTTGCGCGTCTTGCCTGGTAGTCAAGGAAGTTGGAGCAGGAAGAAATTTCAACATATCTTCCATAGGATGGCATCCATACTTCGATGTCGTATGTGCAAGCGGAGGAGAATCCGAGATCGCCTGTGGAAAGTCTTACAACTCTGTACGGAATATCCAAAAGCTTGAGAACTTCTTCCGCATCCGCAGTAAGTGCTTCAAGTTCATCCCAGGAATCTTCCGGCTTACAGAACTTAACAAGCTCTACTTTGTTGAACTGGTGCTGTCTAATTAAGCCTCTGGTATCGCGTCCTGCAGAACCTGCTTCTGCCCGGAAGCAAGGAGTATATGCCGTATAGTGAATCGGAAGCTGTTCTTCCGGAATGATTTCCTGTGCAAGCAGGTTGGTTACAGGAACCTCTGCCGTCGGAATCAGGAAGAAATCCTTCTGCGGTACATAGAACATATCCTCTTCAAACTTCGGAAGCTGACCGGTTCCTGTCATTGCAGCACGGTTAACCATGAACGGCGGAAGAATTTCCGTGTAGTCCTGGTCGAGAGTGTGAAGGTCGAGCATGAAGCACATAATTGCTCTTTCAAGTCTTGCTCCGAGACCTTTATACACAGTGAATCTCGTGCCGGAAATCTTTGCTGCTCTTTCCCAGTCAAGGATGTCAAGGTCTGTACCGATATCCCAGTGTGCCTTCGGCTCGAAATCAAACTGTGTAGGCTCTTTGAATTTTCTCATTTCGACATTCGCGCTGTCATCTTCGCCAATCTGCACGAAATCTGCCGGGATGTTCGGGATGTTGAGCAAAGTATCTTTGATGTCCGCGTCGAGCTGAGATACTTCTGCGTCAAGAACTTTAATTTTTTCGGAAAGTTCCTTCATTTCCGCCATGATTGCGGTTGTATCTTCGCCTGCCTTTTTCATCTTCGGAATTTCCTTGGAAACCGTGTTCTGTTTGTTCTTCATTGCCTCAACTTCAGCTAAAACAGCACGTCTCTTTTCATCAAGTGCAGGAATCTTCTCGATGCCGAAGCTTCCCTTCGTTCTTCTTTCTACGCCGGCTTTCATGCTTTCGTAGTCTTCTCTGATTCTCTTAATGTCTAACATTTCTTATCTCCTTAAAATATGTTGATTAAAATAAGTTGCGTTTGTATGTCAAATATAATTTTCTGAGCTGCTCAATCTTTTGAGACATTTCAATCTGCAAGTCCGATGCTAAATCGTAGTCATCCTTGTCAAGTGCTTCGCTCGCACGAGTCAAAAGTGACTTTTCATGCAAAGAGTCTTTTGCGATATAATGTCTCATGCGGTCAATCTTCGCCCAGTTTTCCAAATCGTAATCCGTAGCATCATCACCGTGAATTCTTCTGCACTCTCTGACAAATGTCATGTGATTCGGAATAATGCGGTTATGAAGTTCCGTCTTCCACTGACTGAGGATGGACTGCTCATACGACTCAAGCGAAATCGGCGTAATGACACCATCGCCCATAATCGTATGCGCTTTCTCCGGATATGCAGAAAGACCTTTGAGATTTTCCCATACAGTCTGCGGTGCTTTTCCGAAAAGTTTCGTGCGCTCTTCCTCTGAAAAATCCTCAAATACGTCTTTTTCACTTCGGTATTCTCTGTCTTTTTCAAGATAAAAGTCAGCGTCGCCGCATTTCTTCGACAGGGAGAGTTCCAGTTCGTTTGCGGTTTTTTCAGCACCGAGCGCCGCCTTTATACCGTCAATCATTGCCATATAGGAAACAGCCAAAACAAGGTATGTGTTACTCTTTGGATTCGGTGCTCTGAGTTCAAATCTTGTAGCCATCGGATTCGCCGAGTTTCTGATTAGACCAATCAAAACCGTGCGGTTTCTGGAAGGGTCTTTCGGGTCATGACCGAGCGAGGTAACAATACATACCGGTGCTTCGTACCCCGGTTTCAGCCTGTTCAGCGAATCGTTGGTAGAGCTTACAAACGGATTCATCGCTTCGTAGTTCTTCAAAATTCCCATAAGCGCTCCGAAACCGATCGGGGTAAGGAATTCCTCGCCCATCTTGATAGGTGAGAACAGGTTTGTCATCTTCCCATTCTTAAGTTTCGCGCATACTCCTATGTGGGTATGTTCCCCGTTTCCGGCAACGCCCACGATTGGCTTTGCCATAAAGTTCGTATTAAGCCCGAACTGATTGAAAACATCTCTTACAACATATCTTACTAATTTTTCGTTATCGCAGGCCTGCATCGCATCCGAGTATTTCCAGTCAATTTCCAGCTGTTCCATGATATGGTCATGTGTGCCGGCACTGGTTATCTTGGACTTAACTCCACCAACCTCCTTATGTCCCATCTCCATTTCGATTCCGTAACGATCGAGAATCTCAATGCTCTTTTCAAGGGCGGTTCGAACCGGTCCGTATGTCCTCTTCCAGTACTGTTCCTTCAGTTCCTGTGAGGTTGAAAGTTGTTCTCTGTCTGCCTTATCATCCGGTGTTTTTACCCAAAATTCAAGCTCTGTAGCACTGGTAATCCTGATTTCCTCAATGTCATCCACACTGTCCGCACCGTCGATGTATTCAAACACATACGGGTGCTCAGCGAGGAGCGACATGAGGTCTTTTTTGAATTTAGAAACAGCATCCCTGAGAATTACTCTGGAACCTACTTCTGTTTGGTCATTGTGGATTAGAAACGCAGGTATCCGCAAGGTTCCCACCGGAAGTCCGGTTTCTCTGTCTATATTGTCAAAATTGTAGTCAATATACCAGTTAACCGAAAAGTCCGGTATCATATCAACCTTTGCGTTGTTCAGCTCTGCAATTTTAGGCAAATTTACACTGGAACCGTCAGTCTGAACACCATGTGCCAACATAGCGTCCATGTCGTCCAAGAAAAGTCTGGCAGGAATTCTCTCATCCGTGTCGTTGCCAACCATGTCAAGTCCCGCATATGACACGAACTGGATCTCGGGATGCTCCTTTAATATCTTTGTAAGTTCTTCTTTGTTATGCATATCCTTTGGGATATTAAACAGCATTTTGTTTAAATCAAATTCCAGCATAATTTACCTCCTTTTCTTATATATTTTATTTTTATTACTGTCTTGTATTACTTCGTAAGTTCGTTTAAATATTCTTCCATCTTGTCAAGATATTCACCGTATTTCGCCCAATCGCCGTTCTTCTGTGCGTTCTGTGCCTTAGTGAAATATTCCTGAACAAGTTCTGCAAGCTGTCTTGCACTCATGTTCGCAGCAGAATCCTCTCCGCCCGACTGGGAAGGAGTCGTGGTTTCACTTCCGCTCACACCGTTTTGTGCCTTGGTGCCGAACAAGGAAATCAGACAGTCTGCAAGAGTTTCTTCGTATGCAATCTTATCATTGTATGCAACGATGATTCTCTTAACTTCCGGAATACTGGAGTTGGTTGCTTCCAGGTATACAGGTTCTACATAGAGGATGGAAGTGTTAATCGGAATGATAAACATGTTTCCTCTTCTGTATTTTGTTCCGGCAGATGACCAAAGCGAGAATTCCTTTGAAATCTCAGTGTTCTGGTCAATCTGCGCCTCAATCTGTTCCGGACCGTAAATCGTTCTGGATTTCGGGAATTGATACAGGACAAGCTGTCCGTAGTTTTCGCCGTCGTTGCGTGCAACCATGAGTGCCGTCATATTTTGCTTTGACTTCGGTGTGAAAGGAATCGAGTTGAAGAACTCAGCCTTCTGTTCACCCGGAAGCTTTGCAATATAGTAGTTCGGCGTCATCTGCTTCTTTTCCATTCCGTAGATTTCGGACGCGATATCCCACATATCTTCTCTCTGATAGAATACGTTTACATCTTCCATGTGATATTTCGCATAAACACTTGCCTGAATTTCAAACAAATAGTTTGGATATCTGATATGTGATTTCAAACCTTCCGGCATTTCATCAAAGCTCTTGAAAAGTGTCGGATAAATCTTCTGGAATGTCGTCGCAATCGGATCTTTTTCGTCAACAACATAGAAGTTGGTATCGCCATTGTAGGCATCGACAACAACTTTTACGGAGTTTCTGATATAATTCGTGCTTCCCGTATTTCCGTCAATCGGTTCGGAGTACGGATAATAGGAACTCGTTGTGTAAGCATCCATCATCCAGTAAAGCTTTCCATCTACCGTAACCATATATGGATCTGCCTCATAGGAAAGGTGCGGCATAATCTTTCTGACTCTGTCGATTACATTTCTGTAAATGATAATCTTGGAATCGCTGTCGATGTTAGATGAAACGAGCAGCTTAAGGCTTCCTTCCTTGATGGAGAAAAGCACTCTGTTGAAGAAGTTAAGCTTGATACCGGCTTTGCCTTCGTACATTGTGTACTTGTTGCTCTGTCCATCCGGATAGTCAAATTCTTTTTCGTCTGTATTTACAACGATATATTCATTTGAAAGTTCGCCGAAATAAATTTCAGGACGAGTAATTTCGATTTCTTTTACCTCGGATTCCGGCGGGATGTTTCCGATAAGAACATCCGGCTGTCCGCTGCTTGTAACCTTATCTACGCGAGATAATGTAGCACCATACCCGTGCGTATACTTCAGATGTCTGTTCAGCCATGAAGTATCAATCTTGTTTTCATCGATTTCTCTGGCTGTAAGGAACGTCTGCGTATATTTTCCGTTAATCATATATCTGTCTACGTCAACATCATGGAATGTATAGTATTGACGGATACTCTGCGTCTGATTGTAGAACTGCTGTGCAGGGTCGAAGTCGTTGATACGGATATTGTTTATCGTTTCGACATTCGCGTTAATGTCTGAATCCGTCAGCTTGTTGTCCGCCGCAAATGCTTTTATATCAACATCATCAAGCTGATAAGCATACTGCGTGTACTGAATGTTTCTTTCAAGGTACTGGCTTTCTTTGTTGATTTCGTCAGGAGATACAACAAAGTTCTGAATGAGCATGCCTGCCCCTGTACCTACAAGTCCGACAAAAATCATAATAACAGGAACCGTAAGAAGGCTCTTGTATTTCTTTCTTCCCATCTGTACGATAAACATTATTGCGGAAAGGATGGCAAGTCCGCACAGAATTCTGTACATCCAAAGTGTAATGTTCACATCCGTAAATCCTGCGCCGTAAACAACTCCCGTGTGTGCATGAAGCAAGTCAAACTGGCGAAGGAAGAAGTTGATTGCCAGCATGATGAAAAAGATGAATCCAAGTATTGTAATCTTACCGGAAGCAATATTCATGAGTTGTCTGAAATTGCCGTCATCAAACTGTTTCTTCGGTTTAATTGGTCTTGCGTTTACCTTTTTGCCCGTGAGCGACTCGAAAATCTTCGAGAACGGATCTTTTGCATTATTCGCATTGTTACCGCCAAACGGGTTGTCACCGAAAGGATTTCCGCCAAACGGATTTGCGTTCCCGGTATATCTTTCTTCGGAATCTTCAGCAGTTTCTGCTCCCTGTACCGGTTCTTCCTTGAATACATCCGGTGTTCTTACCGTCATAAGAATAATGTAATATACAATAGTGAGAATTACAAATCCAACGATAACCCCGATAAGAATTTCATTCAGCTGGCTCAGAAATTCAAGCTTGAACAAATAGAATGAAATGTCAAAGCTGAACAGAGGATCTGTAATATCAAAGTCCGTGCTGTTGGCAAACTTGAGAATTTCAAACCAAAGGTTCGTAACACTCATCACTGTTGCAACAACGCCAAAAGCCACTGCAAGCCAGTTTGTTGTGCGGTTGAGCTTCTTCATGTCGGTTGCCTCCGAAGACGCAATCTTTGCAAAGTAGCTCTTTCTGAGGTGGTGCAGATAAAGCATTACAAGACCCGTCACAATAATGAAGGTCGGTATTCCAACCTTAAGCTGCGTTACGAGTTGTGTAAAGAATACAGCAACATACCCCATTTCTTTAAACCACATGAAGTCAGATATAAAGCCGACAAGTGTCAGAAAGAGTGATGCAGCGACCACTACAATCAGGATTATTATACTGACTTTCTTTTCGAGTTTTTCCATTATAAAACTTCCTCCTTGATTTCATTTATCACCATCAACCCATTGGAAATAACAGTGTATACCGTTTGAACATCAGAGATTTCCGAGCCGTCGGCTCCTGCATATGTGACTTTGCACAGCGTATAAAATCCCGACTGTCCGGTCTTGATTTCACCTATTTCCAGAGTATTGATTCCAACCAGACTCTCATCCTCTTTAGTATCTATCCATCCATCATAATATTTTATAATTGTTTCTATCAGCTTTTCGCCGTAGGTTGCTGATGCGTCTTTCCACTCTGCATCGACAAATTCGTCTGCAGAAGCGATTTCGTCGAATGAGTATGCCTTACTTTTATCATAGACAAGCTGCGGATTATATATTACGGATCCTATGGTTTTGACATCTGCTGCTTTTTCGGTAATGATGCCCGATATGTATGCTGATTTCACATCATCGTCTTGTACATCATTTGCGGGTTCATCGGAGCCTCCCGTAAAAATGTCCGCCACTTTGAAGATTACATCGTTTACCATCTGTGACGCCTTGCTGTCCGGAGCAAAAAACTTTATGGCAAGGATGATTCCTTCCAGCACTAAAGCAATGATCAGTATTGCGATTAAAATTTTGAGCCCTGTATGCTTCTTTAACGGTTCTTCCTCTTCCTCATCAAAAGCAAAACCACTGCCGCTGCCGCCGCTGCCCGGAGTATCGACCCTGGGGAAAATATCCGAATATCTGAGTTTTTCTTTGTCCGTGGACGCAGATTCCTCATTTGAGACATTACTGGGCGGAATCACAGTTTCCTTAGTCAAATCAAGCACCCGCGGTGTCTGCGGCTGCACAACGCCAATCAATACCGGTTCATCCGGTTCAGCTTGAATCTCTTTCACAGGCTCAGGTTTATGCTTTGCCGGAAAAACATCCGGTACCCAGGTATAATCCATCTCGGCAAGCTGTTTGTTGTATTCATCCTCCAGACTCCGGACACGTTCTTTCTCCTTGTCCAAAAGTTCCTGAAAGGCATTGTTCTTCTGATTAAATGTATAAAATCTGTTGTCAGGTTCTTTCTCAAGGCTGCCAAAAAGTTCTTTTTCAAGTTCTTCCACGGGCATTGCTTCGTCCCGGGTTTCAGGCAGTTCGATCTTTTCGACTGTCGGCTCTTGAAGCTCCACAGGTTCTTTCTTCTCCGGATATACCGCATCCGAACCGATTCTGCTGCGCTTTTCGAGTACGCTGTCCCAGTTAAAATCAACATCTTCCGTCTTTTGGGGCCGGTTGGTTGGAAAGCCTTCTAAATTCCAGTCAAAAGCAACCGTCTCCCTTTTTGCTTTTTTCTCTTCTTCTCTGCGTTCTTCGGCCGCCCTCAGAATTTCTTCCGTTTTCTTTTGAGCCTCAAGCTTAAAAGGTGGGTTAAAAACAATGTCGTCGTTTTTTGATGCGCTGCGGCTTCTTACCTCAGCCCCGCAAAACGCACAAAACCTATCACCCTCATATAATTCTTTTCCGCATTTGGTACAAAACATTTTTTGCCTCCGTAACTCAAATCTCGTTCTTTTTCTCTATGCTTTATCGTCAGTCTCTGATCTGACTTTGAATTTCCTCTTCGGAATAAACCTTTCCTGAGCGGCTTGTGTAAAATTCCTCTGTTTCAATCTTCTTTGCTTCGATTGGAATCAGTTTCTCAATTACAACCGGCTCCGAAACCGTATTCGGTTTCACTTGCTCGTTTCGTTCTTCTCCTGCAGGCGGCACTTCCGGTTCCGGCTGTTCTTCTGCCGGCTGTGCACTCTCACTTATAAGCTTATTCTCAAACTCCCTGCTCACCTGAGCGATATTTACCTCAGCTTTCTTTATATTAAGATTAAGAAGCATCTCTTCGGATTCGTCGCTGTTTCTTTTCGTGTGTTTTTTCTTCGATGTCCTGACAAGACAAATTACCGCCAGGAGCAATGCAAGTGCGTTGGTGCAAGCTAAGATTATTATGCAATTGTCAATGCAGAATTCTTCAATTATCAAAATAATTTCTTTCATTTCAGCCAACATCATTTCGCCCTTTTCTTTGTTTTCCTGTACAAGCATGTAATTCATTTTATTATATACTAAAATGGCATTAAATGCAAACAGAAAAAGGGTGGTTTGACCCACCCTTGTCCGTATAGTTTAGCGTTTTCTTAATATCTCTTTTCGTCAGACTGTTTGTCACAGTTGTTGTTTTTTTCATTTTTCTGATTTTTTTGATTCTTCTGACTCTTTTCATTTCTGAAATCAGACTTTTCGTTACAATTTTTCTCTTTCATTTTCAACCCCTCCTTTTGC
>ULVD01098677.1_pt1 | contig 12044 bp, 9 predicted proteins | sample 1959101 | NCBI WGS metagenome assembly ULVD01 (sample SAMEA4835777, study PRJEB28245) | human gut metagenome | biome: gut microbiome; material: fecal sample | place: Denmark | collected 2008
AAGCAGCGCGAGCATAAGTAAAAAGGATACAAGCGAAATTATTTTCGCATTGGCGGGGTGGTTCTTCATGACGGGTGTTCCTTTCAGTATCTTATATATACCGCAGAGCCGGGATATTTCCGGCTCATTACCGGGCTATAAAAACATTTTATCATCCTTGACATTCAATGTAAATAAAAATACTATTATTTTTGTAGATATCATACTATTTTTATAAACACGGATTCACGTTTTCCGTAATATGTCCCGAAAACACCCCGCCGGGGTGAGATTTTAATGCAAAACGCATTTTTTTAGTTTTTTATCTACTTGACTGACCGGCACGTTGCTGATATAATTAATGAAAACGGATCTGCGGGTATGTATTCGCGCCGGTCTCATTATTCAGCAATTATATTTTTATATAAAATAATTACTATTTTCTCCGGTATGCTCTCATCTGTGCCGGAGTCGCCTTCGGGCGGAATGGAGGAAAACTGATGGCATCTGTACTTGACGGCAAAACGCTGGTCGCACTCGGCGACTCTCTGATCCACGGAAGCAAGCTGGGGCCCTCGGCAACATGGGTGAACAAGCTCGCCGAGCGCCATGGAATGACGGTTTACAACTACGGCATAAACGGGAACTCGATAGCTCTCCCCGAAACCGAGGAAAAGCACCCGCCCATGTGCATACGCTATGCCGACATGGCGGACGGCGCTGATTATGTTGTGCTGCTTGGCGGCGCAAACGACAAAAGACTCAGCATCCCTCTCGGCGACGAGGAGCGCCGCAATGACCGCTCCTACCGCGATATCACTACCTTCCGCGGTGCGCTCAACACACTCATTGCCGGGCTTTGCGAAAAATACCCGAAGGCAAAGATACTGCTTATGACCAACTATAACCGTTGGCCGCACAAAAACAAGCTCGGTATGAGCGACATTGAATATGTTGACGCAATGCTTGAGGTCGCCGCGCTCTGGTCTATCCCCTGCTTTGACAACTACCGTCAGTGCGGGCTGTCCTTCCAGAATCCGGCGCAGCTTGCGTGGATAGATGAAGGTCTTGCGCTCGGAATAGAACGCAACCATCATTTTTCATCCGAAGCATACGACTGGCTTCTCAACAAATATGAAAAGCTGCTTGAGGCTCTCTGATACATAAATAATTACAAAAGCTGCCGCGATCCCGGTCAAAAAAGCCCGGATCGCGGCAGATTTTTATATGTGAAGATCAAAGTTTTGGTAACCGACTCTCAGGAACGATTCATGGCGTCAAAAGGACAGTTGTGTTCCGCTGTTTTGTCACCCGAGCGTCAGCTCAAAATTTTTGCCGTCGGCAACATATACATTCCTGGCTCCGACAAGATCGATAACGTATTTGTTCTCCGGGGTCGTCTTGTTTCCCTTATATCTTGACGTCGAGCCGGGGAAGAAGGCGTACTGCGGCTTTACTATTTCATAAAGCGCCTTTGTCGTCGGCCATTTTATCGAGCCGTGATGGGCTATCTGAACATATGTGCTTTCAAGCGCCGTTCCGTATTCTGATATCAGCGCTTCTCCGGCAGGGATCTGCGCGTCGCCAAGCAAAAGTATCGTCTTGTCGCCGCATCTGAGGCGGGTCACCACCGAGGTATCGTTGCGCGCCTCGCTAAGAAGTCCATGGCGTGAGACAAGCGAATATGTCCCCAGAACCTCGATCTTTGCCCCCGCGAGCTTTATCACATCTCCTTCGTGCAACTTGGCAAGCTTTGCCCCGGCAAAGGAGGATACGCATGACTTTATGCCTCCGTTGGTATACACGGTGCATTCGCCCTCAGGGTCGCAGTATTTATCTGGCATTGAAATACCGACGTAATCAAGCGTTATCTCCGACGCGTATTTCTCTGAAAACTCCTGGAAGCACTGTATGTGGTCGCCGTGCATATGCGTAAGTATCCACAGCCGCACATGGGGCTTCTCCCCGGCGGGAGCTTTGCTTTGCAGATATGAGTTCAGCTTCGCCGCATCTGCGGTAAAGCCGCCGTCCCAAATCACAAAGCTACCGTCGGCAAGCCTCAGGACATATCCCATTCCGTTGGTGTGTTCTGCGGTATACGAGAGCGCCATCTGCGTGAATGTTATGCTACCCGTCGCCTCTCCGCTCTCACCGAGATACAGCTCCACATCCGCAGGCTCGGTCGTTATCCTCAGTGAATCCGCCGCGTAAGCGACGTAAAGACGGGTATCGGAGTCATTCTTTTCATATGTCGAGTAGGTGTTGTCGCCGATCGTGTTCTCACACAGGCGGACAAATCCGTACTCCTCCGCCGCGGCGCAATAGGCAGTGTAGGCATCGCGCTTTGCATCGTCATAGCAGAGCATCAGTCCGTTGTCGCCGGTGTCCACGGCGCGTGAAAGCGTAAGCCCGGATACCGCCGGAATATCGGTGCGATAATCCGCATTTTCAAAGCGTGCAACATCTGGACATGGCAGGAGCAGCGACACCTTGCCGTCCTCTCCCTTGACTGCCGAAGCCTTAAGCATCTCGCAGAGCTTACCGACGGCAAGCACCGTTGTGACGGGAGTTCTTCCACCGACTATCAGCTTTTTGCCGACCACGGTGAAGCCGTATTCGGCGCCGCCGAAGCGCGAAATACCCTCGGCGCTTTCGGAATAATCGGTGTCGCCTATCAGGATTTCGGTCGTTGTGCTGTCGTAGCTGCCCGCTTTTGACAGCGCATCACTGCGAAAGCCCTGCTTGTCGCTTCCAAGCAGACCGTCAATGGTGGTCTTAAGCGCTTCAAACGCCGCCTTAAGGTCGGCATTTGCATGTCGGGAATAAACTATCGGGTACTCAGACACTCCGCCGGATGCTATTGTAAGTGTGATAAAGCTGTCGCACTCAAGTGAAAGCTCCTGCGGCAAGCCGGCAACGCCGTCCCCCATCGGGGTCACTGCGGCGGCAAGAGCCGAAACCGCATAAGAGAGCAGTGCATCTCCCGACGCGCTTACCACTATCCGCTTGCCCTCGGCGCGCACCGTCCATCCGGTGCGCCCTTCAAGCGCCGCCGATGCGGCGGCGCTTGCGGTGCGGTTTGTCGTACCTATAAGTATTTCGGGGAGGTCGGAATCAATGACGGACGGATCGTTTGTCCAGTCGTCCTCGATCCCGATACTGCCGCCGCATACAGCCTCAAGCTGTCGCTTAAGCTCAACGGCGGCGCTTTTGCAGGCGGCTGAGGCTTTTTCCGGATAAATTATCCGGTACTCCGACAGCTTAAGTTCGAACAAAGGCTCACAGGTGCTTACGGCATCGCCGGAGTCAGTGACCTCGCCGCCGGGAACGTCACGGCAGGCGGCAAGTCCAAGCAGCAGGCATATCGCAAGCAGTACCGCCGCCGCACGGAATATTTTTGCAGTATGTTTCATGTGTTCTGAAAAAATGATTTCAGGGAAAAGGCTTTCGCAGAAAACTGACGTAAAGCGTCAGCGATCTCCGCGTTCCTTGCGGCAAACCGCAAGACCCGCTCCGGCTACAAGGGAAAGAATGACCGTCACGGCGTAGACAGAGCTTCCGCAGCCGCTCTTTTTGGCAGGCTCGGCGGTGGTCACGTCGGGAGCGGAGCTGCTCTCCGCAGCCTCAGTGGGCGCCGCAGTCGTCTCAGGCGCGGAAGTGGTTACGGGAGAGGTGGTCTGCGGCTCGGTCTCCGGCGCTTTGGCAGTTGTTTCGGGCACGGTGGTTTCAGGCTCGGTCTGCGGTGCGGACGGAACTATTACCGAGAATACCGGCAGGCTCAGCACGGCGTTTTCGGCTTTGGAATAAAGGTCTGACGCCTTTATCTCAGCCTCAGTGCCGAAGGTGCATGAGCCGACCGGGAAGGACACGCCCTCGGTGACAGATGCGCACAGATTTTCGGCAGAACCCTGAAGACCGAGGTTGCCGGTGGCTGTGAGATCCTTGTTTGCCTGACCTATCACCGCTCCGCCTTTGCCGCTGCCGCCCTTGACAGTGCCGAGGTTGGCGCAGTTGTTGAGCGCGCTTCCGGCAACGTGGACTCTGCCGATAACTCCGCCGGCGTATTCAAAGCAGGTCACCTCGCCCATATTGACGCAGTATTCAAGCGTTCCTACCTTACTGCTTGAACCGATACAGCCGGCAATACCGCCGACAAAGGTGCTGCTCTCGGTAATATTGGCATTGGGAGAGGATACAGACCCATAGTTTATACAATTTGAAACAGTGCTTTCGTTACCTATAACACCGGCAATACCGCCGACAAAGGATGAACCCGAAACATTCGGAACTTCAACCTTGCCGTAGAAAGCGCAGGAATCTACCGTACTGCTGTTGATAAGACCGAAAAGTCCGCCGATCTGAGCAGTGTTTGACATGATCGAAGCGCCTGCGATCACGGTGTTCTCACCCGCGACACACCCCGACACCTTGCTTCCGCGCAGAAGTCCGACGATAGCTCCCGCATAGCGGGTATCGGTCGTAATCGTGGCGTAATCGACCTTGAGATTTTTTATCTCGGCGTTTGTGGCGTATCCGAACAGACCGACGGTGACATCGGTGCAGGTGAAGTTGCAGACAGTCTTTCCGTTTCCGTCAAATACACCGCCGAAGGGAGCCGACTGGGTTCCTATGGCTGTCCACTCGCGTCCGCCCCAGTCAACGTCGATTTCAAGGCGGAAATACTTGCCCTCGAACTTTTCACCGCCGACAGTAGCGGCAGCGATATAGTCAAGCTCGCCGGGGTCTTTGATAAGGTAAGGATCATCGGCTGTACCCGAGCCGGCGGCAATTGATGTGCCGGATTTTCCGTTCCACACGACAGCCTCGGCAGACGCCGCGGGGATCGCCAACACCACAAGTGCGGCAACCATTGCCGCCACGGTAAGGAGAGACAGTAGCCTGTGCTTTTTCATTTCTTTTTTTCCTTTCAGTATTTATTTAAGTGAGATATGGCGTTATCAGCCGCCGAATGCATCGCTTTCGTTGAGAGTCTTTATCTTGCTCTCAATAGAACTTTTCTGCTGCTTCATATAAGACATCCAGTCGGAGGACTTGTTGTTTACCAGCGTAAAGAGCGCTTTGCTGGGAACGCCGCCGATCTGGTCGCTGAAGATAAGTCCTATCTCAAACACCGTGCTGCTTCTGAGGATATCAAACATCGCCGCATCGTCAGCGCCGTTTGAATATCTTGTTTTGAGCGCGACCTCAAACACCTCGGGGGTGACGGTGCGGTAGCCCTCCTGCGCGAGAGCTTCAATGACCGCGCTTGCATTGTCGGTGTCGGCAACATTCTTGGTTATTCCGTACATCGTGTATGTATTTGCCATCAGAGTGTGATAGCTTTCCTGATCCTCATCGTACATCGGCGCGGGAAGCACTCCGTAGGTAACATCCGAGTCGGCAAGATTGTTTATGGTAAGGCGCACAGACGCCATGTAAAATGCGGTGCGTCCCTCAACGAATATCTTTGCGGAGGCGTCAAAGCTCGATGCATAGAACCAGTCATACCCGGTAAACAGGCAGTTGTTCACCTTCTCAAGCAGACCCTGAGTCTTTTCGGAAACGTAGGTGTCGGAAAGAGCGATCTCCCCCTCCGCGCCCTTTTCGATGAACCGTATTCCCATACCGATGAAAAGCGGATTTATCATGCCGGAGTAGGTGGCATAACCGTAAACATCCTCCGCGTCCTTGCCGTTTGAGTTAAGGTCACGGTAAATGCCCGACGTCTCGCTTATCATGCGTTCAAAGGTCCATTTGCCGTCGCGCACCGCCCCATAAAGGTCGGACTTCACCATTTCCTTGTTGAAGAACATACCCTCCATACCGAGCAGGGTATTGTTTGAAATGTCGCCCGAGGCAAAATAGAGCTTGCCCTTGATTGTGGAATTTTCAATAAGATCCTGCGGCCACCACGGGTTTGAAAACTCCAGGTATCTTGTATCAAGCAGATCCTGCATATAACCCGACGCGGTAAGCGCGCCCATTACCATGCTGTGAGCGGCGATTATCTCCGTCTCGTTGGTCTGAAGTCCCGATTCGACCCGTTTTTTGAAGTTTTCGAGCTTGCTCTTGTTGCCCGGCTCGCCGAACCAGTTGATCTTTACGTTCAGCAGCTCCTGTACATAGCTGTCCTTTTTGCGGATAGCTCCGGTCACACGGTCGGTCTCCTCGACCTCAAATTCAGGGTTGTTGACGTCGCTCCAGTACAGAATGGATACCTCCGCCTTGCCGAGGTCAAGATCCACCGGCAGAGAGCCAAAGCCCGTAGTCTCATCTCCGGCGGCACTCGTCGTGGCGACTTCAGCTCCGGTGGTAGTCTCAACGTTTCCGTTCTCTCGGCAGGAGACAAACAGCGGTATCAGCATAAAGCATATAAGCGAAATGCAGATCAGCCGCAGTATTTTTGACGCGGTTTTTGATGCTTTCATGATATGTTTCCTTTCCGGATCATTTTTTATATGTACGGTTTCCCGTAAAGCTTCAGAGAAGTATAGCTCCGTGGTCGGCAAGACGGCGGCGGAGCGCGGCGACGTCCACACCCGCAGGCAGGACCTTCCCCTCCACGGCAAGCGCTGCGGCACAGCCTGCCGCCTGACCTATCGCCATGCATCCCGGCATTACGCGGAAGCTGCCGGCAGCCTGGGACTCGGCGCATATGGTGCGCCCCGCAACGATCAGATTTTCGCATCCCAGCGGCAAAAGACTGCGGTAGGGGATGGTATATACCGGCGCCACCTCGTCATGGAATCCGCCCGCTATGTTTCCGTCACGGCTGTGAACATCCATTCCGTAGCCCATGCAGGCAATTCCGTCCGGGAATACCGTTCCCTCGCCAAGGTCGCGCACGGTAAGCATATATCTGCCCTTTATGTGACGGCTCTCGCGTATTCCGAGCACGGAAGCCACCTGCGTCATACGACAGTTTTCAAAGCCGGGCGTGCGATGCAGTACCTCATACGACTCAAGCACCTGCTCGCGTCCGCGCATATGGGCGGCTGTCATGCTGTCGGCGTCGTTTGCGTTCACTCCGTACACCCGCTCATGATTGACTTTGTAGCAGCCCTCCTCCGGCATACGGTAAGCCTTTACCGGCTTCTGCGGACGCGCGGTGAACCTTTCGTCCTCCGCTCCGTCGACCTCAAAAAACAGGGTAGCGGGCTGAGGAGCCATACCTCCCTCGTCCCCGAACCATATCGGCACTCCGGACACGGCGGCAACGTCGGCGTTTCCGGTCGCGTCTATGTAGACCGAGGCTTTTGCGGCGATAAGCCCCTGCGGAGCATCAAGTATGACCGACGCTATGCGCCCGTCGCCCTCGCCGCTCTTTTCGGTAAGGCTGTCGGCAAAGCGGGTGTAAAGCAGGACGTGGACTCCCGCCTCCTTTGTCATGCGGTCAAGGGTGAGCTGAAGCGAAAATGAATCAAAGGGCGTAACGTGACGGTGATATTTTTTAAGGAATGAGGTGTAAACGCTCGGAGAATCGGTCTTATCCGGCGTAATAGCGCCGCCCTCGCGCGCCATGCGGTCAACTACCTCCTTGAAAAGCCCGCCGACAACAGGGTAATTACCGTCGCGGTCATAGCAGGTCATAAACGGACCGACCAGCGCCGAGGTAGCCATACCACCGAGCATTCCGGTAGCCTCGCAAAGCAGGACGCTCCTGCCGCAGCGCGCGGCTTCAACAGCGGCGCACACACCGGCGGGACCTCCGCCAAGCACGCATACGTCGTATTCCCCGTAGAGAGGTACATTTTTACGATATTCAATAAATGCCATTTCCGATACCTTTTTTGCTATGTACTTCAAGTCATCACCGCGCAGACGGAAAACCGTATTTCGGCTTTTATCCGTCAAAACTATCTCACGGTGTGGCTTTATCATTATTATAAATGATACCGCCCCGCAATAATATAAATAAAACTACCGAAAATGTAACTTTTACGACCAAAAGGCGCGTACATATTCCAACAGCGCGCTGGTGCAAAGCGAAAAAGTGAAAAAAACAGAAAGAGCCGCCGGACAAAATCCGGAGGCTCGCTTTGTATTCGTAAAACCGCGGCTGCTGTTTATTCGCTCAGAGTCTCACCGTTTACACTGCGTCGGTACTGAGCGGGAGTAACTCCCACAGCCTTTGTAAACACGCGGATGAAATATGAGGTGCTGTTGAAGCCGCAGGCAAACGCCGCCTCGGTAACGCCACTTCCGTTGCCGAGCATCACTCGGCTTTTGCTTATACGCACACTGCGGATATAGTCATGCACTGTAAAGCCCGTGAATTTTCTGAAAACACGGGTAAGGTAATCCTTGTTTATATAAAAGTGATCGGCAATTTCCGAAATACCGCTTATCGTGCGGTAGTTGTCCCGCACATAGCGTATCACCTTGTGAATTATCTCGGGGGAATGCTCGTACCCGCCGTCGGAATCGTGATCGCGGGAGGGGAGCTTTGCCGCATCGCCCACAAAAAGCAAAAGATCGGTCAGCCTGCAAAGCGGCTCAAGCGCGCCTGCTTCGTGTCCGCGCGATATCACCCGCCTTATTGAATCAAGGATGGATATCAGCTCTCCCTCTCGCTGCATATCGAGGTGAATGACGTTTTCCCCCTCAAGGCGGGGATCGGAAAAGACTCCCATCGCCTCCTCCTCTCCTCCGGCGACCCATGAAAAAGCGTCGGCGGGTATCCAGAAGGCATACCTTTCGTAAACAGACTGCTCGGCGGCAAGAGCATAGTGCAGCTCTCCGGGACGGCAGAAAAACACGTCCCCACGCGCCAGATGGTAGGAGTGTCCGCCCGCAATGTGCAGCATCGAGCCGGACAGCATCACGCACACCTCCCAGACCGGGTGGTCGTGCATATGGTCATAATACGTTTCGGGGGAAACGTTCTCGCTCGCATACCTGAGCTTTACAGTCCGCTCTCCCGAAAGAGGAACGCTTATCTGATACCGCATGATACACCCCGCCTTTTTCATGATTTTCATACATTAATGATACCATTTCCGCGCTGAAATGTCAAGCGTCCGCAAAAGCGGACGGCAAAGGAATTTTTTCGGTTTATTTTACGGAATATTTTATTTGTTTCATGTTTTTTCAAAAAATAATATATACCCCCTTGAAAAACAAGTAAAAATATGATATACTGTAATCACAATATAGTAGCCGTAAGAAAACGAACAAAACCCGACAACACCGCGAAAAAGGATTTAAATGTTGCCGAGTTGTTCTCGTAAGGACGCGAGGAGCCCGTGCGGGAATATTTGGCTTAACAAAAGAAACTTTAAGCGCATAAAGATGTCGGAAATTTTGTACCCGTTGGTCTCTATGCGCTATTTTATTGAATAATTCATTTAGGAGGGATTGCCTTATGATGAAAAGATGCAATCTAAACGTTCACCAATTCGCCAACCGCAGATACCCTATGCTCTTTCGTATAATTATAAGTGACAATTCGTCGCTTGAAAAGTAAATTTCTTTGGATCTTTTTTGTTCAACATGGATAACATATTAGGAGGTACATTATGAAATACAAAGTAATATCATTTGTTCTTTTGGCATGCATTTCTTTTTCAACATTTTCAATCAAGTCCTCAGCAAACGAAATACCAAACGAAAATTCTGTGGTAAATTCATACAATTATCTTCAGTGTGATTATGACACAAGAGAAATAACTGAATACCACGCTCCTATGGATAATCAAATAAATGAAACATGGGAACTTTTTGATGCTCAAGCAGTGTCAAATATGAGCGATATTGCCAATTCTTTTGTTGACGTAGCTCCAAACATATCACCAATGACGATATTGGGTGAAGACAATAGGTTTTTGTCTCCTCCAACCGCGGCTCCTTATTCTGCTGTTGCATGTTTAGTTGCAACTTTTGACACTGGTGGTGATGGTATTGCAGATTCAATAGCATACGGTACAGGTTTTTTGGTGAGCAAAAATGTTCTTGTAACTGCAGCTCATTGCCTTATCCCTAAAGATACAAGTTCCAGCACTTTAATTGATCTAAAGATATATTTTAATTTGCATGACGATACACTTAATGGATACTCATATGAACATCCACGTAGGTGGACATGGTCTGTCAATTGGCATGATAATGCAAATGGATGGCAGTATGATTATTGTGTAATAGAGTTGCATAATGACATATCAAGACCATACTATTTTAATTGTATTAGTTCAAGTAATGCGTCAACTCCCCAGAACATATATGCTTCTGGTTATCCTGGTGACAATAAACATTACCAAATGACCTCGTATGGGCAATTAACACAGACAACATATTATTCATGTCAATACAACAATGATATTCTTCCTGGAATGAGTGGCGGGCCATTGTATAATGCCAACTGTATTGGTATAATTACCTATCAGGCAAGTGCATTTAACCAGGGGAATCTTTTCACACCATATCTTTATAATTTGATATGCTCAAAGATATCCGACAATCAATAGTGCAGGAGGATTATCTATATGAAAAAGGTATTTCTTGCTTTTCAAATCATAGTTTTGATTATGGCATTGATAAGTTGCTCACCTACATCCAATAATAGCGATCTGTCGGCTTCATCAAATGACATTAATCAATCGGAAACCCAAAATATCGATTGGTCAGAAGAAACGGCATCTCCTATTGCTATCGGTAACAGATTATGTGATACTATGGGTTTCCCAGACCAAAGTGTTCCGCCGAAATATGAATGGATAAATTTAAGTGGTACTAATGATATAGAAACCGAATATGATAATTTTGATATCACATTAGATTATGAATCATATAAATTTAATTCAATTATCCGTATTCATATAAGCAACAAGAATGATAAACCATACAGCTTTTATCCGATACCATATATCGAAAAATACAATTCTAGTAGCAATACATGGGAAAGGCTAATATATGCACCAGATGAAGCCTATTATGGAGCTGGATGGCACACTGGTATTGATGATGTTACATTGTATTTTAACCCTTATTATTTGGCTCAGCCCATAGAATCAGGTGAGTATCGGTTTATTGTTTTTGCTGGGGAGAAAGAGTTTTATTCAAAAAGTTTTACAATTATAAAATAAAAGGGGAGAATAAAGATGAAAAAGAACATTATCATTATATCTATACTACTAACATTATCAATGATTTTGATGATTACTCCGCTATCAGCATCGTCTAACACAGTACTTGAAAATAATACAAATGAAAATGTTTCGCAGTTCCTTGAATGTGATTATGTGACACGAGAAGTGACTAATTACACCCCGCTGGTAACAAATAATGTTGAAACGACATGGGAACTTTTTTCAGATAATGACATAGCACTAATGGAAGCTTCTTATAATACGCATGCAACAAACACGACTAATGATCCCATAATAATGCCACAAGATATAATCGGAAATAATGATATGTTTGATGCCCCACCGATAAGTGCTCCGTATTCGTCTGTTGCATATTTAAGCGCTACGTTCGACTCAAACGGTGATGGTTCAGCAGATTATATTATGAGTACGACTGGATTTTTGGTAAGCAAAAATGTTTTGGTAACATCTGCTCAGGGGGTAGTTCCTAGAGATACTACTACAACAACGCTTGTCGAATTGCGGATTTATTTTGGACTTGATAGTGATACTTTATCCGGGACCTCATATATTCATCCGCGAAGATGGACATGGTCCACGGCATGGCATGATTCTTCAAACAGCTGGAAGTATGATTACTGTGTTGTGGAATTATGGGATGATGTTATGCAACCTTATTATTTTAATTGCGTCGAATCTAGTAACACGTCACCCCAACAAAATGTCTATATTTCAGGATATCCTTCTGATGAACAGTACCACCAAAAGGCATGTCATGGACAGATAATTTCTTCCAATTACTACAATTGTAATTTTAATAATGATATGCTAAGTGGTATGCATGGGGCTCCGATATATAATAGTAGTTGTATAGGTATAGCCACATATCGTTCTTCGACATTTAATATGGGCAATTTGTTTGCTGAACATATTTTTAATTTAAGGCTCTGTCACAACAAATGGTTGATTTTTGACGAGAAA
>ULVD01066458.1_pt1 | contig 11967 bp, 9 predicted proteins | sample 1959101 | NCBI WGS metagenome assembly ULVD01 (sample SAMEA4835777, study PRJEB28245) | human gut metagenome | biome: gut microbiome; material: fecal sample | place: Denmark | collected 2008
CGGGCGCACCATATATAATCGGAAAATAGCACAATTTGGTAGTGCACTACGCTTGGGACGTAGGGGTTGCAGGTTCAAATCCTGTTTTTCCGACCATTTAGTTAATTACTCAAGAGAAATCTTGAGTTTTTTGTTGAATTTTGCACATCAAAAATATTGTTTATTAACAATTAATATGTTATAATTTAACTAGATGTTATTACATCTTAGGAGGGTAATTATGAAAAATGACAATTTAATAGTTAAAAAAAATGAAAACAAAAAAAGTGGTATGAGTAATTTCCTATCATTTATTTGCGAACCAAAAGTCGTAGGAACATTTCTAGTAGGCTTAGTATTTGGACTTGTGATAATGAGACTATGTTTCCCACAAAGAATCGCTAAGCTAGCAGATGGAACAGAAGTTGTAGTATCATATGATGATAAACAAATAACAGCAGATACTCTATATGAAGATATGAAAGAATTCTTCTCAGTAAACGTATTACTAAATGATGTAGATATGGGAATATTAGATGCTAAATACGGAAAAACTGATGAAAGAGCTGAATCAGCAGAATATTATACAAAATACTATATCGATATGTATAAAGACTATTATGGTTACAACGAAGAAGATGCTATAAAAGCCTTAGGATTTGAAACAAGAGATGAAGTATATGAATACTTTGAACTAGACTATTTAAGACATAAATATTATGATGAATATCTAGAAAAACAAATCACTGAAGACACAATAAAGAAATACTATAAAAATAATGTATATGGTGACTATAATACAAAACATATGCTAGTAAAAGTTGCAAGTGATGCAACAAGTAAAGAGAAAAAAAACGCTAAAAAATTAGCAGAAGAAATTATAAAAAAACTAAAAAGCGGTAAATCTTGGGATGAAGTAGCAACTGAATATAAAGATAAAATAACAGTTGAAGATTTAGGTGTTAAAACATTCAAAGATAGCATTGATTCAGCATATGTTAAAGAAGCATTAGCATTAAAAGTAAATACATATTCTAAAAAACCAGTTTTAGGGACATATGGTTATCATATAATCTATAAAGTTGCGCAAGAAGATAAAAAACCATTAGAAGAAATTAGAAGTGATGTTATTGAACTTGTAAAAAAAGATATGGAAGCAAAAGACCCTAAACTATTCTATAAGGTACTTGTTAACTTGAGAAATGAAGCTAACCTAAAGATTTATGACACAAGATTAAGCGATGCATATAAACATTTAGTAGCATCCTATAAATAAAAAACGATTATTCATCGTTTTTTTTGATATTACTTATACCTTTAAAAGCTTCTAAAACCTCAATTGGTAAAGCAAACATTATAGTATTTGATTGATCACTAGAAACATCATTTATAGTTTCTAAAGTTCTCAAATGTAATGCACCAGGTGTTGAACTAAGAACCTTAGCCGCTTTTGCAAGATTCTCGGCAGCCTTGGCCTCACCCTCAGCCTTTGTAATAACTGCTTGTTTCTCTCTTTCAGCTTCCGCAGCTCTTGCAATAACTCTCTTCATCTCTTCTGGAAGAGACACATCTTTAAGCTCAACATTTTCAACCTTTATTCCCCAAGGATCAGTTGCTTCATCAACTATCTTTTGAATAGTATCAGATATTTTTTCTCTCTCAGTTAAAAGCTCATCTAAAGTAACAGTACCAACAGTATTTCTCATTGTTGTTTGAGCAAGTTGACCAACTGCATAATTAAAGTTTTCAACCTCTAATACAGCCTTAGCAGCATCAAATATCTTATAATAAACAACTGCATTTATACCAATTGAAACATTATCCTTTGTAATAGCCTCTTGATTAGGAACATCAACAACTTTGGTTCTTATATCTATTTTCTTATAAGAATTAATTATCGGAAAAACAAGATTAAGACCAGGTTTCATAATTTTTGAATACTTCCCTAAAGTGAATTTTATACCACGTTCATACTCGTTAATTTGTCTCAAAGATGCCAGTATAAATACTAAAATAATAGCTAAAAAAATCATTTACTTTCTTCCTCCTTTGTCTTATTATAGCACACAATAAAATAATTTTTTTAAAAATATATTCCTTTTGAACTATTTTTGTGATATACTTTTAAAGTAGGAAGGGATTGAATATATGACTATTGATCAAATATTTTCGTTTTTAAGAAACTTGCTAGACACATTAGTTGTTTGGTTATCTATATATTTTGTTTTAAAAAGCTTAAGAAAAAATGTAAAAATGATACTTTTATTTAAAGGAATACTTATTGTAGTACTTTTAAAACTATTAAGTGACTTTTTAGGCTTACCAACAATTGGATATTTATTAAACTATGTAATAATGTGGGGTCCTCTAGCTCTAATTATTATCTTCCAACCGGAAATAAGAAACGTTCTTGAACAATTAGGAAGAAGTCAATTACTAGGCCGCCATAAAATCCTTACAGTTGATGAAAGAGAAAAACTTGTTTATGAAGTCGTAAGCGCAGCTGAAACATTAAGAAAAAATCGAATCGGAGCCCTAATGGTCTTTGAAAGAGATAATAGTTTAAGTGAATACATTGAAAAATCACATAAAATATATGCTGACATATCTAGTGAATTATTAGTTACATTGTTTTTTCCAAATAATCCACTTCACGATGGCGGAGTAATCATACAAGGCGATAAAATATCTTGTGCCGGAGCCGTATTCCCAACAAGTGATAACATAAAAGTAAGTAAAAGACTTGGAACAAGACATAGAGCAGCCCTAGGAATAGCTGAAGAAACAGACTGCATATCATTAGTAGTATCTGAAGAAACAGGAAGACTATCACTTGCCTATGGCGGTGAATTGCACTATAATTTAACCCTAGATGAAGTTAAAATGATGTTACTAGAAGAATTAAGACCTAAAAAATCATTATTTGTTGAGGAGGATGATACTGATGAAGAAAATAATTAGTTCCATTCTTAACTTTTTTGATAAGATTTTAGTTGTACCAATGACTAAATTAGTTTATAGACTAAGAAACCTATTCAGTAGCTCTAATTGGCGCTTTGAAGCATGGCTATCAAAAAGTAATACACTTTTGTATATATCTTTAGTAGTAGCCATAATTTTATCAGTTGCTGTTAATCAAAAATTACTCGTATACTCAGAAAACAACGCAATCGTATTGCACGATCAACCGGTTGAAGTAAAATACAACGAAGAAGCCTATGTAGTAGAAGGGTTACCATCAACAGTTGAAGTAACACTAATAGGAAATAGTTCTAATTTATATTGGGCTAAACAATCAAATACCCATAAAATAACAATTAATTTAAACGATTTAAAACCAGGACAACATAAAGTAGACGTTATATATGAAAACGTTTTAAAAAATATCGATTATAGTGTTAACCCATCAACAGTTACAGTATGGATCTACCCTAAAGTTTCTGCAACAAAATCATTAACATATGATCTATTACATATAGATACACTAGATAAGAGATTAAATATCGATAGCGTTACTTTAGATGCTGATCAAGTTGTTGTAAAAGGATCAGAAGAACAAATAAATAAAGTAGCAAACGTAAAAGCATTAATAGATGTTAATAATTTTGACTCACAAACAATCGGTGAAGTTGTAATAAATAACGTACCACTTAAAGCATATGACGCAAACGGAAACGTTGTTGACGTTGAAATCGTTCTAGGAAAAGTAAATGCTAACATTGAAATATCATCACCAAGTAAAGAATTACCAATTAAGATTGTACCAATCGGTAATCCAACATTCGGAAAAGCAATAAGCGCAATTGAAACAAGTATTACTAAAGTCGTAGTATATGGAAGTGCTGAAGCTCTTGCAGATCTAGAATATATACCTGTTGAAATCGATGTTTCTAACTTAAGTGCTAGCATTGATAAAAAAATGGAAATCGTAAAACCAGCCGGTGTTAACTCATTAAGTGTTAATAACATAACAATCAAAATAACAATCGCTAATTCTTCAAACCGTGATGTTGAAAAAGTTCCAGTAAACGCACGTAATGTCGGAGATGGCCTTGCAGTAAATATAACACCAAGTGCATTCATTACCGTTGCTGTATCAGGTGTTGAAGATGTAATTAATAAACTTGAAGCATCAGATATAACGGCATACGTTGATTGTAACGGATTAAAAGAAGGCGAATATGATCTTGATGTTAAAGTTGAAGGTGGCGACTTAAAAGCAAGTTATACACCAAAAACACTAAAAGTAAAAGTTACCATTAGTGCTAAAAAATAAAATTCTACAAATGTAGAATTTTTTTTTATACTTCGAATTTATAAAAATAAATTCCTATATTAATTAGCCCACAAATACCAACAACAGAGTAGACTATTTTAGTTAATGTTGTATTAACCCCAAATAAAGCCTCAACAAGATTAAAATTGAATAAACCAATCAAACCCCAGTTTAAAGCTCCTATAATTGTAAAAGCTAATACTATCTTTTGAAATGTTTTCATAAATCTCCTTTCAGTTATATTTTGGCAAAATATTCTATTATTATTCATAAGGATATAAATAACTCATATAATTTAATGAATACTTGAGGTGAAAGATGAAAAAAATATTAATTTTATTATGTTGTGTGTTTTTAGTTGCCTGTTCTAAATCTTCAAATGCATTAAAAGATATATCTAAAAATATTAATAATTCAAACGGATATTATTTAGACGGCACATTAGAAGTAATGAATGGAGATGATTCTTCGTTCTATAATGTTAAAGTATCATTTAAAAAAGATAATCTATTTAAAGTAAGTTTAACAAATCAAGTAAATAATCACGAACAAATTATTCTAAGAAATAATGATGGCGTTTATGTATTAACACCATCAATTGGGAAAAGTTTTAAATTTCAAAGTGATTGGCCATATAATAATTCCCAGGTTTATTTACTGCAAACACTACTAAAAGATATAAATAATGGCGAATATACATATAAAGAAACAAACGAAGGATATACATTTACAACAAATGTAACATATTCAAATGATAAAAATCTTATAAAACAAGATATCAACTTTGGGAAAAATTATTTAATTAAATCAGTTTATGTATATGATAAAAATGAATCGATTAAAATGAAAATGGTTTTTAACAATGTTGATATGAATAAAAATTATGATACAAACTATTTCACATTAGAAGAAAATATGAAAGATGCTAAAAAAGATAATGAAGTAGCAAGTTTAAAAGATGTAGTCTATCCAATGTATGTACCAAGTGATACATATCTAACAAACAAAGAAACAATCGATACAAATAATGGGAAAAGAATAATTCTAACATTTACAGGAAGTAAACCATTTACCTTTGTACAAGAAAATGTCACTCTAACAGACGTTACACTATTAATAGATGGTGAATTTGTATTATTAAATGATGTACTAGGAAATGTAACAGCAAATGAAGTATCTTGGATAAGTAATGGTGTTGAATACTATATAACAAGTGACGCTTTATCACAAAATGAAATGATTGAAATTGCAAAATCAGTAGGTTTACTAGCTGTTTCTAAATAATATTTTAAAAAAAACTTGTTTCTTCTTATAATTTATTATATAATTGTTCTTGGGTGAACAAAAATGAAAAAAGGAAACAAGAATCGTCGCAACGTACCAAAAAAAATAAATTATGATAATGATAATCAATTAATATCATTATTTAAAATAATAGGAGTATTAGTTATCATCTTCGGATTATTCTATGGTTTAACAGTATGGAGAACTATGGATAAAACTAAAAATGATGATAAAGAAAAAGAAACAGAAATACAATACGATGAAATATTGATAGGAACAATAATGAATCAAACAGCAAACGAATATTATGTATTAGTTACAGATTTAAATGCGGATGACTATTCAAAGTATAAAACGTATGTAAGTGATTTTGAAAACAATACAAAATTAAGAATATATACATCTGACAGTAAAAATATATTTAATCACTCTTATATAAGTGATACAACTAATGCATCAAAATACGTTAATAAAACATCAATTAAAGGTATTACATTCAGCGATGATTGCCTAGTACACGTTAAAAAAGTAAAAAATAAAAAAGGAAATAGAGAAAATAAGATAATTGATGTATTTGTAGGCGATGAAAAAATATTAGAGCAATTAGGTAAAATAGTAAAGGCTGATTAGTCTTTACTTTTTTTGTAATCAAATGTATAATTTATATAGGTGATAAAAATGGAAGAAAAAAAGAAATCAAAACTTTTAGAAAAAATCAAAAAGTTTTTTAAAACAAATAAAAATGACGACAATACATTTTCTTTTGGTGAGGTAAGCATAATTATATTATGTACAACAATAATAAGTATATTAGTTGGAATATTACTTGATAAAAACCTCTTTAGAAGTGAAAATAAATATAGTAACCAATTAAAAGAATTAATCGAAAATTATCAATATATTGTAGGATCCTATTATGGTGAAGTAAATGAAAATAAACTAGTAGATGCTGCCATAAACGGAATAGTAAATGAATTAGGCGATACCTATAGTACTTATTTCTCGGAATCACAAGCAGAAAACTTTGATAAATTATTAACGGGATCTTATCAAGGAATAGGAGTTCAAGTAGGACAATACGCAAATGGTGATTTAGTTATTGTTGCCGTATATGAAGGAACAAGTGCCTATGAAGCAGGAATGAAAGTAGGCGATATAATTAAAAAAATCGGCGATAAAGATGTGACCGGAATGACAACTAAAGATGCATCAAACCTAATTAAAGACTCTAAAGATGAAAAAATATATATAGACATTTTGCGTGGAAAAGAAGAAAAAAGACTTGAAGTAGTACGCAAAAAAGTAACCCTAAAATCAGTTAATTATGAAATAATCGAAAAAAATAATAAAAAAGTAGGATATATATATATAAGTATATTCTCTTTAAATACATCAGTTCAAGTAAAAGAAGCATTAGATAATCTAGAAGGAAAAGTAGACTCTATAATAATAGATGTAAGAGACAATAGCGGTGGTCACCTAACAAGTGCCGAAGAAATCCTTTCACTATTCCTAGATTCATCAAACATTATATATAAGATGGACGTAAACGGAAAAGTAACATCATACTATAGTAAAGGAAGTAAGACTAAAACATACCCTATATATATACTAATAAATGGTGAAAGCGCATCTGCAGCTGAAATGTTCGCAATCGCAATGCAAGAAAAGTATGGATCGAAAATAGTAGGTGTTAATAGCTTTGGTAAAGGAACAGTTCAACAAAAAATAGAACTATCAACCGGAGCAAGTTATAAAGTAACAACAAAAAAATGGCTATCGCCAAACGGAAATTGGATAAATGAAGTTGGTGTAACACCAGACATATATATAGAAGGTGCTAAAGATTGGTATAATTATACACATGAAAAAGATGTACAATTACAAAAAGCGTTAGAAGAAATTACAAAGTAAATAAGGTAAATATTAAGTTTACCTTTTCTTTTTTCTAAAAATTGGGTATAATGTTTTCAGGAAGTGGAAATTATGAATAGATTATGTATAGGAGATAAATTACAAATTCAGTGTTATAAACATAATAAAGAATTGCACCGAATGTGGATGGAAGCGGTAGTCCTAGAAGAAGGAAAAGACTACCTAATCTGTGGAAATGATAAAACTACTGTTGTTGAAGCAAGCGGAAATACGTGGAAAACAAAAGAACCAGCAATTATGTTTTTCTTTAAAGATAAATGGTTTAATGTAATTGCTCAACTAAAAAAAGACGGATTATACTTTTATTGCAACATTGCAACACCATATATCGTAGAAGATGAAATGATAAAATATATTGATTATGATTTGGATTTGCGTATATTCCCAAGTGGAGATTTTAAAGTATTAGACTGTCTAGAATATAATTATCACAAAAAAGTAATGAATTATTCAGATGACTTAGATAAAGTAATAAGATTATCTTTAGACGAATTAATAAAAATGTATAAAAACAAAAATATAGTCTTCAATAAAGAAAGAATAATTAAGTATTATGAACAATATGAAAAACTTAAAGAAGAATCAATGGAATATTTTGGATAATAATTCATATAATATAGAGTAAAAAGGTATTTTCAAGCGCAAAAATACTACAAAAAATATAATTTTTAAAAAAAATGAAAAAAATTGTGAAAAAGACTTGACTTACCTTTTTAGAAATGGTAAGATTGAGATGTTTTGTGCGAAGAAACCTTCTACAAAACGTAAAGAAAATCGTTCTTTTGAAAATTTTGAAAAAAATACTTAAAAAAGTATTGACTTGTTTCCGGCAAGGTGGTATATTATGAGTACCTTGAACGAAGAAATGTCTTTTTTTAAGGGAAAAAAACAAAATTGAAAAAAAGTTCAATTTGAGCTTGACAAATTAAACTGCATTTGTTATTATAGTTGCAGCTTGATTGAAAAGCGAAATGATCTTTGAAAACTGAGCAAAATGTCAATTCAAATTTAGTTAGGACAAATTTTTATTTAAGAATTCAATTTTTTTATGAGAGTTTGATCCTGGCTCAGGATGAACGCTGGCGGCATGCCTAAGACATGCAAGTCGTACGAAGAAGCCTATTGAAGATTGAGTGCTTGCACAAGATTGGATTTAGATACTTCTTAGTGGCAGACGGGTGAGTAACACGTAGGTAATCTACCTCGAAGACTGGGACAACGTTTGGAAACGAACGCTAATACCGGATAATTCGTAAACGGAAAACTGTTTATGCTAAAAGGTGCTTCGGCATCACTTCGAGATGAGCTTGCGGTGTATTAGCTAGTTGGTGAGGTAATGGCCCACCAAGGCAACGATGCATAGCCGGACTGAGAGGTCGAACGGCCACATTGGGACTGAGACACGGCCCAGACTCCTACGGGAGACAGCAGTTAGGAATATTCGTCAATGGGGGAAACCCTGAACGAGCAATGCCGCGTGAGTGATGACAGTCTTTTAGATTGTAAAACTCTGTTGTAAAGGAAGAACACCTACTATAGGTAATGATAGTGGGATGACGGTACTTTACCAGAAAGCCCCGGCTAACTACGTGCCAGCAGCCGCGGTAATACGTAGGGGGCGAGCGTTATCCGGATTTATTGGGCGTAAAGGGTGTGTAGGCGGTTTATTAAGTCTAAGATCAAAGCCCGAAGCTTAACTTCGGTTCGTCTTAGATACTGGTAGACTTGAGTATAGTAGAGGCAAACGGAATTCATAGTGTAGCGGTTAAATGCGTAGATATTAGAAAGAACACCAGTGGCGAAAGCGGTTTGCTGGGCTATTACTGACGCTGAGACACGAAAGCGTGGGGAGCAAATAGGATTAGATACCCTAGTAGTCCACGCTGTAAACGATGAGTACTAAGTGTCGGGAAACCGGTGCTGAAGTTAACACATTAAGTACTCCGCCTGAGTAGTACGGTCGCAAGGCTGAAACTTAAAGGAATTGACGGGCACCCGCACAAGCGGTGGAGCATGCTGTTTAATTCGAAGCTACGCGAAGAACCTTACCTAGGTTTGGATCCCGGGCAAAGCTATAGAGATATAGTGGAGGTTACCCCGGTGACAGGTGGTGCATGGTTGTCGTCAGCTCGTGTCGTGAGATGTTCGGTTAAGTCCGATAACGAGCGCAACCCTTATCCTTAGTTGCTAACATTTAGTTGAGAACTCTAAGGAGACTGCCGATATCAAGTCGGAGGAAGACGGGGATGAGGTCAAATCATCATGCCCCTTACATCTAGGGCTACAGGCGTGCTACAATGGCTGATACAAAGAGATGCAATATCGTGAGATGGAGCTAAACTCCAAAATCAGTCCCAGTTCGGATTGAGGTCTGCAACTCGACCTCATGAAGTTGGAATCGCTAGTAATCCTGAATCAGAATGTCAGGGTGAATACGTTCCCGGGTGTTGTACACACCGCCCGTCACGCTATGAGAGTCTGTAATACCCGAAGTTGGTAGCCTAACCCGTAAGGGAGGGGGCTGGCGAAGGTAGGACAGGTAATTGGAGTGAAGTCGTAACAAGGTATCCCTACGGGAACGTGGGGATGGATCACCTCCTTTCTATGGAGAAAGATTTACGTTTAAGTGTCTTAATTAAATTAATTGATGAGTTTTGCTTGGTTTTGAGAGATTATTTCTCTCAAGTAATAGTTCTTTGAAAACTAGATAATGTGGTAAGTTTATATGTAACGAGCATATAAACTATTAAAATTTTAAATCTCAAAATTTTAGGAAAAAATCAAATGGTGATTAAATTGCTAAGGGCGCATAGTGGATGCCTTGGCACTAGAAGCTGATGAAGGACGCGACAAACAGCGATATGCTTCGGGGAGCAGTAAGTATGCTTTGATCCGGAGATTTCCGAATGGGGGAACCCACCTAGAGTTATGTCTAGGTATCATATACTGAATACATAGGTATATGAGAGCAACCCGGTGAACTGAAACATCTTAGTAACCGGAGGAACAGAAAGAAAAATCGATTTCCTTAGTAGTGGCGAGCGAAAGGGAAATAGCCCAAACCAATATTTATATTGGGGTTGTAGGACTGTTTATTAAGAGTTACAAATTTATTATATAGTAGAACTAGTTGGGAAACTAGGCCGTAGAAGGTGATAGCCCTGTATGTGAAATATAATAAACTCCAAACAGTATCCTGAGTACGGCGAGACACGTGTAATCTTGTCGGAATCCGCGGGGACCATCCCGCAAGGCTAAATACTCTCTAGTGACCGATAGTGAACAAGTACCGTGAGGGAAAGGTGAAAAGAACCCCGGGAGGGGAGTGAAATAGATACTGAAACTATGTGCTTACAAAAAGTCAAAGCCCGTTAATGGGTGATGGCGTGCCTTTTGCAGAATGAACCGGCGAGTTATTGTATCGTGCAAGGTTAAGTTGAAGAGACGGAGCCGAAGCGAAAGCGAGTCTTAATAGGGCGAATTAGTACGATGTAATAGACCCGAAACCGAGTGATCTAGCCATGAGCAGGTTGAAGTTTGGGTAAAACCAAATGGAGGACCGAACCGACGTACAAGGAAACGTGCGCGGATGACTTGTGGCTAGCGGTGAAATTCCAATCGAACTCGGATATAGCTGGTTCTCCCCGAAATAGGTTTAGGCCTAGCCTTGAGATAATTCATATTGGAGGTAGAGCACTGAATAAGTGATGGCGGCACCTAGCTGTACTGAGCTTAATCAAACTCCGAATGCCAATATCAGAAGTCTCAGGAGTCAGTGTGCGGGTGATAACGTCCGTACGCAAAAGGAAAAGAATCCAGACCGCCAAATAAGGTCCCAAAATATATGCTAAGTGGGAAAGGATGTGGAGTTGTCAAAACAGCTAGTAGGTTGGCTCAGAAGCAGCCATCCTTTAAAGAGTGCGTAATAGCTCACTAGTCGAGTGACACTGCGCCGAAGATGTACCGGGGCTAAGCATATTACCGAATTTGCGGATTCATACATTAGTATGAGTGGTAGGGGAGCGTTCTAATTGGGGTGAAGGTTGATCGAGAGGACAGCTGGACTGATTAGAAGTGAGAATGCCGGTATGAGTAGCGCAAGATGGGTGAGAATCCCATCCACCGTTTGCCTAAGGGTTCCTGGGGAAGGTTCGTCCGCCCAGGGTGAGTCAGGACCTAAGGTGAGGCCGAAAGGCGTAGCTGATGGACAACAGGTTTATATTCCTGTACCACTTATATATCTGATGGAGTGACGAAGAAGGCTAGGATGAGCCAGTTATTGGATTCTGGTCTAAGAGCAAAGTCTTGTTTATTAGAAAATCTGTAAACTATACGGACGAAGTTTGATGGTGAAGAATATAGCGATATATTCGAAATTGTCTGACGCCAAGCTTCCAAGAAAAGCTTCTAAAGTTAATATATAAGTGCCTGTACCAAGAACCGACACAGGTGGGCAAGGAGAGTATCCTAAGGTGAGCGAGAGAACTATGGTT
>ULVD01043378.1_pt1 | contig 11903 bp, 11 predicted proteins | sample 1959101 | NCBI WGS metagenome assembly ULVD01 (sample SAMEA4835777, study PRJEB28245) | human gut metagenome | biome: gut microbiome; material: fecal sample | place: Denmark | collected 2008
ATCTTCACCTTGTGCATTGATTAAGTATTCACCATAAATTCCTTTTTCACCTGTTGATGGGTTTCTTGTAAATGCAACACCTGTTCCAGATGTTTCTCCCATGTTACCGAAAACCATAGCTTGTACGTTTACAGCTGTTCCCCAGTCTCCTGGTATATCATTCATTCTTCTGTAAACTATTGCTCTTGGGTTGTCCCAGCTTCTAAATACTGCTTTAACAGCTCCCATTAATTGTTCGATTGGGTCTTGTGGGAATTCTTCACCTTTCATTGCTTCTTTGTAAACAGCTTTGAATCTCTTTACTAATTCTTTTAAATCATCTGTTGTTAATTCTGTATCATAGTGAACTCCTTTTGCTACTTTAACTTCATCTATGATTTTTTCAAAGAATGACTTTGGAACTTCCATAACAACATCTGAATACATTTGAATAAATCTTCTATATGAATCATAAGCGAATCTTGGGTTTCCTGTTTTTGCAGCAAAACCTTCAACTGCAACATCATTTAAACCTAGGTTTAATATTGTATCCATCATACCAGGCATTGATGCTCTAGCACCACTTCTTACTGATACTAATAATGGATCATTATTGTCTCCAAATTTCTTTCCTTGGATTTTTTCTAATGTTTTTAATGCTGTAAAGATTTGTTCTTGAATTTCTTCATTAATTTTCTTTCCATCATTATAGTACTCTGTACATGCTTCTGTTGTAACTGTAAATCCTTGTGGTATTGGTAAACCTAAGTTTGTCATTTCTGCTAGGTTAGCACCTTTTCCACCTAATAATTCACGCATATTTGCATTTCCTTCTTTAAAAAGGTAAACATACTTTTTGCTCATAAATTATTCCTTCCTTTCATTTTTCAAAATACGGGTATATTATATCTCACATTTCCATAAAAGTAAAGAGATTTTTGGAAATTTTTTCTTTACTCAAGTTATATTTTTCCTCTAATTCTGTGGAATTACCATGTTCTACAAAAATATCATCATAACCAAATGTTTTTACTTTGATATTTTCTGTTGATTTTCTATTAATTAATTCTATAACAGCTGTGCCAAGTCCTCCATTTTTTAGATTGTCTTCTATTGTTATAACTTTTTTTGTTTTTTCTATTGATTTTAAAATAGTCTCTTCATCTAATGGTTTCAAAAATCTTGCATTTATTATTTCCATTTTTTTATATGGTAGTAAATTTGCTACCTCTTTTGCTCTTTCTACCATTTTGCCTATTGCTATTATGCTTATGTCTGTTCCTGTTTGTAATATTTCTGCTTTTCCAAGAGTTATTTTTTCTGTTTTGGAAAATTTTAAATTTTCTCCCCCTCTTGGGTATCTTATGAAAACTGGTTTGTTTAGGTTTATTCCAAACTCTAGCATTTTTTCTAGTTCTTCAAAGTTTTTTGGTGCCATTATGACAATGTTTGGGATTGATGATAAGAATGATAAGTCGAATATTCCTTGGTGTGTTTCTCCATCATTTCCTACTATTCCTGCTCTGTCTATACATACTGTTACAGGAATTCCAGATAGTGCAATATCATGCACAATTTGGTCATAACCTCTTTGTAAAAAAGATGAGTATATTGGCATTATTGGTTTTAATCCTGCTTTTGCCATTCCTGCAATTAAGCCTAATGCGTGTTGTTCTGCAATTCCTACATCAAAAAATCTGTCTGGAAATTCTTTAGAGAATTCTTTTAACCCTGTTCCATCTCTCATTGCTGCTGTTACCGCTACTATTTTGGAGTCTTTTTTTGCAAGTTCTACTAGCTTGTCTCCAAAAACCTTTGAATAGTCTTTTTTCTTTTTTGTTTCTCCTGTTTCTTTATTGTATGCTGAAATTCCGTGAAATTTATCTGGATTTTTTTCAGCTAAGTCATATCCCTTACCTTTTTTTGTTACAACATGTATAAGTACTGGTCCTTCAATTTTTTTGCTTCTTTCTAGAATATCTTCTAGTTTGTGTAAGTTGTGTCCATCAACTGGTCCTAAATATGTAAATCCTATGTCTTCAAAATACATATTATGTATTACTGCTCTTTTAATTACTTGTTTTGTATAATGAGCAAATGATACTAATGGTTTTCCTATAAATGGAATTTTATTGGTTATTTCTTTAATTTTTCTATTTGACCTTGTATATCCTGTTTTTGTTCTAATTTTACTTAAATATAAAGGAATTCCGCCAACATTTTTTGATATACTCATTTCATTATCATTTAGTATTACTTTAATGTTTGTTTTACTACTTCCAGCATCATTTAAAGCCTCTAAGGCCATTCCACCAGTTAGTGAGCCATCTCCAATTACTGCAATTACTTCATAAGTTTCTTTCAAAATATCTCTTGCTCTTGCCATTCCTGTTGCAACGGAAATTGATGTACTGCTGTGTCCAGTATTGAAGCTGTCATACTCTGACTCGCAGATTTTTGGGAAACCTGATATTCCTCCAAACTGTCTTATATTTTTAAATTGTTCTTTTCTTCCTGTAAGTATTTTATGAACATAACACTGATGTCCAACATCCCAAACTATTTTATCTTTTGGTGTATTAAAAACTGAGTGGAGAGCAACTGTAAGTTCCACCACTCCTAGATTTGAAGCTACATGGCCTCCATTTTTTGATGTTACATCAATTATCAATTTACGAATTTCATCGCACAACTTGTTTTTTTCTTCTAAATTTAATTCTTTTACATCTTCTGGTAAATTTACTTTATCTAAAATTTTGCCCATATTATTCCCTCGTTTCTTGTATATTTTATACGCATTTGAGTAAATTGTCAATATTGACTTTTATTGTTTTTTCTGATATTATATCATTTTAGAAAGAAGGCTTAGTATGGATATTTATACACAAGATTTTATTGTTACTCTTCCTGATGTTGGTACAAACAATTCGCTTACAAATAAGGGTTTTTTACGAATGTTTCAAGAAATTGGTGCAGTTCATTCGAGTAAGTTTGGTTATGGGTTAAATGATTCAAAAAAAACTGGTTTATTTTGGATTATACTAAATTGGAAATTAGAAGTTTTTCAAAGGCCTAAATGGAATGAAGTTTTAAGTATTTCAACTTGGTGTACACATCACACTCATATATATTTTTATAGAGATTATCAGGTTTGTAATAGTTCTGGTGAAGTGGTTGCTATTGCAACATCTAAATGGATTCTATTTGATTTTAATAAAAAATCTGTATTTAGAATTACTGAAAATTTTACAGAAAATTACTGTAAAGATGTAGATAAAAATATATTTAATGTTAAAATGGTGGAGAAATTTAAGGAGCCTGAAAATGACAAATTAGCAGATGAATATACTGTTTTGAAAAGAGATATTGATTCAAATCATCATGTTAATAATCTTAATTATTTAGATTTTGCGTATGAGATATTACCTGATAATATAGATTTTAAAAATGTTGAAATTATGTATAAGAATGAATCTAGACTTGGTGATATATTGCAATTTTACTATACAGTAGAAAATAATTGCAATACTATTACAATAAAAACAAAAGATTCTAATAAGTTAAATTGTATTATAAGATTATATTAAAATAAGCAGCCATTAAGGCTGCCTATTTTTTTAGAGGATAATTTTATACTTCAAGCAACGATACTCCACGCCATACTGCTTAAGTTCATTAATCTCGTTTCTTTTTAGCTTTTTGTAAAGCTTTTTCTTGCCATTTCTTCTCGCAAAATGAATTTCCTTGATGAGAGAGCTTGCGATTTTGTCCGTACTGCAAAAGGTTCTTGTATTGATTTCATACAAATACGGAAAAATGTCCTTGGCGATTGACGAAATATAGTTTAACTGTTCGTCATTCAATTTCCAAATGACTTCCTTTTGCCCTGCTCTTCTCTTTGCAAGCAGTGTGTGTTTCATACTGGACAACCGATACTCCTTGTTTGTCATACCTGAAGACTCCTCTGCTTATAAATTTTCTACTATTTTAGTAGAATAATTATATTTTACCATATTTTCTACATTATGTAAATAGGTTGACTTTATGCTGTTTTTAATTCTAATCTTAGTTTATCAGCTATCATTGCAATAAATTCTGAGTTTGTTGGTTTTCCTTTGCTTGCTGATATTGTGTAACCGAAGATGTTTTCTACCGCTTCGTTTTTGCCTCTTGCCCATGCAACTTCTATGGCATGGCGAATTGCTCTTTCCACTCTTGATGGGGTTGTATGGTACTTTTCTGATATTTCTGGGTATAACTGTTTTGTTATTTGATTTATTATATCAATATCCTGTACTACCATCATTATTGCTTCTCTTAAGTATTGATAGCCTTTGATATGTGCTGGCACTCCAATTTCATGTATTACATTTGTTACTAGTGCCTCTAGGTTTTCTTGGTTCTTTTTATCTATTTCATTTAATTCTATGTATTTAGTTTTTGTTTCTTTTACTACATAACAGTTGTCTGTTGTTGATGTTGGTGTTGGTTTATAATTTTTTATATCTCTTATTCTATTTATTAGTACATCAATATCAAACGGTTTTACTACATAATATTCTGCACCTAGACTAATTGCTTTTTGAGTAATTTTTGTTTGTCCTACAGCTGATAACATTATGCAAGTTGGTTTCTTTTCTATTTTTGTTGCATTTATTTTTTCTAATACTCCTAGTCCATCTAAATATGGCATGATAACATCTAATAGTAGTACATCTGGTTGTAGGTTTTCTACTTTCTTACAGGCTTCTTTTCCATCTTCTGCAATTCCTATAACCTCCATATCATTTTCTTTACTTAAATGTTCAACTAGAGTTGCTGCAAAATCTGCATTATCATCTGCAATTAAAATAGTTATCTTCTCGTTCAATTTGATACCTCCTAAAAAATAATTGTAAAAATTTTACAGTTTTCATTATAATACCTTTTCACCAATAATGCAAGGCTTTTTTTGAAAATTTTTCCAATTATGTCAGTTTTGCTTTATATTTCAACGAATTTTTCTTTTATTATATCAAATTTTGAAATATTAAAATTTTTATTGTTGTAATTGTTTAAAAACTGTTCTTCTGTTCCTTGTATTATATCTATTAATAGCTCTATTTGCTCTAAATACTCGATTTTTGTTATTTTAATATTCATTTTATCCAAATAGTATTTTAGTGGTTCAAATTCTGTGTAATCTATTTTTATTTTTGCTTCATACCCTTTTACTTTTTCTGTTATTTCGGCTTTTTCCAAGGCTTTTTCTGTAGCTCCAGAGTATGCTCTAACAAGCCCTCCAGTTCCAAGTAGAATTCCTCCAAAATATCTTGTTACAACAACCAAAATATTTGATAATCCTCTTTCTAAAACCATTTTTAGTATTGGTGCACCTGCTGTGCCTGATGGTTCCCCATCATCATTGTATTTTACTGCTATTCCTCCGATTTCCAGCCTCTATGGCATAGGCAAAGCAGTTATGTCTTGCATCATTATATTTTTTCTTTATTTGTTTAATATAGTTTTCTGCCTCATCCACATTTTCAACATAAAAAATATTTGCAATAAATCTTGATTTCTTTTCTATGAGTTCTGCTGTAGCATTTGCTTTTATTGCTTTGAAGCTATCCATATTTACCTTCCTTTTCCGGCAGAGTAACCTGTAGACCATGCAATTTGTAGATTAAATCCCCCTGTAAAGGCATCTAGGTCCATTATTTCTCCTGCAAAATATAAACCTTTAATTATTTTTGATTCCATTGTTTTTGGATTTATTTCTTTTAAACCTATTCCGCCTTTTGTTATAATTGCTTCATCAATACTTCCAAAACCGTTTAATGTTATTTCAAAATTTTTTAAAGTATTTACTATTGTTTTTCTTTCTTCTTTTGTTATAACATTTACTCTTTTTTCAGGGTCAATTTCTGTAAGCTTGATAAATGTGTTTATCATTTTTCTTGGAAGTAATTTTTCTAAGCTATTTTTAAATTCTTTGTTTTTAAGTTCTTCAAAATCTCTTAAAATTCTATGGTCTAATTTTTGATTATCTAGTGCTGGTTTTAGGTCTATTACTAATTTCACCTTATTTTCTTGCATTAGTTTGGTTATGTTTTTATATCTTACAAGTACAGCTGAAGCGCTTAGTATTACTGGGCCTGATACTCCAAAATGAGTAAATAGCATTTCTCCAAAGTCATTATATATTTCTTTATCTTCACATTTTATTTTAATAGCAATATTTTTAAGTGATAGTCCTTGCATTTCTTGGCATAGTTCTTTTGATTTCCCTGTGCTTATTAATGGAACAAGTGATGGTTTAATTTCAGTTACAGTGTGTCCAAGTTCTTTTGCCATTTTATATCCATCTCCGGTTGACCCTGTAACTGGGTAACTCATTCCACCTGTTGCTAAAATTACTTTATCTGCAAATAGTTGTTCTTTGTTTTTACCTTCAATTCCCTTTGCAATTCCATTTTCCGTAAGGATTTTTGTTACTTCAAAATTTGTTTTTATCTCAACATCTAGTTTCTTTAATTTTCTTTTTAGTGCTTCTAAAACATCTATTGACTTATCTGAAACTGGAAAAACTCTGCCACCTCTTTCAACTTTTGTTGAAACACCTTCACTGTTTAAAAGGTTAATAATGTCTTTATTTGAGTATTGGTTGAAACTGCTAAATAAGAATTTTGAATTTTCTGGAATGTTTTTCATAAATTCATCTAAGTCTCCATTGTTTGTAATATTACATCTTCCCTTTCCAGTTATTAGTAATTTTTTCCCAGTTTTTTCCATTTTCTCTAATATAATAACTTTGTTCCCATTTTCTGCAGCGCTTATTCCCGCAAGCATTCCGGCTGGGCCTCCACCTATTACGATTGTTTTCATATTTACTCCTTTTTTATTCTTCTAGCATCTTTGCTATTGCTTTTATTACTCCAAATTTTCCGTATTCATAAGTTAATCCACCTTGCATGAATGCTGTATATGGTGGTCTAATTGGTGCATCACATGATAATTCTATTGATGAACCTTGTACAAAAGTTCCTGCTGCCATTATTACTTTATCAGCATACCCTGGCATTGGAGATGGTTCTGGCAGTGAATTTGAGTCTATTGGTGAGCCGAGCTTGTATTCCTTGGCAGAATTTAACCAATTTTTCTTCATTGTTTAGGTGTATTAATTGAACAATATCTGTTCTTTTTTCATTGTATTTTGGTGAAACCTCATATCCTAATTTTTCTAATATTCTGCTTGCAAACACTGCTGTTTTTACTGCATTTGAAACTGTTTGTGGTGCGAAGAATAGCCCTTGAAGGATGGCTTTATTTGCTCCTAGTGATGGACCTGTTTCTTTTCCTTGGCCTGGCACTGTTAATCTTTCTGCTGCAAGTTCAACTAATTCTTTTTTCCCTGCAATATATGCTCCATTTGGTGCAATTCCTCCTCCAAGGTTTTTAATTAAAGAACCCACCATTAGGTCTGCACCAAGTGCTACTGGTTCTATTGTATCAACAAATTCTCCATAACAGTTGTCTACCATAATTATTGCATCTGTATTTACTTTTCTAATCTCTTGAATTATGTTTTTAATAGATTCAAGTGATAAACTTTTTCTTATGGCATACCCTCTTGAGCGTTGCATGCAAATTAATTTAATGTTACCTTTTTTAGCTCTCTCAACTATTTTGTCTGTATCAAAATCATCACCTATTAGGTCTATTTGTTCATATTTTACTCCATAACTTTTAAGTGAGCTTTTATTTTCTACAATTCCTATTACTTCATCTAATGTATCATAAGGCTTTCCATTTATGCTAAGCATTGTGTCTCCTGGTCTTAGCATTGAGAACAATGCTACTGTAAGTGCATGTGTACCTGAAATAAATTGATTTCTAACTACACTATCTTCTGCTCCTAGTACTTCAGCAAATATTTTCTCTATTGTGTCTCTTCCTATATCTCCATAGCCATATCCTGTAGTTGTTCCAAAGTGCATTTCTGATAATTTATATTTTTGAAATGCCATTAAAACTTTTAGTGTGTTTTCTTCTTTTATTTTATCTATTTTTTCAAACTCTGGTTTTATTTCTCCTTCTACTTCTCTTACTAATTTTTCTAAATCATTTGATATTCCATATTTTTCGTACATTTTTCTTCTCCCCTTTTACATTTTTTAAGCAGGTATTTCAACCTGCTTTTTATTCTTCCTCTTCCTTATTTTCTTCTATATTTTCGTTTTGCTCTACTGTTTTGTTTTTACATGCCTTTACCCATAAAATTCTTTTTTCTTCATATTCCTCTATTTTGTATGTTACTTTTTCTGTTTCTATTACTGGTTTTTCATCATCTTGTGGAATTCTTCCAAGTAGTTCAATTAAGTACCCTGATAATGTATCGTAATCACCTTCTGGGATGTCTATTTCAAGAATTTTTCTTAGGTCAAATATACTTACACTTCCATTTATTAAGAATGTGTTATCATCAATTTTTTCGTATTCTTTTTCTACATCATCATATTCATCAAAAATATTTCCAACAAGTTCTTCTATTATGTCTTCCATTGTGATGATTCCGGCTGTTCCTCCATACTCATCTAAAACAATGGCAAGTTGTTGTTTATCTCTTTGCATTTCTTTGAAGAATTCGTTAATTGGTTTGCTTTCTGATACAAAATATACTGGTCTCATTATTTTTTTGATTTTTACTTCTTTTTTTGTATATGCATAAGCAAGTAAATCTTTAATAAATAAAACACCAACTATGTTATCTATATTTTCTTCATATACTGGTATTCTGCTGTATTTGTATTCTTTAAGTTCACTTAAAATATCTTCAATGTTTGAACCAATTTCTATTGCATAAACTTCAGTTCTGTGTATCATAACTTCTGATACGGTTTTGTCGTTGAATTCAAATACATTGTTTATAAGTTCTTTTTCTTCTTCTTCAATTGAACCTTTTTCTTCACCAACATCTACCATCATTCTAATTTCTTCTTCTGTAACTGTTTCCTCATCTTGTGGGCCTATTCCAAATAGTTTACATATACTATTTGTTGAAAAATTTAAGAAATTAACTATTGGAGATGCAATAATATGAATAAGCCTAATTACCCCAATACTTCCAAATGCTATTTTCTCTGGATTTTTCATAGCAATTCTTTTTGGAACTAATTCTCCAAAAACAAGTGAAAAATATGATAAAATAAGTGTGATTATAATAATTGAAATTGTATTCCATGTATTAATTCCCAAATTAATCAAAGAATTAAGCTTTGGTGCTAATTCACTTGCAAAAGCATCTGCTGCAAATGCACTTGATAAAAATCCCGCCAAAGTTATTCCTATTTGAATTGTAGCCAAAAATTTACTTGGCTCCTTAAGCATCTTCCTAATCTTCTTAGCCTTCTTATTACCCTCTTTTGCTTGTTTATCGATTTTTGCATCATTCAATGAAATAAACGCAATCTCTGCCGCCGCAAAAAAAGCATTTACAAAAATCAATATTGCTAAAACCAACAGTGAAATCATTCTAAAGTTTCACTAACTCCTTTCTTGTTTAAAAAACATTTTAATTATATAATGAATCCCTTGTTTTGTCAACTTAAAAGCAAAATAAATAGAGCTATTAAAAACGGCTCTATTTATTCTTTTTATGTATAAATCTTAGCGTCCTTGTTCATCATCTTTTTTATGTGTTGCTCCATCTTGTTTTTCATATCTTCCACCATATTTTTCTGCATAACTATTTGCTGCTGCTTTTTTCTTATCTTCAAGTTCTACTCTTAAACTATCTCTAAATGCTTTTTCACCATCTTCTTTGCCATATTCTGCAATATATGATAGTAATTGATCTTCTCTTGATTGCTTAATTTCTGTTTTTTTTGCTTCTCTTGCAGATCTAATTATTTCTCGTACTTCTTCCATCTCTTTATCAGAAATGCTTTGTTCTGTTTTTTCTTTACCTTTTCCTGCAAACACTTTTGCTATTCTATTTTTAATAGAACTAAATCCATTCTTAAAGAATCCTGCAATTCTTGCAAGTCTTGGATGTTTTTCTGCAAATTCGCTAACATTTACTAGATATCCTGCTTTTTCATTAGTGTTTGCTTTTTCATTGTTTTTAGCTTCTGTAAATGTTTTGCTTGATGGTTCTATTTTAATTTGAATATCTTCTAAATTTTTACCTTTAAGTAAGTTTGCTGCAATTAAATTACATTTTGCAATTTTTCTTTCACATATTTCTTTTTCTTTATTATCTGAACTTGTTTTCAAACTTTCATTTCTTTCATCAAGGTTTCTTATTACAGCTTGTGTAATTTCTAAATCTTCTTGTAAGTCATTGTACTCACTTTTATCAATTCCTGATTTCTGCATTTTTGTCATTAATTCATTTGCACGTTTTTTTTGTTCCTCAAGAATTTTACTATTTTTTTTCATTTCTATTGCAGCAGGATTATTTTCTAATTGTTTTTCTAAGTCTTTTCTATATGCTAATATATTTGCTATTTTTGCTTTATTCTTCTCATAGTTTTCACAATTTTCTAACTCTTTTTCCTTATTGTGTAAATTTTTTCTTGCTTCCCCAAAAGCTTTATCATAATCTTCTTTTGTTTTAAAATCTCCTACTTCACCCTTTTTAATATTTGCTATTTCTTCTTTTATTTTTTCTATTTTTTCTGCAACTGGTTCTTCAGCAACTAATTTTTCATATTTTTTTTCCCATCTTGGTTTGTTTTCCATATAAATCCCCCTTTAATTTTTTCAAAAAAAATTATACATAAAATTCCTATTTATTATTTTAGCATATTTTTTTCTTTTTGCAAATTTTTACTCAAAAAGTTCAAACCCCATATGCTTTTGAAGTTCTGGATCTATTGTTTTCCTTATATAAAGATTGTTTTCTTTACAGTATTTTCTTACTGCCTGTTCTGTTGCAGAACCAAATTTTCCATTTGGAAGTTCATTGAAAAAGCCTAGTTTTTTTAGGATTTTTTGGATTTCATATACATCTGAACCATACATTCCAGATTTCAAATATCTAAACCCTTTGCCAAAAGCTCCATATGGTCCATCTATTATTGTTACTTTGGTTCCTATAGGGATTATTTTATATAATTCAGCAACTTCTTCATTATTCATTCTTATGCACCCATGTGAACTTGCCCAACCAAGTGAATTTGGATATATTGTGCCATGTATTCCAAAATCGCCCCATGGTACATTAAGCCCCATCCATCGGCCTCCAAAACCTTCTCCCCAAGTATCTTTTGAAACAATTGTCCATGTTCCTATGGGAGATGGTGTTGACCACTTTCCGTCCTGAACATTTAAAAGTTTTTGTACACATTCCATCTTCAAATAAATATAATTTTGATTCCTCTACATCAACTAAAATCTCATATTTTGCTCTGTTTCCATTTGTCTCTACTAAATTTGAAGTGCTGTTTTTCTGAATATATCCATTATAAATAACTAAACCTAAAGCAATTAACATCCCTATAAATATAATTTTATAATCTTTCATAATCATCATAATATTAAATTTATGCTTAAAACTTGTTTTAATAACTAAATAAAGAACAGCATATTATTGCTGTTCCCAAATTTTATTCTTTATATTTTTCCCTTACTACATATGTTGTATGTAATAACTCATGTGCTTTATGGCTTCCTGGTTTTTCTAAATAATCCTTATACAGCTCCACAATTATTGGATTTTCATGAGATTTTCTTATTTTGCTTTGTTCATCAATTTTATAGAGTGCTGAGGCTCTTGCCTCTCTTACATCTATCTCATTTCTTTTCTTTGAACTCACTATCGGCTGTCCGCCACCCATTACGCAACCTCCTGGGCATGCCATAATTTCAACAAATTGATAGTCTGATTTTCCATTTTTTATTTCTTCTAGTATTTCTTGTGCATTCGCAAGTCCATGTGC
>ULVD01021347.1_pt1 | contig 11902 bp, 22 predicted proteins | sample 1959101 | NCBI WGS metagenome assembly ULVD01 (sample SAMEA4835777, study PRJEB28245) | human gut metagenome | biome: gut microbiome; material: fecal sample | place: Denmark | collected 2008
ATATTTGGGTGTAATTTGTATGTGAATTTGTTGGTTTTTTGATTGTTATGATGAGGTGGAGTGGGGCACGGGGCAGGGATTTTTTGTTGACGGGTGGTTTGGATTTCAAGGAAATTTGTTGTACTTTTGCGGGGTGAAGTTTCACGAATCTTTTACAATCCTTGCAGAAGTTTTACAATAGTTTTACAAAAATCGTATAACATTATGCCTACTTTCAAGGCTCTTGTGCTGGCTCATCAGAGGCGCCAGGACGGCAAGTATAATATCAAGATAAGGCTTACGCACCGTAAGCAGGTGAAGTATATCGCGACGCCGTGGTATGTGGGGGCGTCGGATCTGACGCGGTCGCTGAAGATACGCAACCGGCTGTATTCTGACATGTGCGATGCGCTGATAAGGGATTTTCAGGACAGGGTAGACCGGCTGGGGGTGTATGTGATGGATATGTCGGCGGGGGAGATCGCGGCGCTGCTGATGCGCAGGGAGGATGAGCCGGGGCGGTTCAGGCTGGATGTGTTCGGCTATGTGCGGCGCCACATGGAGCGGCTTGTGGGCGAGGGCCGCGGGGGTAATGCGCGGACGTTTGGCGATATGCTGTCGGCGCTGATGCGGTACACGGGTGGTGATACGCTGGATGTGAATGATGTGACGGTGACGTTCCTGAAGGAGTGGCTGCAGTGGCTTATGACTGACGGGGAGGATGGCCGCAGGCGCTGCATGGCGTCGACGGCGCGGAATTATATGGCGAAGTTCCGGGCGGTGTTCAATATGATCCGTGACGAGTATAATGATGAGGATGCGGGGGTGATGAATGTGCCGCGTGATCCGTTCCGCAGGGTGGAGAAGCCCCGGGGACCGAAACCGGCCAAGCGTGCCATAACGCGGGAGCAGCTGCTTGCGATAGCGGCGCTGCCGGATGTGCCGTCGCAGGGACGGTATTATAAGGTTAGGAATGTGGCCCGGGATATGTTTTTGCTGAGTTTCATGCTGCAGGGGATGAATGCGGCGGATCTTTACTCGGCGACGGATTATTCGGGCGGACGTATCACGTATGAGCGTACAAAGACGCGGCGGCGGCGTGAGGACGGGGCGCTGATCTCGGTGAAGGTGGTGCCGGCGGCGGACAGGATTATCGGCAGGTACAGGGATCCGCGCGGTGAATATGTGCTTGGGGTGGGGCGGCACTATGCGTCGCTTGCTACGTTCAACACGATGCTGAGCCGGGGCATGAAGGAGGTGGGCGAGGCTATCGGTGTGCCGGGGCTGCAGTTCTATGCGGCGCGGCATACGTGGGCCACGATCGGCTCGAATGAGGCGGGTGTCGACAAGTATGTGATTCATGAGGGGCTGAACCATGCCGACCCGGAGATGAAAACTACGGATGTGTATATCCGGCGCGACTGGGAGCCTATCGACCGTGCGAACCGGCAGATCCTTGATTATGTCGGTATCGAGGATGTGATATTGTCGCGATAAAGCGTGCGGACACCCTGACAAAACAGGGTACCCGCTAAATATAATTAATCTTCCGCAGGACGCGGCATAGGGTTTAGCTCGTGGTAGGGATCGAAAAACAGGATGTATATATGGCCGTAGGTGCCGAGTATGAAATATACGCGCGAATTACGTGTATCGGTGCTACGGTCGGCCCAGCGGTCGGTATCATATAAGGAGAAGTGATATATTATCTGATCTGTTTCGATAGCCTTTGGCAGAATCTTCCGCACTGCTTCGAGTACCTTTCCCCGCAGCTCGCTGCGGTAGAAGTGCAACCGCCCGGAGTCGGCGAGCAATGCATTGATCTTCTTACCCGCGAATTCTTTCATCCGCGAGAAGTATCCCTTGGTATCCTCTTGTGTAAATTGCTGTTGAAAATGGTAATCGGTGGCTCCGAGATCCACATAATCGTATCTTACCACGAGAGGAATATCGGTGGTAAGCCGCACATCATCGACGCTAAGTTGATGGTCAAATCGTTCTCGAGAATTGATGGTGTGAAAATCTTCGGGCTCGAAGGCATCTTCATATTCAAGCTTCATGGTGCTCCCGGTTGCGTTTGTAGCGGGCAAGATAGTATTGGTACATCGTATCGAGCGACAATTCTTTCTCGGATCTTTCGCCGGGTGCGATACCCGCTCGAGCTTCGGCCCATGGTTGTTCACTATGAGTAAGTAATATCAGCTGGTTCTGCGTCTTGCTTCCGTAAAGCATCATAATCGATTCTATAAGTTCCAGGCTGTCGCTATTGAAGCCAAGCAGGGATGTATAATATCGCAGGCCGGCATCGGCGGCTCCATCATAAAACGCTTTTGAATCGATGTGATCGCACATATTGGCGGTCATATTTTTATAAATATGATATATAGTGGGATACACCGGTCCATTGACCCATGCCTGAGGCACATCGCGGAAGAGTGTATTTTCCCTGCCAAGGAACACCATGAACCATGCCTGTGTGTAATAGAGCAGTTTCTGAAGCTTGAGGGGGCTTACCGACAGGCCCTTAGAAGTAAGTGACAGGCCTATGTATTTTGCGACATCTCGGATGTCAAGATTGTTTACGGGAGGCATGAAGTAATTCGGTTAAGTTCGTTAATTCGCTTGCGCAAAGATAGCGCTTTTCTCCATAAAACGCTAATATTTTATGTTTTTTTGAGAAAATATATGCTGAAATATTTGCATAATCAACAAATGTTGACTAACTTTGCAGTGTCAATAAGACAAAGAGATAATTAACCGATTGTTTAACCAAAAGATTTGAAAAATGGACGATGCAAAGTTTATTCAGAGAATCATCGAGGTTGTAAGACTTCTCCTCGACTTCCGCCGGATGGCTGATAAGAGTGATAAGAGAATCCTCAGAGACACCATCAGGGCCGTAGTAAAGGAGCTGACAAGAGTCTGAACCCCGACACTAAAAAAGAGTCCTCTCCACACAAGGGGAGGACTCCTAAAAAATAAATAAGAATGGCAGACGAAGATCTTATAAAGGAAATAATGGAGCGCGCGCAGTCGGATGAGGGCGCGAGGCTTGCCGAGGAGGCGGTTGCACGGTTCAGGGCGTCGGCATCATCGGAGCGGGTCTTGAACCTCAAGGAGCAGGATATAATGAAGGTCCTGAAGGTGTCATATATCGCGGAGCGGTTTTTCGGACGGTCGCGGTCGTGGCTGTGCCACAAGCTCAATCACGACATCAAGAACGGCAAGCCCGATGATTTCTCGGATGATGAGCGCCGAAAGCTTAAGGATGCGCTTGACACCATCGCTTACGAGATACAGATATTGTCGGATAATTTGTAGTTAATTTGCATCGTCCGTCTACAAGATCCGACGCCGGCCCGGTTGGCTTACATAGCCAGTCGGGCCGGTTTTGTTTTACGCTACATGATTTATGTATCTTCGCGGCGGTAATCAATTCTGTTAGTTATGTTCGATTCTAAGCACAAGGAGCGGCTGGAGCTGCGGCGCATGTTATATGAGATTGCGCAGGGCTTTATTAATCAAGGCTTCACGGCCGGTACTGCCTTCGGACAGGCCATAGTCGCGTTCAAAGTTCTCACGGGATGCGAGTGGGAGGAGTGGCGCGACGCTAATTTCCCCGACCCCTGATCTTGCGGGCTATAAAAGCGAAGCGGGCACCGGCCTCAATGGCTGGGTGCCCGCTTTAATTATGCTTTGTTGGCAGTGGTCTGCTGGTAGATGGCTATGTATCGGCGCATACGGTCGACCTGCGAGCGGGGCATATTGCCGGTCCTTATCGACTGTTTCACCTTGTCGACACCGTAGTCGTCGAGCAAATGTCCCAAACTTGTATTCAGGAACACAGTCGGTATGCCATCGACATCAAGCATATCGAATACTACAATGCCGCCGGCATCGATTATATTTTTGGCGTCGCGATAGAAGGCGTCTCCGGCTTTAGGATAGTCGAGGTATTTATCCAGATAAGTCTTTATAAGCAGGGCTTGCATCATAATCAAAGAATTTTATAATTCATTACCATAATCTTCATAATCAACATCGTCGAAGGCATCGGCGGGGATGGAGAAGAAAACCAATGTCCCATCAATATAATATGGCCACTTCCATGTTTGAGGTTTAAACCGTGTGCCATACGCCACAAAGAGCTCGTTACCGCTGATAATAGTAAGCACATTGTCGCTCCCTGCCACACATGATACAACAGTATCGAGACCGTAGCCCTTATTGTGCGGATTGCTTTGAGCGGTAACGCCTGCCTGAGTGGCGTGCATAATATAATTACTATCGATGTTGAGCCCGGCCCTTCTGAGTGATTCGGCGATACCAATGCCGAAATCGCAAAAAGCGACATCAATCATCCGGCTTTCGTCATCGTAGGAAATGTATGAATATGCCATATCATCGCCTTGCGAGTGGTCTGCGATATTAGCATACAACTCATCGAGCACCACCTTAAATATTGATATGTCCTTTTTGCAAAGATAGGTATTTTTAAAATATTGTGCAATATGAGCGCTATACATCGGATAACATTCGCTCGCGACTTTCCATAGACTCGGTTTTGTGGTATCAATATAATCCTGTAACCTTATGCCTGGAGAAAACCGGGGGAGGATATGCAAATCATCGGTCAAATGCTTCAACATGCTATCCTCGGCCTCGATATGTCCTACATATCCATGTTTTATGAGCAACTGTATCAGGCATGCCAAAAGCACTCTATGCAGAGACTCCATTTTCTCTACGGTAAAATTGCCGCATAATCGAATTACGACTTCCTGAGATGGGAGGCCTGAACTTTTAAGCACTTTTTGGATGTCAGATATTGTTCTTATCCATGCGGTGCGGTCGTAGTCGTCGAAAGTTATAATATATGTCTGTGAATTCATTTTACATTGTTGTGTAATTTGGCGGATTGTCACGCCACTTAAAACCCTTATTTTTGCGCTGGTAATCAATTCTATCAGTTATGGTCATTCATAATCTTTTGCACTTTGGCGTTCTTATTCTTATCGAGTTCTGCCTGGTAGCCTGTATCTTTTTTGTAATCGGGGATTTCTTCGACTGCTATACCGACGGCCGTATCACAGGGAGACTGAGTGAAATAGAATACGAAAGGAATTGGCTTCTTAAGGATCCGGAGCCATGCTGGTTTGTATGGAACCGGCCAAGGTTCTATAAGCTCATAGGGATGGTGGTGTTCATTGTCGGGCTCATGTTTTTCGCAGCTATAGTTTATTGCAGCAGCAATTACTGATGCTATTGCCGATACCAGTGCAACAATAGCCGACAGCCAAGAATATCGCACAAGTCGCTCTTCAATCAGCATAGTGTCTCTGAAATTAAATCACCATCCTTTATTAATTAATACATTCACAACTTTCCAAACCTCCTTTATCATCGATTTTGGAAGTTCTTCGTCGGCAGCCACTGGATTATATGAGTGGCACAGCACATAATTTTTCGGATCGTCTTCGCTTTTTAGCACCTGCTTGGTTATGCGGCGGTCATCGGCGAGCCATAGCACGAAGTCGCCGCCGTAGCCGAAGTATTCGCGCCAATTATCCACACGGCGAATCTGCATAACGGCTCCAGCCGGTATGGTCGGAGCCATCGAATTGCCCGACTGCAATATCGCCACGTCACCGGGCCTTGCATCAAGAAATGGTATCATGCGCTCTACATATTGCTCGGACGAGACAATGGCATTAGGCGAATGCACACCGCCTACACTATCGATATGCACCAACGGCACAAGCGTTACCCTGCCCTCGGCTATCTCCTTATCGAGTTGTGCGCGCTCGTCGGGCGTAAGATCTCTGACTTCATTGCGGAATTCCTTGCGGATCATATCTCCTTCGCCGGTGAGAAGCCAACGAGTATTAAGTTGTGGATATGCAACAGTAATCGCATCAACTGTGCGTTGGCGCATATTGTCGTTAGTACGACTTACAGCACCATTTGATAGGCCCACCGTAGATTCAAATTTTGATACAGTAATACCTAAATATTTTATGAATTGTAGCAGTCTATCCTTGAGCATAATAGTTAAATAATGTGAATAATTTAGATTAATCTAAGATTTTAATTAACTTTGCATCGACAAAAGTTAGCAACACAAAAGTAAAGATAAAATCAAGCGCAAATATAATAATAAAATAAATAAAAAGCAATGATGGAAACGACCAAAGAATTACCTGTAAGCGTGAGCACCAAGGAGCTGCGCGAGATGGAGGTGGGCGACACAAAGACGCTCGGCGTAAGCCGCCTGAACTCGGTGCGCTCGATGTGCTACCAGTACGGCCTGCAGTGGGATCGCACCTACAGCACGGCTGTGGACCGCGCAAGCCGCACGGTGACGATCACACGCACGGCTTGAGTAACGAACCTATAAACCGACAAAGATATGCCTTACTACACATTTGACTCATACGAGCTGAAAAAGCTGCTGATGGAGCAGGCGGCTCTGGGCGTGGCAATGATGGTGCGCGAGCAGGCGCCGGTTGAGGACGAGCTGAGCCAGGGCGAGGCCTTCCGCCGGTTCGGCGAGAGCACGGTGCGCCGCTGGGTGCGCGAGAACAAGATATTCCCGGTGCGCCGGGGCACGACGAGCAATTCGAGGCGCACATATTCGCGCGCCGAGCTGATGGCACTGTGCCAGGCCGAGCGACTGCAGTTCAACATCCGCGAGAACGACGTGATGAAGAATCTGCGCGCCGGCAGATAAAAAATGCAATACAATCAACAAGCATATAAAACAATGAAAGCAATGAAGCAAAGTATCGAGAAAAAAATATCGGGCGTGGGCGCCGTAGCGGCTGCCGTGGCCTTTATAGCCGCAGTGAGCGGCCACATTGCCGTGACTGCCATAGCGGCGGTGATCGGCATAGCGGCCGTATTCGGGTGGATGTGCGCGCAGATGGCCAAGCCGGCCGAGGAAGGGAGCTCGCTATGAGAGGATCTGACACCCCCGAAAAAAACAAGCACATATTGCTGCGTCTGTCGATATCAGGATGGTATATATACCTGTCGCGGCGTGCCATGAAATTCCGCCGCCCGTGCAGCGATGATACGGTAGCGACCTGCCGCCGCTACCGCATAGCCGGCCTGAATCTGTATATATCGCGGCGAGGCATGCAGATACGCCACAACGGGCAGTACCACAGCAAAACGTTCAAGCGCAACCGCCATGCGCGCATGGATCTCACCGGCAAGTGCTGCGAAGGCTGCGGCCGCAAGCAGCAATGGTGCTGTGTGTGGCACATGCTGCCCGTGGGAGCGCCCGGCCGCAACGAGGTGGCTAATATACGTGTGCTGTGCTGCGAATGTCGCAACGAGGCACGCAAACGAGGATATTTCGCACCACATATTGCACAGAAAGGAGTGGTGGACTTATGAACCGCATGGATGCCCACCGCTTTATCCCGGTGCGCCGCGGCAATAAGGGCGGCTTCTATCACGACGAGGCCTCGGCTGAGCGCCGCGAATACGCACACATGTACGACGGCCTGCAATATGGCGTCGACATGGCCCGCCGCGAGGGCTGCGACGTGCGCCACGAGGTGTTCAACGAGTATCTGCGCAAGTGGGACTACCTCGGCACCTTCCACGCCGACGGCACATGCACCTCGTGGACGGGCGAGCGGCTGATATGGCTCGGCAAGGGCCGCAGCAACGGATCGTACTGGATGGCTATGGATGATATGCCGGCGTGATCCTTTCCAAAGTTTAGAAGAATGGAAAAGAATGGAAAGGTGACATGATGAAAGTCAAAGATATTCCTAAATGGGAGGAATTTGAGAGATTGCAAAAAGAAAATCCGGCAGAGTACAGACGGCTATATCGCGCCTCTATGGAGTGTCTCGACAAGGCAACAAAAACCGCGAGTTACATTGCGATTATAATCTCGGCCATATCCATTTTGCTAACTCTAACAAGATGGCTACTGACGAAATAATAATGGCAAATATAGAAATACGATAGCCCTTACGACCATATTTGATATTGCATACGCTCTCTTCATTCGCAAGATTGCGGTCGTATTCGATCTCATCAATCCTTTTTAGATGATTCTTGCAGTCTTCATATAAGGGATTAAGATACTGACCTTGCGTGACGTGAATGCTGCCGCCTATCAGAACGCAAACAGAATGATGCTCTTTGAAAAGATTAACCACAGCCGGCCAATAGTTGCCGGCGAGTTCCTCTCCCTTTTCACAAGACACAGCCTTGTTTCCGTCTGCGATATATTCAATTACGCGTATGACGCTTTGATAAAACTCCTTGCTATGTTCCATAATAAAACAATCATCCCCGGCCATCAACTGCGATATGTGGTGCTTGGCAGTCTCCGACCAGGGACGATTTAAATCTTCAATATCGTAAGCACCACCAAACGACAATGCAAAAATAAACATAAGATCCGGAATATGCAAAATAGCCAAGACTACGAAATTGCGCGTGCCAAATGCTGGGAGGAGTTCAAAAAACGGATCCCCGACGGCGAAGTGCAGTGGCAACTCGTGTTCATATACGATGCTTTTTGCTATGCATTCGACCATGCGTATACTCTAGGCAAGCAGGAAGCAATGATTGAAGCTAAATCTGACATTAAGAGAGATTTGGACTTTAAAAAGAACTCGCAGCGGTTGACTATTGCAACCCAAATATTGCCGGCGCTGCTTGCCGATAAGGCCAAGCGGTCTATGGGCCACATAGATTTGGCTAATGTGGCCGTATCGATGGCAGATGCTCTAATCATCGCGTGTGGATTATATCTCGAGGATTATAAATTTAAAATGGCTGGAATTAATCTCTCTCCTCAAAGTTTAGAAGAATGGAAAAGAATGGAAAGGTGAGCCGGCGGTTTGAGCTGGTGGCGCTGAAACAGACGGCAAGCCGGTGGTGCCGGACACAGACACAGACACATGCGATGACATCCGACTCGCCCTGTCAGGTGCTGCGCACCGCCTACCATATAATGTGGGAGCTGCAATGCACGTCGGTGATGGTGTATCGTCTGGAGAACCCCGACACGGGGCGGCGCCGATACCTGGGCTCGTGCGGTCTCAACGGCACGTTTGTGTCGGCCGACGGTCGGTACTGGCTGTTCACCGGCGACGAGCGGCGCTATCTGGAGCGCATCGACAGGCCGCAGTGGTAAGAAGATATACCGGGGCGCGCCACGTGCGCCGCCTCTGCAAGAGAAGTAGTTAAAGTAAGTTGGTTTAAATGTTGATTTTAGATCCGCCGGTGCCCGTGAGGGTACCTCAGCAAGGCCCCGCAAAGGCGGAGCTGAGTTCATAGATTGTTTCGGTAGCCCCGGCGTCCTATATTTCTTGGTATTTAGTGATTATAAGGTGTTATGAAGGATTGCCGCCGGGGCACAGGGCAGACGGTCAACCGCCGTGAGGCGGCAGCGGGTTCGACTCCCGCATGTCCACAATGACAACCAAAAAACCAAAACCAACCATGGCAACAAACAACAATCAGGCAATGAACGCCATCAAGGCGTATCTTGAGCGGAGGGCGGCCGAGGACGTGCAATTTGCAGAGTCGTATGCCAAGCCCGGCAAGAGCATCGACGAGTGTTACCGATACATCCTCGGGGAGGCCCGCAACATGGACAAAATAATAAATGCCGCCAAGAGCGCATGACAATAACCTCATACACCATACAGACATGACAAAGACAGCCAAGACAGATAAACCGATAAAAGCAGCGGCGGCCAAGAAGCCTCGTATGCTGGAGCGGAGATTCACCACCTGCAATCCGGATGATATGATCGGATATTACACCACCGAACGTGTGCTAAAGACATGGACCGAGGACCACGCCGACAAAGCTACAGGCGAGATAGTGTCGGTCGAGCGCAACGAGATAATCGTGGAGCGCGGCACACTCGTCACACCCGAGCTGACCGCCTCGATACGGTTTGCCTACAACGCCGGCGACATCACCGCACCCATCACGCTGAGCGATCAGCAGCGGCAGGCCGAGGAAGGCGAAATACGGTGGCTGCAGCCGTTCAAGGTGACAGCCGAGATCGGAGGCAAGAGCCGCAAGTTCCTGCTCGTGGCTCAGAGCGCCGCCCGCGCCATCGATGTGGCCCGCGACTGGATCGAGCTCAACTACAAGGGCACATTCGGATTCACAGCCGTGGCCATGCTCCGCGACGTGATAATCATCGAGCCCGCGCCCGTCGATGCCGGGGACCGGGATGCCGGGGCAGCCGACATCGAGGCCGAGAAACAATATTACAAAGCCGACGTGGATGTGACCGTGCGCTTCATGGAGACCGGCGTCGACCCCGAGACACACAACTTCACCTGCATCATCAAGACCCTCAATGCCGACACCGCCAAAGAGGAGGCCGCCGCATGGGTGGAGAAGCGGGTGCGCGACCGCCAGAAAGGCGCCGAGGTGAAGGATGTTCGCCCCACACTCATCATGGCCGCGCCATACGCCTGCACCGAGATCATCAGCCGCGAATTTTGTGAGGCATACCGCCGCCCCGACACCAACCAATAAGACGCCTCCCCGACAATGCGCACCATACAACTATCGGACAAAGATTACGAGCTGCTCGTCGACAGCCTGGCGGCTCTGCCATCGATGCTGTGCGGCGCCGCATTGTCGACAAGGCAATACAACCGTCTGCGGCGTCTGCGCCTGCTGGGCGCGAAGCTCCGCCGCAAACAATCAACCGTCAATCTCAGGAAATCATGACAGCCGAAGAATACCGCCAGATGCGCGAGGCCCCGCCGAAGCCCCGCAATAAATATGGCGCCGCCCGCACCGGCGGCCACGCATCATACAAGGAACACAACCGCGCCCTGGAGCTGCGCACCATGCAGCAGGCCGGTCTTATCAGCAACCTGCGCGAGCAGGTGCGCTACGAACTGATACCCGCGGCCCGCGACGCCGACGGCAAGGTGATAGAGCACGCCTGCGCCTACGTGGCCGACTTCGTGTATACCGATGCCCAGGGCCGCACCGTGGTGGAGGATACCAAGGGCTTCCGCACCAAGGAGTATGTGATCAAGCGCAAGCTGATGCTCCACGTCCACGGCATACGCATACACGAGATCTAAACACGCACGCATCATGGGACGCTGTATCAAACGAGGCCTGGATTACTTTCCGCTCGACGTAGATTTCATGCTCGACATCCGCATACGCAAGCTCATCAGGGCTCAGCGCGGACAAGCCGTCACAGTATATACTCTCCTGCTCTGTAATGTGTACAAAGAGGGCTATTACAGCAGGTGGGATGAAGAGTTGCCATTCGTAGTGTCGGAGATTACCGGCTTCGAGGAAGCGTATATACGTGAGGTTGTACGGTGCTGCCTTCGCCTGGGGCTGTTCTCGCAGCAGATGTTCGACGAGTATGGAGTGCTGACGTCGCGGGCCATTCAGGAGCGTTTCCGCTACATCTGCCGCATGTCGCGCCGCACATGCCGTATCACGGACTATTCGCTCATTGATTCGGAAGAAAACGATATTTCTTCGGAAGAAATAAACGATAACTCCGAAGAAATGCCGATAAACTCCGCAAAAAGTACACAAATAAAAGGAAAGGAAAGAAAAGAAAAAGAAAATAAACCCCTGTCGGGGGAGAGGCGCGCGTGCGCGCACGAGGCCCCCGCCCCCCAGGATGGTTTTGAAAAAGATTTTAACAGGGCTGCGCCCACCGAGGCCGACATCCGGGCCGCAGTCAACTCGCCCGAATTCCTCGAGGCAGGCGCCACCATCAGCGACGGACGCGACTTCATGGCCTACTATGCGGCCCGCGGATGGTGCACGGCCTCCGGCACCCCGATACGCGACTGGCGCGCCGCCTTTTATTCGTGGGTCAAGAAAAAGGGCCGCTTCGGCGGATCCACAGCGCCGGCCCCCGGATATAAGCCGCGGCCGATG
>ULVD01049225.1_pt1 | contig 11898 bp, 9 predicted proteins | sample 1959101 | NCBI WGS metagenome assembly ULVD01 (sample SAMEA4835777, study PRJEB28245) | human gut metagenome | biome: gut microbiome; material: fecal sample | place: Denmark | collected 2008
CTTTTTTTGTTCACATAAATGCGCGTCGGACGGGTCGGCTTCGGCACATTTTGTTCCTTGTCCACTTACTATTTGCCGTCGACATAAGTGCGTTGGCGGTGGGCTTGGCAATCTTATTCCCTGCAATATTATTCGATGACGATTTCTTCGGCCTTTTGTTCGCTTTTTTGTTTGTTTGAAAGCTTTTCATCATTGTTTGAAACAAGTGCCAATATAACAAAAACAACATAAACGATTATTTTTGAAATTGCTATCAATGCGCTAATAACAGCATATGCTTTGCTGACGCCTGCACTGTAAGAGCCAAAAGACATACATGCACCAAACAATGTAACAAACATTCCCAAGGCAACGTATATCAAAGTAACAATCAAAACTTTTTTTGTTTCGTTTTTGATGTTGTCTTTGTCGGTGTTAATAAACACGTATCCACCAACCAATGCAAATGCAATCGCACTTACGTAACTGCTTGCCCAAAGAATAACTTTCATCCATTTATCACTAATTTTATTCATAATTATCTCCTTTTCCTTAGTATATACAAATTTAAAAATTATTGTCTAGTTTTTTTATTATTTTGCATAAAGTTTTCCAACTAAAACTGTCATATCGTCTTGTGGCGTGCCGTTGTCATTTTCGATTGCTTTATCCAAAATTTGCTGTGCTATTTCTTGTGGATTTACTGTTGTGATGTTGTTTACAAAATCTTGCATTTGTTGTTCGGATTCAAAACTGTCACTTACGCCGTCTGTACACAAGATAACTATATCGTTTTGCGAAAGGATAATTTTGAATATTGACGGTTTGAGTTCTTTTACAATTCCTATTGGCAAGCTGTCACCTTTCAAAACAGTTGTATGCGTGATATGTCTTACATAACCCACCGACGCACCCAGTTTGATAAAATCCGCTATTCCGTTTTTCAAATCCAAAACGCAAATATCCAATGCGGAAAACATATCGTCGGTTGTCGCAAGTGACAAAAGGTTGTTTACACTTGAAAGGATAATTTCGTTGTCAAATCCCGCTTTGTAAAAGTTTTCAATAAGTCCAATAGCCAAACTGCTTGCATTTTGAGCACGTTCACCACTTCCCATTCCGTCGCAAAGTGCCATCATAAATTTATCGTTTTCTATGCGGATAAGGCTGTAACAATCACCACTCACGTCACTTGTTGCCTTGCTTATGCCGGCAGTTCCAAAAGCAACTTCAAATTTCGGTGAGTTTTTGAGCGTTACTATTGTCCAGCCACTCAACGTTGCAGGAGTAACCGCACACACCGCCATAGGAACGCCAACGACTTTTGAAACGATTTTTGGAATACGTGCTTTTTGACAATCTTGATTTTGAATAACCAGTGTAATGTTCAAAATATTTGGGTTTTGTTGATAAATTATCGCCTCATTGCAAATTATGTTGTTGTATCCCAATTCGTCGACAATTTTGTTTTCTTTGGTGTTGTCAAAGATTACGTTTCTGCCAACTTCGTCCGCCAAATTGTGCATAACTTTGCTTACACCACTGAGTTGCTCGGCTATCAAAAACTTGCTGGCATCTACGTTTTCCATAAGTGACGCATACTGTTTGTATTGGTCGCTTGTTTCGTTCAAAATCGAAACCAAACTGTTCAAATTGAAACATCTTGCAACCAAAAACGGCGGAATGTCCAACAAATTTATGGTCGGTCTTTGAAGCGAAAGAGCACAAAGTTCATCCAAAACGGCATCCATTTCCCTTTCATAAACTCTGTGACATTTGTTTTTTTCACTGCAATTGTAACATAGTTTGTCTTTTATTTCACTTTTCAAAAGGTCTTTTGCCTGTGCTTCGGTCATTCCACCTTTCATCATCCCACGAAATACTTTGTCCATTTCGGCAAACACATCGGCAAGATTGTTGAACCTTAAAAGCAAACCTTCACGGTTGCGATTGACTATGTTTTTCATTGCAAGGTTTTGCCCCATTCCAACAAAAGACGCTTTCACTTGGTCAAAAAACTTTTGTGGAATACAAACAAATATAGCCAGCGCCAATGCACAAGACAAAAGATTTATCCATGTGTAACCATAATACAACTGCAAAAAGTATCCCATAAAAAGTTCACTTGCCAAAACTGCCGCTGCTTGCAAAAATTTTTTGCCAAATTTGAATGAGCAAGCACAAAGTCCAAAAACAACAAATGGCGTAACGTATACTGGGTTTGCATCGCAAAGCATAGTTCCTATGCCCATCACAGCCGACAAAGTGATTGTCCAAACATTTTGCGTGCAAACGCTGAAAATACAGACAAGCAAAACGCACAAAAATTTGGCTATTTCAAATCCATAGATATCAAAATTGGCAAGCCCGCAAAATATTGCCATGGTCAAAACTGCTCCACCCAATATTTCGCTCATTTTGAGTCTTGACGAAAAACCGCGCACGATTATCGCACTCAAAAAATTTGTAACTACAATCAAAAACAAAAGTCCCAAAACGACGGTTGAAATGACTGCAATCAAATTGGCATTTTCAATAACCTCAAAATAAACCGTCAAACTTTGAGATATGCAAGCATACACCGCCAAAAGCCAAACCTTAATCGGCTTTTTTATTTTTATATGTACAAAGTATGCAATCAGCAAAACCCCAACCGTGCACAACGCGCAAAACACCATTTGCACGTCAAAGCAATCAAGATACGATGCCAAAACATAAAGTGGTGCCAATAAAAAAATCTTTTGATTGCACCAAACCAGCGAATAAAAAAATGCAAAGGCAAATGGGAAAATAATACCTTTTATACCCGCTTTAAACAAAACCATAAAGCAAGCAAAAAACAACAAATATTTTGCTATCTCATACAATATTTTTTTTGTTTTTGTCATAATTTCTTCCTTTTAACAAAAACAATGTAACCTTTTTTAACCTGGGTTTCACAGCAAAATTTTATATTTTAATTGGAAATTTTGTAGAATTTTTTTTGTTATTTTGTTTTTCGACACAATCAAAAATATTGCGACAAATATTTTGCAAACAAAAAATTTGAAAGAAAAGTACATTTTTTTCGATTTTTTTTTGTTTTTTTGTGCATTTTTTTGTATCATAATTGTAAGATATCAATTTTGTTTGTGCATACAAGTTTTTTTGCAACTTTTGCACACAATCAAATTGATTAAAACAATTTACAAAGGGAAAAATCTTGTTATGAAAAAATTGAATATATTGTATTATTCTTTGCCCATGGTTTGCCTTATCGCACTTATGGCAGTTGCAAGTCTTTATGATTTGCAAATTTCAAAAGCACTTGCAGACCTTGACTTGGGTCAATATTATTCACCAAACTTTTTTGGTCGACTTTTTGAAGTCATTGGTGAACTGCCTGTTTATCTTTTGTGTGGATTTTCATTGTGCATATTTTCAGTTTGGGTTTATTTGAAAACAAAACAGCCACAAATTGCAACAACGTACAAAGGCAAAACAAAAACTGACACGTCAAAACAAATGGAAAAGAAAACAAAAGTTGCATATATTATCCTTGCTTGTTTTTTGCTTGTTGTTGCAACCGCATTTTACTGGGTAGCATTTTTCAAAATGATAAGGTACATTTTGCGTTTGCACAACTTGACAACAAACACTTGGTTGTATCTTTCACAAGTTCTTGCTGCTGTGCTTTTATGTTACACTTCGGTTTCAATCTTGCTTGCAATGAAACAACAAACAATCAACACCCTTGTTTGGTTTGCAATTATCACCCTTGCTACATCGGCGCTTACAAACGCACTTGTTCAAGGACTCAAACCAATCTTTTCAAGACTCAGATATCGTGCTATGAGTGCAACTTATGACAGCACGTTTGCGGGATTTACAAATTGGTATCAACGCAATCCAAACAACACACTCACGACCGCTCAAATAAATGCGGGACTTTCAAGCGATATATTCAAATCTTTCCCTTCGGGTCACACCGCAGGCGCAGCAAGTGTTCTTTCGCTTTTGTCACTTCCATATCTTTTCAAACAAAACAAAGTCACAAAAATACTTTTGTATGTTTTGTGCCCACTGTACATTGTTGTGGTTGCCTTTGCTCGCATTGTAATGGGCGCACATTTCCTTTCGGACGTAACAATGGCTATGCTCATTGGTTACATTTGCTATTTGGTCATTTTGACAGTAACAATGCACGTCAAACACAAATATACCCTCAAACAAAATACAAATCTTTAAAAATTAAATTATTCCTTTGCACGTAATTATCTGTTAAATATTTTTTCTGATATAGTAAGTATTTTTTCCTGAACCTTGTTTTTCAATAAAAGACTCATCTACAAGTTTTTTAAGTGAACTTTCAACAGATTTTACGCTTAAACTTGGGCATAACTGAGAAATTTGAGATTTTGTGAATTTGCCTATGACAGACTCTATTGCTTTTTTAACCATTTCTATTGCTGTTGATTTTGAAGATACAATATCAACTCTTTCTTGAAAATCTCTATAAGCAGATATTATTGTTCCAAGCAGATATTTTATAAAACTTTCAGGGTTATCCTTGCCGATATCCCAATCTTTTTGAGATTTTTCAAGTGCATCATAGTACAAACTTTTATTTTTTGCTATTTTTTCTTCCAAAGAGATATATTTTCCAACTAAATAGCCACATCTATAAAGAAGTAGTGTTGTTAGTAATCTGCTCATTCTTCCATTGCCATCTAAAAATGGATGAATACACAAAAAGTCGTGTATAAAAATTGGAATTAAAATAAGTTGGTCAACACCATTTTCTGAAATTGCCTTATTAAATTCTTCACAAATTTTCTGAATAGCATTTGGTGTCTCAAATGGAGATAAAGGTGTAAATATTGTATAAGTTTTTCCATTTGCATCCGTGCCACTGATATAGTTTTGAACATTCTTAAAACTTCCACCTATTGCTTTTGGAGAATGACTATAAAGCATTTTGTGAAGTTGCAAAATATGATTTGAAGTAACAGGTATATATTCGTAACTTTCATGAATAACATTCAAAACATCTCTGTATCCTGCAATTTCTTCTTCATTTCTGTTTTTAGGTGTTGTTTTCTCGTTAATTAACTGTTTCAACCTTGTATTTGTTGTTCTTATACCTTCAATTTCATTTGAAGATTCTGTGCTTTGAACTTTTGCTATTTCAACAAGTTTTTCAAGTTCTTGTGGCTTTTGTCTTAAAAACAATTCTTGTTTTGCTTTGTGTTCATGAATTTGTGAAACATAAGCAACTATCTCATTATCCCATTTTCTATTTTTTAAATCAGTATAATTAAAAGTTCTCATTCTCCTACCCCCTACATCTTTCTCCTAAATTATACATAAAAATAGGAGAATAATCAAACATTTAGGATAAAAATTTTTTTTAAGTGTTAAAAAATAGCATTAGGTTTTGTACCTAGTGCTATTTTAAGCAGCCTAGTACGTATACACTGTAACAATAAATTTTGACCAAAACAGCAACAACGTAAAAAAAAGAGCAAAATTTGCTCATTTTTGTTTTTCATTTCACTTACATCAATTTGCTGCCGTCGTTGGTTTTGACAACTTTCAAAACGTTGACCATTTGTCCAGATTGGGCGTCAATGTAAAAATAGTAAGTGCTTTGGCTGTAATTTGCCTTGACTTCCCAGCACAATACTTCGGCGTAGTCGATTGGTGCAAGAGCCTTTTTGGTTGTTTGTATTTTGTATTGGCTGTCGATTTGTTCTTCGGCTTGTTGTTTTGTTACTGCAAAATTGCCAAATGTTCTGTCAGTGTGATTTGTAAAATATGACGTTGCTTCAAACCCAAGTACCATTCCGTCTGCAAGGTCAATTTTGAGTTTCACCAAATCTGGATACAATATTACACCGTTTTGGACGGGTGCATAATTGAGATACATATTCCCTTCAATCGTGTCGTACCAAACGCATTCAACGTCGTCCATGCCATTTTTAGCCAAAAATTGTTTTGCAATAGTTTGCGCTTCTTGCAAGTTTATTTTGTTTTCGCTACGGTCTTTTTGTGAATTAAGCGAAAGCAATCTTCCGCCCTTTTGTGTCATTTGTGCAAAGAATGTATACCCGCTTGCATCTTGCCATTCAAAATTGAAACATTCTATTCTGCCCTTGTTTTCACTTTTGTAAACAAGTTTTTCAGGAGCAACGTTTACAAGTTTTGAAAGGTTGTTTTGTGCTGTTTCCTTGTCAACCTTTTGTTCATTCAATCCTTTGACTTGCCTTTTTGTTTGACTGTCGGCAAATGGTCCGTCATATATCATGCTTGGATATTCGATGTCGCTTGCGTTCATATTTTTGAGTGAAAGTGTAAAGTTGTTATAATCTCCGTCCAACTTTATACTGTTTGACAAAATATCATATCCGCCGTTCATTTGATTTGTCATTTTTGTAAGATTTCGACGCATATCTGCAACTGACGAATTGAGTTTCAAAAGAGTCGCTTTGTCGTCTTGTGAAAGGCTTCCGCCCTTGTCCAATTTGTTTGCAAGTGTTTGCGTGTATCCGCCAACTTGGTTGATAAATGTCAAACTTTTTTCAAGTCCATTTGTCGAAATTGGCAAATTGTTAAGTGCTTGTTGTGCCTCGTCGGCATTTTTGCTTATTTCCATCAAATATTTTTTTGCAAGTGATTTGTCGGTTGTTGAAACAATCTTGTTCATTTTGACTTCGGTGTTGTTTATGGCGTCATAAAAATCGTAATAACCTTTTTGATAAATTGTGTTAAGTTGATTTTTATAACTTGCATTTTGTACTGATGACCAAACTGCAAAACCACTTACGCCAAGTGTTACGGCGCCCAAAATGCTTACGGCAACAATAAGTCCTGTTGGTTTTTTTGTCTTTTGCTGTTTTGTGTTTTGTTTTGTTTTCATACTCTCTCCTTTTTATATAGCAAAGACGTGTTTGCCAATCGTTGTTACAACTTCACGAGAATAAATCCATTGACTGGTTGCAGTTTCGGGGTTGTAATAATAGATGCAACCATAAGTTGGGTCCCAACCATTCAAAGCATCTTGTGCTGCATTGTAACATTCTTGGTCAGGTTCCAATTTGATTTGACCGTCATAAACAGCAGTAAACGCCCAAGGTTGATAAACAACGCCAGCAACAGTGTTTGGAAAACTTGGATGTTTTACACGATTCAAGATAACCGCCGCCACAGCAACTTTTCCAACGTAACTTTCGCCACGTGCTTCGGCATAAACTGTTTTTGCCAAAAGATACAAATCGCTGTTTTGCGAGTTTGTTCCATTTTGCAAACCCAACATTTCCAAAGTACGTTCGCCGATATTTCCGGTTTGTGGAATGCCGTAATCGTATTGGAATTTGATTACCGCACTTCTTGTTTCTTCACCATAAATTCCGTCTACACTGCCGTTGTAATAGCCCATTTCTTTAAGTCTTTGCTGTGCCGACAAAATTTGGTTTGTTGTCGCAACTGTTGCCAACTTTGCATTTTGACTTGCGATTTGTTTTGTAACCGAAAAGAAAATTCCGCCAAAAGCAAGCACAACCAAAAGTGTTGAAACAACAATTATTTGCCATTTTTTCATGTTTTTTCTCCTTTTTTGTCTATTTTGTGAAAATTGTTGCAAAAATATCCAAAAAATCTTTCTTTCACATCAAAAAAAAATTTTTCATATAATGCAGTGTAATCTATCCAAAGGAGAATAATATTATGTTTCCACTTTTGTTTTCGGGACATTCACGCACAAGATGTTGCATAGGTTGTCTTTATTGCGGATGTCCTTATTATCCAAGACCAATATATACTTGCAACTGTGGTTGCAACTGTTGCGGATAACAAACTGTCAAAAGGTCAAAACGACTTTTTGACTACATAAACAAAGATAGGTTACCTTCACAAACAATCTTGCTTCCTTGTTTGTGATTGCCACAAGCAAAATTTTGTTCGTCAATTTTGCTTGTGTTTTTTTTTGCAAAAATATGTTTAAAACAAAAAAAACTGGCAACAATTTTTTGCAGGGAGAAATTATGAAAAAATACATAGTTGTAATTTTGATTGTTATTAGCGCTGTTGTTTGTGTTCTTTGTGGATTTCAAAAACAGACAGATTATGAATATTTGCGTATCCATATACGTGCAAATTCAAATCTTTGCATAGACCAAGATGTAAAGTATCAAATAAAGGACAAATTAGTAAACTTTTTGACTCCCTATTTGTGCGAATGTAACGACAAAGAGTCCGCAGTCAAAACGGTCAATAACAACCTTGAAAATCTTGAAAAAATAGCAGACCAAACTTTGAAGCAAAATGGTTTTGATTATACAAGCAAGGCAAAAATCTCAAAAGAATATTTCCCAACTCGTGTTTACGACGGACTGGTTTTGGAAAGCGGAAATTATGACGCTCTTGTTGTGGAACTTGGCAAAGCGCAAGGCGACAACTGGTGGTGTGTTGTCTATCCCCCACTTTGTTTTGTTTCAACAAGCACAAAGTATGTTTACAAAAGCAAACTTTTGGAGATTATAAAAGACTTCAAACAAAAATATGCAAATTCGCAAGGCTAACAACAAAACTTTCACATTTTGAAACAGCGTGCAACTTTCAATTGCTGAGATTGACAAAAAACATGATTTGAGTTAAAATAACTTGCAAAGGAAAACAAATGAAACTTACACCTTACAAGAAACTTTATGAAAACAAAGACCAAAAGCACACTTCAATCAGTCCCAAAAAATACAAAAAACGCAAAAATCTTGGTGCTGTTTTGAAAGTTGGTGCAATCACAATGCTTGCTTGTCTTTCATCAAACGCCATACTCAGGTCTTATGGAACTTCAAAAAACAATGACTATTTGTCCGACAATCAAATTTTTGAAGTTGGCAAGATTGACAACAGTATCGATTTTTTTGGCGGTGACGAAAGATACATAGCACGCACTTTGAATGCATTTACACATCGTGAAAACATCATGTACAATCACTTTAATACCCAAGATAACTCAAATATCAAGGTTGGAATTTCTGATCAGTTTACACATCAAGAAAAAGAGCAAATACAAATTTACTATGATTATCTTAACAGTATATTCAAAGTTATCAACCCTTCTTACAACTTTGTTGTTGGTGACTTTTCGCAAAGCAAAAGTTCGATATATCTTTGCAAAGAAAATTTACCCAAAAATACTGGTGCGCAGTGCACATGGAAAAATGATTGGATAATAAACTCACGCATTGAAAAAGCGACTATACGTGTAAATCAAAATATTACAATTTCAAATCAAGCTCTAAAAATATATTTGGCACATGAAATGATGCACGCTCTTTTGGGAAGCAAAGATATTGATTATCAACAATCAAATACTTTTTCTGTGTATAACTACGATGACTGTGCATTTATGATTGATCAACTTGAAAATGCTGTTGAAAAAGAACCAAATAGCTGGCATGTGAAATATCCTGTAATGAATGAGGAAGAAAAAAATATTTTTGTTTCTTACACTCCAGTTGACGTTGCCGCACTTATTGCTGTTTATGGAAAAGGTGGAACAGACAATCAAAAAAAATACATCGAGCTTATAAAACAAACTCTTGACACCTGTGGCAAAGTTTATGGCGACAATCAACCTTTCTTTGAAAAAACCTTTGATTTTGGCGAATTGGCTGACAAATATTTAGACAGCGAAGATTTTTCAAAATAAAACTTGCAAATTACATATATTTTTCAAAAAACAATGCAAATAAAAAATAATTTTTGCGTTGTTTTTTTTCTTATGTATTTACCTTCTTTTTCTTAATTTCAGCTCGCATTTGTGCTTTCAAAACATCGCTGCGTTTTATTTTGTATTTTGAAAAAATCATTATCGAAAGTCCAATTGCCAAACTGCAACCAGCAAACACCAATATTCCCAAAGCATTTTGCACACTGAGTGCCTGAACTGGTTGATTTGCATCAAACTTTATCACATCAAGCAAGATGCCAATAATCAAAAGTGAAATTGAATTTGAGATATTGTACGCAAGTGTCAAAAATCCGCTGTATGTTGCAGAATTATTCTGCCCCGTTTTTATTCTGTCAAGTGTCAATGCGTCTGCAAACATTGCTACTGGCAAAGAATAAAGTGCACCCGTTCCAAACCCACAAACAAAAATACAAGGACATACCAATCCAAACAACAATTTGTTGTCAAAAAATTGTCTGAAAACAAAAGTTACAGCTGTAAGACCGATACCCAAAAGACTGAGAGTAAGTGCAAGATTAAGTGATGGTTTTTTGTCAAGGCGATTGGACAAAAATATCCAAACTGGTTGAGACAAAATTGCCGCAACAAAAAGTATTGCCATAAGCGATGGAATCTGGATTGTATCAAAGTGATAACAATACGTAAAAAGGTGCATTCCAACCGAAATAAGTATCGCCGAAGAAATAAGTGCAACTGAATATCCAAATATGATTGGTCCAAAAGTTTTGCTTTTCAAAACTTTGAAAAATTTTGCAAACAAGTGTAACATAGCATGTTTTTCAGCGGGTTTGCCATCCAAAAAGCTTTCGCTTTTTTTTGCAGATTTGACACAACCAAGACTGCTTACAAGTCCACACAAAAGGCAAAGCGCCGATGTTACAAGCCCAATCAAAATATATCCGCTTTGATTGAACTGTGCTTGTCTACCTGCCGCTGAAGGCATAAAAATCATCATCAAAATACTTGGCATAATCATGCCAAGAATCAAAAAAATTGTTTTGTATCCCTGCAGGGCAGATTGTTGATTGTAATCGGGTACAAGGTCAATTCCAAGTGCAACATAGGGTGTTGCAAAAGCAGTATTGAAAGTTTCCAGCAAAAGCAAATTCAAAACAAGCCAAGCAAATTTTACACCCACGGGCAAATTTGATGGAATTATCCAAATAAGTATGTTGGAAACAGCAATTCCAAAACTTGCAAAAAACATATAATTTATGCGTTTGCCAAAAAGTCTGTTGCTGCTTCGGTCGGAAAGGTCACCAATCAATGGGTCAGACACACCGTCCCACAAAGTGCTTATTGCAACGGCAAGTCCAACCAAGGTACCAGGGATAGAAAGCACACTTGTAGCAAAAAACATTACAAAACTGTTCAGCGTCTGCGAAACAGTTCCGTATCCAAGATTGCCAATTGAGTAACAAAACATAGTCCTTGGCTTTATTTTTTTCATAATATTATTTTATGTAAAATAAAGCAAATTATATGTGCAATTTTGTTGTCAATAAAGCATATCAAACAGTTTTCTTTCAGAATATTTCAAAAGATGCTCGGTCACAGGATTTTGGTTGTCAAAAAGTCCAGCATTACAATAAGAATAAAGTCCGTCAGTTCCAGCAATTATACTGTCGACCAAGTTTACACCAACACACGCCAAGGCAACTTGAAGTTGTTTTGTTGTATCATTGTCGCTTTGCGATGGATTTGACAGCGACTTTGGATGATTGTGACATATTATCACGTTTTTTGCTCGGTTCGACGTAGCAAAAGTAATTACATCAAATTTGTTGATATTTACACTATCTTGCATTCCGCTGGCCAGTTTTTTGTAACAGACAAAATTGAAATTTTTATCCATTGCAATTCCATACACCCACTCTTCTTGTTTTTCTTTAAACAGATTCAACAAAAAAGAAGATATATCATTGAGCGATAATATTTTTTTGAACTGACATGATTTGTCAACATTGTACAATTCAAAAATTTGGCAAAGATGCGACAACTGCAATGCAGAATCATGACCAAGTCCAGAAATTGTTTCCAATTCAACAACCGGCGCCTTTAACACACCAGAGATAGTTCCGTATGTATCAATCAAATTGTGTGCAATATCAGTGGTATTCACCCTTGGAACAACATAAAACAAAATATATTCCATTTGTTGATAAACCGACAAGTTTCCCAATCCA
>ULVD01037404.1_pt1 | contig 11892 bp, 7 predicted proteins | sample 1959101 | NCBI WGS metagenome assembly ULVD01 (sample SAMEA4835777, study PRJEB28245) | human gut metagenome | biome: gut microbiome; material: fecal sample | place: Denmark | collected 2008
GATGTCTTCGCAGACCTCGCTTCCGATCCGGTCGGCCTTTGTCACCCAGTCCACCGCCTTGATGCGCAAAGCGCTGCCGTCTGCGGGAATGATTTCGCAGGGAGGATTGACCAAATGCTCCATGGCGGTGCTTTTCAGCACGGTTCTCAGGATTCTTTCGGCGGCAGTGTACAGGTCTTGCTTCTGCACCAAGCCCAAAGAATAGGCCGCGACCAACGATGCTTCATCGCCCACGGGCATGGAAATGTCGTTTCCGGCCTGAATCTCAAGGCCCTTTGCCGCCAGATTTTCCCAGTCCGTCGAAACAAAGCCTTCAAAGCCCCACTCGGTTCTTAAAATGTCGGTGAGCAATTCCCTGTTTTCGCTGGAATATACACCGTTAATTTTGTTATAAGAGGACATGACAGACCAGGGATTTGCATTTTTGACCGCCATTTCAAAGCCCTTCAGATAGATTTCTCTGATGGCTCTTTCCGAGCAAACCGAATCGCAGTTTTTCCGGTTGGTTTCCCGGTTGTTCAGGGCAAAATGCTTGATCATCACACCCACATTCCGGCTCTGTACGCCCAGAATCACGGCAGTAGCCGTGGTGCCGGTGACAAAGGGATCCTCCGAATAATACTCAAAGTTTCTGCCGCAAAGAGGGTTCCGATGGATGTTCATGCCGGGAGCCAGCCAGATGTCCACCTTGTTTTCCTCTGCTTCCTTTCCGATGGCCAGACCCACATTGTACAGCAGATTCCGGTCAAAGGTGCAGGCCAACTGGGTGCCGATGGGCCAGGCGGTCTGAGGCTTGGAAAGGCGCAATCCGGCAGGACCGTCAGCAGTGTTCATTCCGGCGATGTTCAGCAGGGAAGAGGTGCCGATGGTTCCCGTTCCGCCGGGGACTGTGGCCCCATGCCCCACGAACAGATTGGTCAGCTCCTTCAGGGTCATTCCTTTGATGAAGGAGGAAAGCAGGGTCGGGTCCTCGTATACCTGCTTGAAGGAGTCAACGGTTTTTTCTTCACCGACAAATTCCACACATTCGGGAGCCGGTTCTTCCCCCGTCAGAGTGCTTCCGGGACAGGCCACATAGAAATGCGAGAAAAGCAGATTTCCGGAAATGCCCAAGTTTCGTAAAAACACCTTGTTTGGCCCTTTTTCAAGATGCAGCGTGGCCGCCGCGGTTGCCGTCGGGTTATAAAGACTTCCGGAGCAGGTATAGTTCACAGTGACCGCCTCTGAGCCGCAGGAAATCCGGAAGCAATCTTCGATCACGGAAGAACCGGCGGTGCCCACATAGAGCATAAAGGTATAATCCCCCTCTTCCGGGCAGTTCAAAAGGTAGGCAAGGGAGTTGTTTTGGGTAAAGGAGGAGATTCCTGCGGCAAGGGTGCCTTTATACTTTCCGCTTGAAAGGAAAACGGTTTCGGAAGCGTTGGCATAGTCGGTGCAAAGAATCCTCTGCACGCCGGACAGCTCCATACCGCTTTCTGCCGGAGGCAGGGTTTCGTAGTCTCCCGAAGCGGTCAGACGCTTTAAAGAGACGGTGGGCGCCAATTTGGTGGAGAGCTGTTCTACAATTTGGTTTTCGGACTGAATGTAGGTGTGGCAAATGCCCCGTTCCCCTGCGTTCTTTATCGAGTTGCCCACATAAATGCTGTAGGAGCCCTGCTCCAGCACATAGGCGGCCAAAGCAATTTTCCCGGTATCGTCGTAGCCGGCCATCTCGGAAAGGGCAAAACTCATCTCCAGTTCTTCACTTTCACCGGGGGCAAGAAGCTTGGTTTTGGCATAGGCGGCCAGCTCCTTTGCCGGATTTCCCAAAATTCCGTTCGGCGCAGAATAGTATACCTGCACCACTTCCTTTCCGGCAACAGCACCGGTATTCTTTACTTCAATTTTTACCCGCAGATCGGTGGAGTTGTGCTCAACGGTCGGCGTCCCGAGCTCAAAGTCGGTGTAGGAAAGTCCGTACCCGAAAGGGTACAAGACCGTTTTGTATTCCGGATCAAAGGTCTCAAAATACCGATATCCCACATAAATATCTTCCCGGTATTCTTCCGAGGAAGAGATCGAATTGAAGGTGTCGGCGCTGGGATAATACTTATAGCTGGTGGCAATGGTATCGGTCAGCTTTCCCGAAGGGTTTACATCGCCGCAGAGCACATCCGCGAGAGCGTTGCCCCCTTCCATGCCCGGTTGCCATGCGATGAGCAGGGAAGAGATGTCCGGGTAGGTGTTGATGAAAGACAGATCCATGACGGAGGGGATGTTCATAACCACGACAGTCTTGGAAAAACCGGCATCAAGAATCTGTTTTAACAGCGTTTCCTCTTCTTTGGAAAGGCGGAAATCGCCCGGATTATTCTTCCGGTCGTACATTTCCCCGGTGTTTCTGGAAATGACCAGAATGGCGGTGTTGGCATTTTCCGCAGCCTTTTTCACGGTGGATTCATCCGGCTTAAAGGAGGTGTTCGCTTCATATTTTTGGGCAAGCTCTTCGTAAAGCCCCACTTTTCCTTCTTTGACCTTGTTGCGCAGACCTTCCAGGGGATGCACGGTGTAAAGGGCGTTCACATCTCCGGAGCCGGTACCGCCCTTGTAGAAATCGATCTGCCCCTTGCCGAACAGGGCCACAGTGTCCTCTTTTTTCAGAGGCAGAGCCTGATTTTTATTTTCTAAAAGAACCATACCGTCTGCGGCGGCTTTGCGGGAAAGAGCGGCATGATCGGTGTATCCTTCATCGGTGTATTGAAAATTTACTTTCAAATCCGATTCCTCCTTTGTGGTTTCTGAAATGGATGAGCCGGAAGCTGGCACAGAAAAGGAAGAGCCGGAGGTCGAAGTTGTTTCCGAATTTCTTGTCGCAGAAGAGGTGGTTTCGGCTCCGCAGGAAGAAAACAGGGACAAAACCGAACAAAGAACCAGCAAAAGACTGAAAATTCTACTGGTGGATTTCATAGAAACATTCCTTTCTTATGTTGTGTTTTAGAATCGGATCTCATCTTACGAACCGGAAAACCAAAGACCGTACAAAAAGCCATCGACACGGCTTTTCGAGATCAGTTTAACATACTTTTTTCTGAAATTCAATACACATTTCCGATTTTGGATCGGGAAAATGTTGAAAAAAGGAAGGTTTTCCTCTTGCAAGACCGAACAAAAAGATGTAGAATGAAAGAAAAACAACAAGGAAGACAATTTATGGTGATTGATGTACATACCCATGTGTATCCGGATAAGATTGCGGCCCGGACAGTGGCGCTCCTTCAAAGCGTGGAAAACCATCCGGTATACAGTGACGGAACCCTGAAGGGCCTGAAGGAAGCAATGACCCGTTCGGGCGTGGACCTTTCGGTGGTATTGCCGGTGATGACCAAGCCGTCTCAGTTTGAAAGTATACTGAGCTTCGCCGTGGAAGTAAACAACACCCCCGGCTTCTGTTCTTACGGCGGAATCCATCCGGAATGTACCGATATTGAAGAAAAACTGGACAGAATCCAAGAGGCCGGCTTGCGGGGTGTGAAACTGCACCCCGACTATCAGGGAGCCATGATCGATCATCCGGGATATAAGAAAATTCTTTTGGGCTGTCGGAAAAGAGGGCTGTCCGTCACCATCCATTGCGGCAAGGACCCGGCCTATCCGGACTGTATTCACTGCCCGCCGGACAAATCCGCCGCAGTGCTTGCCGAGCTGTTCGGTTGGCAGAAGGGCGGCGATTTTTCAAAGGAAGAGCCCTTTATCAATCTGGCCCACATGGGCGGACTTGGGCAATATGATCTGGTGGAAAAATATCTGGTGGGCCTGCCGGTGTATCTGGATCTGGCTTTTATGCTGGAAACCATTGAACAAACACAGCTTCTGACCATGATCCGCAGTCACGGCGCAGACAAAATTCTTTTTGCCAGCGATTCGCCCTGGCAGGATCAGAGAAGGTATATAGATCTGTTGGAATCGCTTCCTCTGACCGAAGAGGAAAAGGCACAGATCCTTTACAAGAATGCCTCAAAATTGCTGAAGCTTTCCTGAAGCTTTCCTGAAACTGGCCTGAAACTTTCTTGAAACTGGCCTGAGACTTGCCCTGAAACGGTTTTGTGAAGGCTTTGAAGCGTTCAAAAGCCTCCCTTTTCGGGGGCGCTTTCTGCCCTGAAATAGCGTTCCCTTCCGTTCCTCTCAAGCTGGGAACCTCTTAGGCTTTCTTTTTCCAAAGTGTTTTCGCGGCATGAAGAGGAGAAACACCATACCTTTTCTGGCGGCCTGCAGATCTTCAAAACAGCCATAGTCGTTTTCGACTATGGCTGTTTTGATGAAGCGCACGATTGAATGTCCGAACTGTTTGTCAACATTCAATTTTATCGGAGACGGGCAAGAAAGAATTTGAGGAATGGAAGAATAATTCGGTTTTGAAATCTGAAATGGAGCAAAGGAAGTCTGCGTAAATATAATTGCCGTTGAAAAATAACATTCCGGTTATTTCGTCATTGACCAATTCACAAATTTATGATACAATTTTATTGAAACAGTGAATCAAATACAGATTTCTGCAACTAATAGGATGAAAACAGCCAATAGCGGCAGAAAGGAGAAACCTCTATGATCGGATTTAGCAAAGATTTTGAAAAGCGGTGCGGTGAATACTTGGAATATCTCTATGAGCTCGCCGAAAAGCATTATAACGACTGCCCGGATATTGACACATTGGTGCAAGACACGCTTACCGTGCTGATCGTAAAAGTCAGCAAAGGGGATACGGTGGATCATCCTAAGGGCTTTTTGTCTGCAGTTCTCAAAAACAAATACAATTCTTGGCTACGCGAAAAATACAAGGAAGAGTTAGTGGAATTCACGGACGGCGCTATCAGCGAAACCTGCGACGAGTTTGCAGAAAAAGAAGAGGTAGAGTGCCAAACCCAAGAATACGAGTCGGTGCGTCGAGAGATTGGGCGTTTGATCCGCATTTACCGTGAAGTTACGGTGCGCTATTATGTTCATGGCCAAACGGTAGAGCAGATCGCAAGGGAACTCGGTATTCCGCACGGAACGGTATTATCGCGCCTTTCGTCGGCACGCAAGCAGATCAAAGAGGGACTTGAAAATATGGAAAAATATTCGCAGATCAGTTATGAACCGAAGACAGCATCCATTGGAATATGGGGCAACGGCGGTCTTTGCGGAGAACCGTTCTCACTTATGCGCTCGGATATTGAAGCCAATATTCTGAATCTTGCTTATGGAACCCCCGTATCGGTGCGAGGTATTGCCGATACGATGGGTATGCCGAGCGCATATATTGAGCCTATTATTGAAGTCTTGATTAAAGGAGAGATGATGGGTAAGACGGTAGGCGGACTTGTTTACACTCGTTGTTTTGTGCAGAGATATGAGGATGCATTCGGTGACATCCCTGCCCAGGAAAAGCTTGCAGAGAAATATGCACCTTGCGTGTGGGATATTGTTTGGAAGCATCTTGAGCCGCTTACAGAGCGTGACGATTTTGCCGAAATGTCCGATAAGCAAAAGGCGACAATGCTCCTCTTCATCATGAATCAGATGTTGAACGAGGTCATGAGCAAGAGCCGTCCCGACAACGAAAACATTCCCAAACAACCGCCTGAGCGTCCGAACGCAGGAAGATGGCTCGCGACCTTGACCATTTACGAGCACGGACAGAAGCGGGATAATCCATACGATGGCTCGGGTCCCGTATGTGTTGGGTACAGTAAAAGCAGTGACGGTAAATACGATTGCCAGATGTTTGACTGTCAATCACTTTTCGGAGATGCGCATTGGGCGTACAATCAATTCAAGTACAGATGCTCGTTACAAAGCATCTTGCGCTTTTACGCCTCCCTCCTTCCTTGCGATGTAAAGACCGACAACGAGCTTTTGTACGAGCTGATTCCCGAATTTGAAAAGCTTTGTATCCTGAAACGCAGTGACGATGGAGAGATCCGACTCGATATTCCTGCATTGCCCTTTACGGAAGTTACAAAGCATTGGAATCCTGTGTGCAAAGTAATCAAGGAGGAACTTTACGATCTGCTCTCCGACGATCTTAGGAGGCTATGGTTAAAGACCAAGAACCGAGTGCCCAAGCATGTGGATGAAGCGCAATATTTTATTCACGCAGGCGCAATGGGAGCGTATGTGAAAGCACAGCTTCTGGCCATAGTCAATCAAAATCTTATGCCGTATCCCGTTGTGGTTGGAAAAACGCCGTTAATCTATATTGTCTATCGAAAGAAGGATATGTAAGTGGATTTTTGGTATGTATCGACAGGCGTTGTCGCTTTGATTGTTTTATTTCCGTATATCCGTTGCTTTTTCAAACGGTTGATTTGTATGGGAAAAATAAAAAAGGTGTGCCATAACAAAGGATATAAATTATATGTAACACACCCGGTTTGGTTCCTTGGCAGTAAGCATTCAAAAAAATGCGACATTTACATAGAAACAGCAAATGAGGTGTATGCAATAAAGCTGTTTGGTATGCCGAGACGATTGTCAATATTGGTCTTGAAAGAAAACGGAGAATATTTCATCCGTAGTTTTATTGCCATGACACCTTATGGTGGAGTCATTCATTTTCCAATCAACGGCAAACCCAAGCCGATGCCCGCCTATGATTTCCGATACAAATATAAGGATGAGTGGGAGATCAAAACCCCAAGACCTGTTCTTTTGATCAATCCCGTTTCGATGGAATTTCGCCGTCAGCCGCAACACGGTAGCGAGGTTATCGTGGGTGCGGGTGACATAGTGAACGGTATGGAGATCGATTCATTGCCTCGACTTTTAGGAGATTTGGAGAGTGCGTTATGAAAGCTGCGCCCAAGCTATTGAATAATGATGCAACAGTTTTATTGCCAAGAGACTTATTTTCAGACCTTCAACTCGATAAAATATTAAGCGAACAAGCGGTTTCTGTATTACAAAAGCCGTGCGGACAAAGCGAAATTGTACATCGTAACGAACTGTTCTCTATGATCGATAAGGAAGAAAATCTTGTGCAGATCGAAATTCTGCTCTCCACCTTATTTGCGACCGAGAAAGCGTTGCACTTACTGAAGGATGCGAAAATTGCACTTGACAAATATCATCGATATGCAGAGGTGCTTTCGCTATATGCGAATTCCTGCCAGTGCCTTGCTTCAATGCATAATTTCGGAGATTTGTTTGCCGATGTTGCGAAATACTTTTCGTCTGATGAAAAGCAAAGATGTTATGTGGAGATAAAAAAATCGGTACAAAAGATAAATGCCTTGCTTGAACATTTGCACATCGGTCTGCTATCCTTTGCCGACAAAATTTGGCTCACACCGAACTACGATGCGGTAAGCGAAGCGGATACTATCGCCTTGCTTGCAGAAAGTCTTGGCTTCACCGTTCCCAAAAAGAAAGCACAAAACACGAAAATCAATCTTTCACTGTCGGATGCGATATGCCGACTTTATGCCGCTGAGGTTGCGCAGATCGAGAGCGAGATTTCTAAATTTGCAAGCGTGGATTTTTATGAACCTACGGAGTACATTCCGGAGATCAAATTCTTTTTGGAGATACACGGCTTAATACAAAAGGTGAAGAATATCGGCGTGCCGCATTGCATTGCCAAGATTTCAAAAGAGCCTATCTATATGGCAAAAGAGTTATACGACATTTCGCTTTTAGCCAAGAATTGTAACCATATCGTGCCAAACGATGCTGATTTTACCGAAAATGAAGCATTCTGCTTTTTGCTTGGCGCAAACGGCGGTGGAAAGACTACCTATCTTCGCACTGTCGGTATCAATTTGATACTGTTTCTTGCAGGCTGTCCCGTATTCGCAAGGAATGCGGAAATTTATCCGTTCGATATCATTCTGTCTCATTTTCCGAAGGATGAGCGATTTGACAACACCGGCAGGCTCGATGAGGAGCGCACACGCACCGAGGAAATGCTGAAATCAGCCCAAGGCAAGGCAGCCTTTCTGCTTTTCAATGAAACCTTCAGCGGCACCGATAACAAGCGCGGATTTGAATTGCTGACGGATGCCGCTGCCCAAATCGGAGAGAACCACTATTTCGGTCTGTATGTTACCCACTTTCATGAGGTAATGTCCCTTGATTATTCTGTTCTTTCGGCAGAGGTAGATCCCGCAGACGAAAACAAGCGTACCTTCCGTATTGTAAAATCAAAAGGAAGCGCTTCGTCTTATGCTGCCGATATCCTCAAAAAGTACGGGATCGATAAGGCTTCTCTTGAGGCGAGGAGGGGCAGACATGGCAATTAGTATTTTGTTCTTGGAACAATCTGATTCTCACGCAGAGCCAATTACCGAAAAGATCATGTACCACCTTTCTCTTGACCGTTCTTTTTCTTATATTTGCCCAGATGTCAAGAAATGCAAACGCTTTTTGTCCGTATTGGCAGCTCTCACGAATGATCGAGAAGAAATCATCTATCGCCAAGATGTTATCAAGGATTTTGAGAAGAATCCCACATTGCTTGAGCAGTTAGCGTCTTTGTCTGCGCGTTTTGAGGAATTACGAATATCTCAAAAGACCATAGGTAAGGACGAATATCGGCTGAACACAACCGGAACGGCATCATCTGTAGCGTCAAAAAACATCCTGCAGGCGCAGGCTCTTTCCCTCAAACGGGCTTTGCTTTTCGTCAAGGCATACGGTGAGTTATTGGTAAAACACGATTTGAAGTCAAGTGGCTTGCTGAATCTGTATAATGCTTGCAAGAAAATGTATGAAAGCCCCGAATTTTCAAAGCTAATAACTTTTTGTTCCAAATATGAAAATTTCGATGAAAGTGGATTTTGGGATTTTAAGTTTACGCTGAACAGTGAGGGGCGCATCGAAGAATATGCGATGATCGATCACCGTTACATTCACATGACTGATCCGGAGCTGAAAAGGAAAGGCTTTTCGCTTTTCAAGAAAGCAGCTGAAATAACTTACCCCTGCATACGCTTAAGCTCTGCAGAAGACGGATTGTATGAAAGCCTTTCGGTTTCTGCTTTTTCCGACCTTTCGGGATTATTCGGTTGCATATCGGAGCAAATATTCGCAAAATTTGGTTCAATCGGTCAAGAGCTTGACTTTTATTGCGTGGTACTCAAGTATATAAAGGCTTTGTCAGAAAAGAAAGTGCCTATCTGCTATCCTGTATTTTCGGATGATCGGAGGATCAAGGTTAAGAATTTGTACGATCTTTATTTGCTGACATCAAAACCGAATACTTCGGAGGTTGTTTCTAATGATTTTGTAATGGAAACTTCCAGCGGACTTTTGGTCTTTGGAAATAACGGAAGCGGTAAGACGGTATATTTGCGCTCGGTTGGAACAATGCAGATACTTGCTCAAGCAGGTTTACCTATTCCGTGCGAGTATGCGGAAATCGCACTGTTTTCGCAAATTGCAACGCAGTTTTCAGAGGCAGAAAAGGAATCCTATGAAGGCAACTATGCAGGTCGATTTGAGCAGGAGGTTCGCGAGCTTTCCGCAATGGTCAATAACCTAAAGAAAGGTGCGCTTGTTTTCCTTAACGAAACCTTCCAAAGCACTGCCTATGCCGAGGGCGCAGAAGGACTGTACAATCTGTTAAAACACTTTTCTGCACTCAATATCCGTTGGGTATTGGTATCGCACCTGCGACAGATTGAAAAAATGTTCGATTCAAATGAAGCGACCGTTTTATATACGGCAGAAGGATATAAGATAAGCAAGTAAGTACATCGCCGAGAGTAGCCACAATACTCTCGACGATGAATTTTACTCTGACTCGAGTAATTATAGAAAAAAACAAATCCGAACCGATTTTGATTTACGAAACAGTCCGGATTTATCTTTGTTGGTTACCCGTACGGGAAGCTGAACCCGGTCTGCGGGTATACTTTGAGCGAAATGTTTATTGGTCTGGCCGCAGACATTCCTTTTTCGCAAGCGAAAAAGGAGGGGCCCGATTCGTGAAAAATGACGAAACAAAAGCAGGCGCAACTTTGTTGCGCCTGCTTTTGTTTGGTGAAGCCGACGATTGGATGTTCGAACCAAGATTTTTGATATGCAGAAAACAAGAAAAGTCCCGCGCAAGGCGGGGCAATAAGAAGAATTCAATTTATTTTGATTCAGCCATTTCTTTTGCTCTTGCAAGTAGATTTATATAACGCTCATCTTCATGCACAGCATCAAACCAAGGCCACTTCGTCATTGCATTATATATGTCGCCTTTGATTTGCCAAAACAACCACAAGTATGGTGTCCAAACACTTGTACCATCTTCAAAAAATATATTTACCTCGCAATTCTTTTCTATTTTGGAGATTTTTGCGTTTTCAAACAGTGTCGGAGCACCTGTCTCCATTTTTTTGCCTTCGGGTATTTGTAGCCAAGAATCATACAATGTAAAAGATTTTTCAAGATATATAAAGCCCTCATCAAATTCCCCCGCTCCGATCATTGCTCCTGCGACCTTTAAGCATAAATCAGCATAGCAACCGCTCCATGCTTCGGGGATACTTCCATCATCTGAAATACATTCAATAATTCTCATTCTATACTTCATAAGAGCAGCGGTCTTTTGTGGATTTTCAAAGAGCATACCGTTGTCTTTTTCATAATACCGCATATACTCTCTTCCCAAAAAGTGCATCAAATTCAAAAGAACATTCGCCGTATTTTGCTTCTGATATTCTGATTGTTTTCCTCTTTTCCAAAACCGCTCTTCGATACGTTCATTTTGACAAGACGAATAAAATTGTTCACTTTTATATTGCCAATTTTCCCATTCATCATCGGGGCATACGATGCTCATGCATTCCAGTGCGTTTTGACGGGTATATTCCCAAGTGCACTCTGAAATAATTTTCTCGCATACTTCTTTTAACAACGGATAATCGCTTTGCCAACATTCTTTATTACGCAAAATTGCCAAAGCCAAGCAATCGCAAATTGCAAAATCTGAGGGGTATTTTTTGTAGTATTCTTTTGCCAAAACTAGTTGCTCCACCGGAAGCGAATGATTGAATTTTGACATAAAAAATTCAACATCAGCTTGACGGCTGGCTTCATCGTTGCCGATGAGTTCGTCAACCGGTATCTTAAAATAATTAGCAATTCGAGGCAAAAGAGTAATATCGGGATAACCACCGCGCTCCCAATTGGAAATAGCTTGAGGCGAAACCGTAAGCGCATTGGCTAACTCCTCTTGCGTGAGTTTTAGTTTTCTTCTTTCGCGGAGAATCACTTCCGCAATTTTTAATTCAGTCATAAAAAACCTCCTAATTATTACTATTAGAAGTGCGCACCTTCTGATAATATAATAGCATCAATAGCACATAAAATCAACAACTGCGCTATTGAGTTTTCTCAAATAACATTTGAATAATACAAACCTCACTTGTTTTTTCTGCTTTCCCGACGCTTGCGTCTGGGGCAAGCATAGCGCGTGGACGTCCACCGCCAAATGGCTGCGCCTACCTCGCACCGTCCCTGCGCTCGCGCCGGGACAAAATCGGGCAGAAGCCCGAACCCACTTACCTTTTTTTTGCGAAAAGAAACGAACACAAATATATTTTATCAGTTTTGAAAGGAGAAAAATATTGGGCAAAAAACAAAGGAAAGAAAGCCTTTGCCGTGTGGATGGAAAAGAAAAACATACTGCAAAACGGTAGTTTCGCAGAGCAAAAGCAAAAGGACGAGGAATAACCTCGTCCTTACGCTTATATCAGGCGTTTTCAGCCTCTAAATTCATATAAAAAACGAATCCGAACACCTTGGTTGTTACAAAGTAGTTCGGATACGTTTATTTTGGTGACCCGTACGGGAAGCTGAACCCTGTCTGCGGGTATACTTTGAGCAAAATGTTTATTGATATGCCGCAGACATTCCTTTTTCGCAAGCGAAAAAGGAGGGGCC
>ULVD01009832.1_pt1 | contig 11860 bp, 13 predicted proteins | sample 1959101 | NCBI WGS metagenome assembly ULVD01 (sample SAMEA4835777, study PRJEB28245) | human gut metagenome | biome: gut microbiome; material: fecal sample | place: Denmark | collected 2008
TGATTTTTTGTCTATAGTTTTATTGGTGATTAGTATTATGCTCTTGCTACCTTGTGGTAAACCTTCTTGCCCTTCTTGATGATAACGCTCTCTGCTATCTCAACAGCTGCGTTGGGGTCTGTTACCTTTACATCATCAACGGATACGCCGCCCTGCTGTACAAGTCTCCTTGCCTCGCTCTTGGAGGGGCATAGAGCTGTCTTTACCAGCAGGTCAAGAATGTTTATGCCGCCCTCCAGCTCTGCTGCGGGGATCTCGGTGGTGGGCATATCATCGGTGTTTCCTGCGCCGCCGAAAAGCTTCTTTGCTGCTTCAAGGCACTTGTCAGCCTCTTCCTTGCCGTGGATAAGGGAGGTAAGCTCGTATGCAAGTAGCTCCTTTGCCTTGTTGAGCTCTGCGCCTGTCATGGTGCGCTCCATTTCCTCTATCTGCTCAATGGGCAGGAATGTGAGGAGCTTCAGGCACTTGATAACATCGTTGTCGCCAACGTTTCTCCAGTACTGGAAGAAGTCGTAGGGAGAGGTCTTTTCGGGGTCGAGCCATACAGCGCCCTTTTCGGTCTTGCCCATCTTCTTGCCCTCGGAGTTGGTGAGCAGGGTGATAGTCATTGCGTGAGCGTCCTTAGCAAGCTTCTTTCTGATAAGCTCTGTGCCGCCCAGCATATTTGCCCACTGGTCATCACCGCCGAACTGCATATTGCAGCCGTACTTCTGGAACAGCATATAGAAGTCGTAGGACTGCATTATCATGTAGTTGAACTCTAAGAATGTAAGACCTCTTTCCATTCTCTGCTTGTAGCACTCGAATGTGAGCATCTTGTTTACCGAGAAGCAGGCGCCGACTTCACGGAGCAGCTCGATGTAGTTCAGGTTCATGAGCCAGTCAGCGTTGTTTACCATGATAGCCTTGCCCTCGGAGAAGTCGATGAAGCGGCTCATCTGCTTCTTGAAGCAGTCGCAGTTGTGCTGAACTGTTTCCTGGGTCATCATCTTTCTCATGTCGGACTTGCCTGAGGGGTCGCCGATCATACCTGTGCCGCCGCCGATAAGCACGATGGGCTTATTGCCTGCCATCTGGAGTCTCTTCATAAGGCACAGAGCCATGAAGTGACCAACGTGAAGGCTGTCGGCAGTGGGGTCGAAGCCGATGTAGAAAGTAGCCTTTCCGTTGTTTATCATTTCGCTTATCTCTTTTTCATCAGTTACCTGAGCGATAAGTCCTCTTCTGGTGAATTCTTCGTATAAAGTCATTTTATTTTCCTCCATTTATATATTTGTTTGAATTGACATTTTTATCGGCTTCTGTATGAGACGGTAACGATCCGCCTCACTGATACCACCGCCTTTCAAGTTGATTTTTATCTTGATTTTTCGTTTATATATCTGCAAAGCTTCATAATAGGCTGATCGTTTATAAACCGCTTGTAGCCGTCGGGGTCGCACATGGGCTTGTCTTCGGGAATATTGAGGTCAACGCAAAGCTTTATTTTTTTCCCGCTTTTCATATGTATAATAAGCTCAAATACATAGCAGTAAAAGCCCAGCCTGCTGCGCTTCTGTGTCACATTATGATCGGCATATTCGATATCCTCATAGCTTATTCTTGAAACAAGTATCTTCCGGGAGGCAAGGCTGTGGGTGATAATAAGCTTATCGCTTTTGGCATATATCATTCCGCCTTTGATGATATCCAAAACAAAAGCAGCCGCAGCTGAGACAGTAAAAATAATTGCCGAAACTGCCATGAGCGTTGAAAATTTGTAATAATACCCGATAGAGCTTATAAGTAAGCTTACGGACAAAGCTACAATAAGTATAGCTGAGCCAAGCAGATTTTCAAGCGTGCCTGTTGAATCAAAGCTGCATTTCATTATGTCACCCCAACAAAAAAGCCCTCTCAAAGCCTAAGCTTCAAGAGGGCGTGTTTCTTTTATAAGAAAGCGCTGTACCACCTCAGTTCGCCATACGATGTATGGCCTCGGGGAGACTGTAACGTGCCTCACTCCGTACACGGCTACTCTGTTCGCCGCATCTGCTCGGGAATGTATCTTCAAAGCGCCGCTGCCTTCTCCCACCGACCGAAGGCTCTCTGAAAGCGGATATGCTCTGCTTTTTTTCCGTCACCGCATTTAACAATATGGTTGAATTATAACACAGGCAATAGATTTTGTCAAGAGGGGAAATGAAAGAATTTCTGCGTGAAAAGCCCGTTTGAATTTATCAAAAAATCTTGCAAAAATCAAATGTCTGTGCTATACTGAATATTAAAGTAAAACAGATCGGGGGAGCAGAAAATGAACGCCGAAAGCATAATTTTTGATATGGACGGAACCTTGTGGGACAGCTCCGAAAATGTGGCCGCTTCATGGTCGGAGACAATAAGATCCAGCGGCGATCCCTTGCTCAGAAACAAGACAATAACAGGCAGCGACCTGCGCAGCGTAATGGGTATGACCATGGTGGAAATAGCGGCAAAGCTTTTCCCCGAGCTTACCGAGACCAGGCGTATAGACATACTTGAAAAATGCGGGGAAAACGAGAAAAACTATCTTGCCGCAAACGGCGGCGAGCTTTATCCTCAGCTGGAGGAGACTCTTTCCGCACTTTCGAAAAACCACAGGCTTTTTATCGTCAGCAACTGCCAGAACGGGTATATCGAGGCGTTTTTTGAATATTATTCTCTTGAGCGGTATTTCACCGATTATCTCTGCTGGGGCGATACCCATAAGCCCAAGAGCGAGACTTTGAAGCTCATTATGCAGAAAAATCACTGCACAAGCGCCGTTTATGTGGGCGATACCCAGGGGGATTTTGATGCCGCTTCCGCCGCAGGGATACCCTTTATCCACGCAGCATACGGCTTCGGCGAGCTGACCTCACCTCCCGCCGCTTCCGCCGCAAGCGTTTTCGAGCTTGTGAAAATATTTGAGTAAAGGAGCATTTTTATGGACCTGAACCCGATACCCAGAAGAGACAAGATAAACTACTACCTTGATATCGCCGAGACCGTTCTTGAAAGAGGCACCTGCCTGCGCAGGAATTTCGGCGCTATAATCGTAAAAAATGACGAGATAGTTTCCACAGGCTATGTGGGCGCTCCCAGAGGCCGCCTGAACTGCTGCGATCTGGGCTACTGCACCCGTGAAAAGCTGAATATCCCCAAGGGTCAGCGCTATGAACTGTGCAGAAGCGTTCATGCCGAGGCAAACGCCATCATCTCCGCCGCCAGAAGCGACACCATTGATGCTACCATTTACCTTGCCTGTCACGACGCAAAAACAGGTGAGCTTTACGGCGATGTTGAGCCATGCGCCATGTGCAAGCGTATGATAATCAACGCAGGCATTTCCACCGTTATAATCCGCAACACCCACGACAAATACACCACCATCAATGTCCAGAGCTGGATAGAGCATGATGATTCACTGGAAGGCACTGACGGATATTGATAAACGAAACTTTTGAGCTTTGCCGCAGGACTGTCGCAGTCCGTGGGGAGGAAAATGCGGATTTTCTGCTGATACAGCCCATGGGTGATTTTGAGATGAAGTCATTCGGCACTGAATACGAACATATAAAAAAATGCGGCAGATGTATTTTTGCCGCATTTATAATTGATAACTGGAACGATGAGCTTTCCCCGTGGCAGGCAAAACCCGTGTGGGGGAATGAAGCCTTCGGCGGAAAGGCAGAGGACACTCTTTCCTTTGTTACGACCGAGCTGATACCAAAGCTGAAAGAAAAATACCGCCTTGATGATACCGTAAAAATAGTCATCGGCGGATATTCCCTTGCGGCGCTGTTTTCCCTCTGGGCAGTATATAAGTGTGATGTTTTTTACGGAGCCGCCGCAGCTTCCCCCTCGGTATGGTTCCCGAACTGGATAGATTTTATTTCACAGGTTCATCCTCATGCTGAGAAGATATATCTCAGCCTTGGCAAAAAAGAGGAAAAGACTAAAAACCAAGTCATGGCGTCGGTAGGGGACAATATCAGAAAAATGTATGAGCTGCTTTCGGGCAGCATGGATATCGTCCTTGAATGGAACGAGGGCGGTCATTTCAATGAGCCTGACATAAGAACAGCAAAAGCGTTTGAGCATATTCTGAGCAAATAAAAAAGCCGATGTGAAAACATCGGCTTTTTGCTTGCAGGTTATCAGTTGGAACCTGTGGGAATAAAGGGCTTGATTGTGTCAGCAAGAACATTTGCGGGCATAGTCTGGAGCCAGATCTTGCCGGGGCCTGTTACCTTTGTGTTGAAGAGACCTTCGCCGCCCATAAGAACATTTCCGATTCCCTTAACGGTCTCGATATCTATGGAGCAGGTTGCTTCCATAGCTGCAAGGTAGCCTGTGTCGATAAGCATGGACTGACCTGCTGCCAGTGTGTATTCGCACACGCTTCCGTCGATCTCAAGGAATACAACGCCGTTGCCGCTGAACTTCTGCATAATGAAGCCCTCGCCGCCGAAGAAGCCTGCACCCAGCTTCTTCTGGAAGAAAATCTCCATATTAACGCCCATGGTGTTTGCAAGGTAAGAGGACTTCTGTGCAACGATGGGGTTTGCTGATGTGTCAAAGCAGATGATGTCGCCGGGGAAGCTGGAAGCGAATGCGATCTCGCCTGCGCCGCCCTTAGCTATGTATGTATTTCTGAAAATGGACTCGCCTGTTACAGCGCTCTTAGCCATCTTGCCGAGTGCGCCCAGAAGTCCGCCTTCGCCGCTGCCGAGACCTGTCTGCATCTGCATGGTGGGGGTCATCCAGGACATAGCGCCCTTCTGGCACTCGATGGACTCGTTGGGGTCAAGCTTACAAATAAGCACGGGAAGGGGAGCGTTCTTTACTTCGTACTGCATATTTCATTCTCCTTGTTATGGTTGGTATTAGATGTCGTACATTGTGCTGAGTTCTGATCTCACAAGTAAATCATACTATATTATTTTAAAAATGTCAATATAATTGCATTAAAATTCTCATAAATTTTAGTAAGAAAATAAATTATAAGGCAATATTATATACTATATCAGTGGCATTATAAAAATTATGGCAACTTACCTGCAGCTGACCTTTTGAAAAAATCCACAAGTGAAAAGTGTATAATTTCTTAGATGATGGTCGAAATGCCGAAAAGAAAAATCCGCCCCTTATGCTATTGACGGCGGAGAAATTGTGGTTTATACTTAATATGTATAGCTGTCTTATGTGACGGCAATTACGCAGAATTTCGGAGGAATATAAAGTGAATACTATAGTTTCGGCTTCCATTCTCAGCGCCGATCTGTGCCGTCTGGGCGAAGAGCTTGACAGAGCAGAAAAATGCGGCTGCGATCATATCCATTTCGACGTTATGGACGGCGTTTTCGTAAATAACATCAGCTACGGCATTCCCGTGCTGGCATCTGTAAGAAAGCACACAAAAATGTTCATTGACGTTCATCTTATGATAACTGACCCTATCAGATATATTGATGCCTTTGCGGACAACGGTGCGGACATGATAAGCTTCCATCTGGAGGCGGCTCCCGATCCTGCCGCTGTTATCAGTGCCATCAAGGCTAAGGGCAAAAAGGCCGGCATTGCCATAAAGCCCGCTACTCCCGTAAGCGATGTGCTTCCCTATGCGGAAAGTGCGGACATGATACTCATTATGACTGTTGACCCCGGCTTCGGCGGTCAGGGCTTTATTTATGAGTCCCTTGACAAGATCCGTGAGCTTAAAGCATATCTGGACAGCCATTCCCTTTCCGTTCACATTCAGGTGGACGGCGGCATAAACGACAAGACCTCCGCTTCGGTTCGTGAGGCGGGGGCTGATATTCTGGTGGCAGGCTCATATCTTTTCAAGGCTGATGATATGGCTGCCGCTGCGGCTTCTATGCGTTAAAATTCAGGCTGAGAAGAGTGTTCAGGGCATTATGGGGAATGATAACTCTGCCGTGCTCTTTTATGCAGGCAAGTGAGATATCGTCGGCGAGGGTGACGCTGCCCTCGGGCAGTGCTGCGCTTTTGGGGATATCTGCCACGAGCCGCAGGCAGTGTTTTTCCCCTGTGAGCAGGGAATTTTCCGACATCACGCCCATTCGGGTAAGACTTCGGCAGATGCCGAAAAGCTCCTTTATCCCTCCTGCGGTGATTATTGCTCTGATATTTTCGCTGCTGCGCCGTTTTTTCGGCGAGATGTAGAAAACGCAGCCTGTGTCCTTTGCAGGAAAGACTTCTATGCTCAGCTCCCCCTCGGGAGGAGTGCGGTTTTTAAGCTCGGGGCAGGCTTTTTCTATCATTTCCGAGAGAAAAATGTCGGAAAGGATATTTTCCCCAAGATCCTCGTACCGCAGTCCCAGCCGCTCAAGCTCGCTGCCGCTGACGGTAACTTTAACTGTGCTTTTTCCGATGTGTTCAATACGCATAGCAGTCTCCCAATAAAAGCTTTAAAAGGCGGTTTACCCATGAAAAACAAAAATCAGCAGATGCTCACCACATTTGTGAGAAACGACGGCGCTGCTCTTGACGGCAGACCTGCCGATTTCGGTGCAATGGCATATATGCTGACGGTACTTATCGTCCTGAACCTTATGGCGGTATATTATTACGGCGTCCGTGCCCTGCTGGTGGCGCTTACTGCGGTGGGCACCTGTCTGGCGGCAGATATAGTCTGCCTGATATTCAGACGCAAGCCCCTGCATATCCATGATATTTCCGCTGCCATAACGGGGCTTACACTTTCGGCAATGCTTCCTGCCTCCGTGCCATATACGGTGGCGGCAGGTGCGGCGGTGTTTGCCGTCTGCATTGCAAAGCACCCCTTTGGCGGCCACGGGCATGAGATATTCAACTGTGCTGCTGCGGGATATATTTTTGCGGAGCTTTCCTATCCGTCAGCGGTGCTGTCATATCCCAAGCCGTTCAGCTCCCTTTCGCTTTCAAACATTGTTCCCGAAACGCTGACAAGCTCCTTTACAAAGTCCGCCATGGTGGCATCTTCTTCAAACTACTCGGACTTTGAGCTGCTCATCGGCAACTTTACGGGACCTATGGGCTGCACCTTTACGGTGCTGGTGCTGGTCTGTGCGCTGGTGCTCATATCACGCAAGGCAATATCCTCGGCGGTGTTTGTGACGGCTCTGGGAACGGTATTGCTGTGGAGCCTTATAACTGACGGCGTTTACGGTCTCAAGACCGCTCTTTCGGGCGGAATGCTTGTGTTCGGCATTATGGCGCTTTGCTGCGATTATTCACTCGTTCCCCAGACCACGGGGCAGAGGATAATGTTCGGCTTTGCTTCGGCAGTGATGATAATTCTGGTTTCCGAGGTATCCACACTGGAAAATCCTGTGGTGTATGCTTCCGTATTATCCGCACCTCTGGCACGGCTCACTGCCGCCCCCAAGGGCAGAAGCAGGCGCAGGAGGCTTAACAGCATTTTCGGAAGAGCACACAATGAAGCAAGTGCTGCCAATGATATAGGCGAGACCATCGCCATGATCGGAGATAATTCTGATGACCACGGACAATAAGAAAAAATGGTCCTTTATGCAGGGGATAACCACCCACAACCCCGTATTTGCATCTGGACTTGCCATAGCGCCTGCGGTATTTGCGGGCAGCACCCTTTCGGGGGCGCTCACATATGCGGCGTTTTTCTCGGCGGTGACATTCACGGCGCTTTTTTTCTCATCGCTGCTCCCCCGCAGAATACCATATGCGCTGCGTATAATATTATATACCGCTGCCGCCGCAGCTGTGTATATTCCCTTTTACATTTATTTTGACGGCAGGCTGCCCGCAGACGCTGCAAAGCTGGGAATGTTCCTGCCCATGATAGCCACGAGCCAGTTTGTGGTATCCGCTTCGGAGCTGAGATTTTTCAGAATGAGCAGACCGCAGATGATGGCTGACGTGATATCCCACATAATAGGGCTTGATATTGCAATAATTTTTATGGGCGCTGTGCGTGAGCTGTTCTCAACGGGCGGCATAAACGGCGCTCTTTACGGCATAACCCACGTAAATCCACTGATAGGCGCTCCCTGCGGCGGATTTATAATGATAGGGCTTATGGGTGCGCTCATAAGGCTGTGCTCAAAGAAATGATATTTTTTGAAAAGGAGTGAGTGAAGTGGACAGCCATAATTTTTTCGGCGGGCTGATAATATCTGTTATTACGGCGCTGCTGGCGGAAAATTTTGTTTTTGCAAGGGCGCTGGGCGTAAGCACAATGATAATGGCGGCAAAAAACAAGAGAAATCTCCCGGGCATCTGCCTTGGCGTGCTTTACTTCACGCTGACCGCATCATGGGCGGCATGGCTCCTTTCCCACAGGGCGGCGGATATCCAAAAGCCCTTTGTGCCGCTGACATATGTGCTTACCATCGGTCTGATATATCTGATAACGCTTCTGCTGGCGTTTATTTTCTTCAAGGGAAGATTCGGCAGAATAAAAAAATATGTCCATATATCGGCGTTTAACAGCGTGATTATGGGTACAATATTCCTGAGCATGAACAGCTGCACCGCTTTGTATGAATATCTGCTGTTCGGGCTATGCTCGGGTGCGGGCTTTGCGGCGGCGGCATATATGCTGTCGGGCGTTTACGGTCAGCTTTATTCAAAGGACGTGCCCTCGGTGTTCAGAGGCTATCCTGCGGTAATGATATTCACAGGCATTATCGCCATGGCGCTTTACGGCATTTTAGGTCATATACCGTCATATATATAATAGTCATATACCGTCATATATGATAATAGAACAAAAAGAAAATGAGCGAAAGGAAACGATAGAAATGAGAAAAAGCAAAAGAATTTTCCGTCCCAAGAGACGTTACAGGATAAAGAAAAGAAACGACAACGCCATAAAGATAATCTCGGGTGTGGCGGCTCTGGCGGTGCTGGTATTTGTGGGATACAGCGCAGCAGGCCCCATAAGCAGATATCTTGCCAACCGCTCCGTTCAGACTGAGACAGAGCCATGGACTCCCGAAAACACCGACACTCAGGCGGCTTCGGAAACTGCTCCTGCTGAAAGCGAGGTTGCCGCCGAAAGCACCGCACAGCCTGCCGAAACTGCCATTACCGAAAGCACATCTTCCACAGAGGTGACAGATATTTCACAGTCGCAGGAAAATTCGGAGGTAACTCTTCCTGCCGACGGCACAAAGCCCGTGAACATCGGCACTCCCGAAACAACAGCTGTAAATATCCCCGCTGACCTTGACATAAAAGAGAACGGCAACGCATATATGCTCTCCGCCTCCGATATGGCGGATATGCAGTCGCTGGAGGCTGCTCTGGGCAATCTTTCCGTGGAGGGCTACAGCGCAGTTATCTTTCCCATGAAGGAAGAGGGCGGCGCATTCAACTACGCAACCACTGCTCCCCTTGCCCTTACGGACTATGAGGAGGATATTATCCACTCCACACTTACCGCAAAGGACATCGCTTCGGCTGCATATTCCCACGGAATGAGACCCGTTGCACTGGTGTCCGTGCTCAACGACAACAACCGCTACGGCGATTACCGTGACGGCTCATACCACACTCTCGATGATGACGCATGGCTGGACGCTTCCCCCGACAAGGGCGGCAAGCCATGGCTCTCCCCCTTTGAGGACACCACAAAGGAATATATGAAGGACATTGTTACTGAGCTTGCCAACGCAGGCTTCAAGGAGATAATCGCAGATGACTTTATCTTTCCCGAGTTCCGTTCCTCCGATATCGAGCTGCTGGGCGAGCAGGCTGCTCCCTACGGCGACAGATATCTTGCCCTCACAAGCCTTGCAAAATATATGACCGAGGCAGGCAATGAGGCAGGGGCGCAGGTAATGCTCAGGATAACCGCAAACTCGATCATCAGGGGCTACAGCGAGCTTTTCCACCCCGAGGAGCTGGACGGCTGCACTATCATGGTGGATTACTCCGAATACAACATCTGCCGCACCATGACCAACGGCGACACCGAGACGGTGCTGGAGGGCATGGGCATATATGAAAAGACTTCCGCAATTTACGGCGGCATCAACGCACGCTGCGGAGATATTGCTACATATCCTATGATCGAAAAGAACTCCATGACCCCCGATGAATTTACCGAGTGTATCAAGGCTCTTGAGGCGCTGGGATACAAGAAGATATACATTTACTGATGAAAGGCGCTTTTTATGGAACTTAACTACACAGAGCTGGTAAAGGAAATTTTCAGCCGACGTGAGACTCCCCCTCTTTGCTGTGTGCACAGCTACGGCTGCCAGCAGAATGTGAGCGACGGCGAAAAGATAACGGGTATGCTCTGCCGGATGGGCTGCGGCGTTACATATGACATGGAGCAGGCGGACGTTATCATACTCAACACCTGCGCTGTGCGTGAGAATGCGGAGCTGAAGGTTTACGGAAACGTGGGCGAGCTGAAGCATCTTAAAGAAAAAAAGCCCGATATGATAATCGGACTGTGCGGCTGCATGGCTCAGGAGCCTGCCACCGCCGAGAAGATAAAAAGGTCATACCGCCATGTGGATATGGTGTTCGGCACATTTGCTTCAAAGGAGCTGCCAAGGCTCATGTATGAGGTGCTGACGGAAAGAAAATTTGCCGTTGACACTGCCGAACGTGCGGAGGAATGCCCCGAGGATATCCCTGCGGTGAGAACGGAAAAATACAAGGCGGGCGTATCAATAATGTACGGCTGCAACAACTTCTGCTCATACTGCATCGTGCCTTACGTAAGGGGCAGGGAGCGCAGCAGAAAGCCCGAAAAGATACTTGAAGAGATAAGCGCACTGGCGGCGGACGGCTGCCGTGAGATAATGCTGCTGGGTCAGAACGTGAACTCCTACGGAAGAAATCTGGAGGAGGATATAAACTTTCCCGAGCTGCTCAGGCGCATCGACGCTCTGGACGGAGATTTCAGGGTAAGGTTCATGTCACCGCACCCCAAGGACGCCACGGAAGAGCTTTTTGACGTTATGGCAAACAGCAGGAAGATATGCCGCAGCATTCATCTGCCCTTGCAGTCGGGCAGCAACAGGATACTTAAAGAAATGAACCGCAGATATACGGCGGAAAAATACATGGAAATAGTGGAATGCGCAAGGAAAAAGATGCCCGGGCTTTCCATTACCACCGATATCATAGTGGGATTTCCCAATGAGACATATGAGGATTTTCAGGAGACTATGAAAATAGTCAGGGCGGTAAAATACGACAACATTTTCTCGTTCATCTACTCAAAGCGCAGGGGCACAAAAGCGGCACTTATGGAGGACAAGACCTCGGAGGAGGACAAAGGAAAATGGTTCAGGGAGCTTCTGGCAGCTCAGAGGGAGATATCCGACGAGCATTACAAGCGTTTCCTGGGAGCGGAATTTGAGGTGCTTTTTGAGAGCGTTTACAAAGACGGGCTTATCAGCGGCAAGAGCGGTGAGTTCATCATCACGCTGGTAAAGGGAGACGAATCGCTTATCGGCACGATGCACAGGGTAAGGGTCACAAAGACACATAACTGGGCTGTCGAGGGCGAGATAATAGACTGATAACAAAACGGACTTTTGGGAAGTGAAAGTCCGTTTTTTGTCCCCCAAAAGATAACAGGTTAAGTGACAAATGAAAAATTCAGCACAAATTAGAGCAAGGTAAAAGGTTTAGGAAGTCCACTGAGGGCAGAGCCATCTGGTCGCTGTCCGCAGACAGCGAAATCCTTTTGCTGACGGTATGAATGATTGACCTGATAGCCGATTGATTAAAAATTCCTAAAGCCGCCTGCACAGTGAGTTCAAAAGCTTGCAAATGAATATATTCTATCAAAATAAGCTAAAAACTATTCTATGCAGGCGGCTTGAAACCAAGAGCCGTTCCGTCAGGAACG
>ULVD01041286.1_pt1 | contig 11846 bp, 8 predicted proteins | sample 1959101 | NCBI WGS metagenome assembly ULVD01 (sample SAMEA4835777, study PRJEB28245) | human gut metagenome | biome: gut microbiome; material: fecal sample | place: Denmark | collected 2008
GCCGCTGCAAGAGCTGCTTCCTTATCCTTGGCCGCCTTGCTTGCGATAAAGGCGAAGATAACGCCCAGGATCGCAGCGCCTGCGAGGACGCAGATAGCGGTCAGGTGGAGCGAGCCGGAGTACTCCTGAATGGGAGCAAAGTCAAGCTTCGCGGCAGTCTCGCCGACATAGTTGCCGGCCGAATCGACACGGATGGTGTAGACATAGTCGTGGAACTTGGTGACAAGTCCGGTCACGAGAACAGCGACTGCCAGTATAGCGGAGATAAGACCCAGGGTCTTGCCGGTGCGCTTGCTGCCGCTGACGGCCGCAACGATACCGAAGATACCGGCGATGATGCCGAGGATCGCCGCAACTGCGAGAGCAACGTACATGCCGACGCGGACGAACACCTCGCTCTTGATGTCGGCTTCCTGATCGACCAGGTACTGCTCTGCAAGCTCGGTGAGCCTTTTGCACTTGTCGAGGTCGAGCATCGGGAAGCCGTTCTTTACGACGGGCTGGCCGTTCTCATCGACCTTGTACATGTTGGCGATGACGTACTCGCCGAACTCCTCGTACACTTCCTCGTTGACGTGCGCCTTGCCGTTTTCCTTGACGATGAGGTTGTCGGGAATCTCGAGGCCGTACTCCACTGCCAGGTACTCGGGCAGGCTCTTTACGGTCTCTTTGCCGCCGTAGTAGCTGAAGCAGGGCTGCATGCCTTCAAACAGAGCTCTTGCGCCGTCGGCGAGGGTGAGCTCGCCCTGCTCGAAAACGGAAAGCTGAGCCTTGCCGTCTGCAAGCTTGCCTTCGGCTGCCGCGAGCTTTTCCGCGCCGGCTGCAAGATCCTGACGGCCTGCCGCGAGCTTTGCTTCGCCTGCCGCCAGCTCCTTCTCAGCTGCGGCGAGCTGCTTCTTGCCTTCCGCGATCTGCGCAAGGCCGTCCTCATACTCCTTGAGCTGAGCCTTGCCGTCTGCAACCATCTGATTGATGTATGCGGGGAAATCGGTCACGTCTGCGGGGATATTAAGGCCGAGACGTGCGCCGAGAGGACGGACGATGGAAACGAACCAGACCTGTGCGCTGTCAAAGCCGGGGAGCTTTGCGATGGTTCCGTCACGGAACTGGACGTACTGGTTCAGGTAAGGCAGCAGGGGCTCGATCTTTGCGAGCTTTTCCTTGCCCTCGTTGTAAGCCTGGGTGTTGGCGTCGATCTTTGCCTGGCCCTCTGCCAGAGCCTTCTTGCCGGCCTCGTAAGCGGCATAGCCCTCTGCCAGGGTCTTTTCACCGGCCGCGAGCGTCGCCTGACCGGCGGCATAGTCGCTCTTGCCCTTGGTGTACTGGCTCAGGCCGTCGGTATAGGCGCCTACGCCGGTGAGATAGGTCTGCTCATTTTCACTGAGCTGGGCGATGCCTGCCTCTGCGGTCTTGAGATTTTCTCTCGCAAAAGCTGCGTCAGCAGTCTTATACTCCTGGATATTCAGAACGTCACGAACGCCGGCGACGCAGGCGAACAGTCCGAATATGCACGCAAGGATAAGGATGATGCTGAAGACCATAAGTAATACTCGTTTCATTGTTTTCCTCCCTAAGTTTTATATAAATATTACTTAATGACTATTTATGTATAACTCAATACATATCCGCCGTTTTTGTTTGACTTTTTGTCATTGTAACATATGATGACAAAATAGTAAAGAGAAAATGACAGAAAACTTGAAAATTTATAGACTCTTTTCTTAGTAAATATGCTGAAAAATACGATTTGGCCGATACATCAGTAAAAAAACATAGCCAAATCGTCAGATATGTCACAATTTCCTGTTTACATATTATACACAATTTGCCCAGGCAATTGTGAACAAATCATGAATATTTTTAGCGGCGCTTTTTTAGTGGCGCACGGACATTGTACGGATACGTTTATTGCGGTTGCCCGGTATCGAAAATGCTGCGGAATCCGGAAAACTTACGCTTCCCAACACTGCGCCGCACCCTGTAGTGAACTTATCTTGCCTGTTCCGCTTGCCGCGGTTTTCTCCGCACTCTCCGGTCGGGATATCGCAAGAAGTGTATTGGTAAAATGTAAAACCGCTATTGAAAAAACACCTCATCCGTCAGCCTTCGGCCGACACCGTCCACTCAAGGGGAAGGCAGGGGTGCGGGCAAAACCTTTGCACCAAATCAGCACAATTATACGTTGCGCGAAACGTTGCGGTTTGTTCCGTTTTTCCGATACCGGGCGCCGGCAGCCGCCTCAATGCGTCTCTGAATTCTTCTTCAGCTCGTCAAGAATCTCGGCAAGGAGCTGCTCGGCGGTGGGCGCTTCCTCCTCCGCCTCCTCGGGCTCTTCGGCCGGCTTTTCGGTCAGTGCGCGGGCCTTGTTAAACAGCTTGAGGATAATGAACACGACCAGCGACATGAGAAGGAAGTCGATAACGACCGCGACGAAGCTGCCGAAGCCGATGGTGATGGCCTCCTGCACGACGGCGCCGTCCTTGACGACCTCGGGGCGCACGAGCAGGTTCAGCGCGCTCATGTCACGCGTGCCGAACAGCCAGCTGATAAACGGCATGAACAGGTCGTTTACCAGGCTCGTGGTGATCTTGCCGAACGCGGTGGCGACGATAACGCCGACGGCCATATCTATGACGTTGCCGCGCATGATGAACTCTTTGAATTCACTTATAAATTTCTTCATCCCTATACTCCTTCTTTTTTAATAGCGATTTTGCGCCTTACTTATACGTTTATTGCGTGAACCCGGTATCGAAAATGCCGACAAAACAGTTACAGCGGGCGAGCAATGCTCGCCCCTACGGGCATAGTCGGAACATAAAACCATATTCGTAGGGGCGATCATCGATCGCCCGTTTTTTATGGTTTGCTCCGCACCCTCGATACCGGGCCGGCGCACTCACCGTATCGGCAGCTGCCTTATTTCGCCTCCAAAAGCGCTTTGCCGCCCATGTACGGGCGCAGGACCTCGGGAATGGTGACGCTGCCGTCGGCCTGAAGGTGATTTTCCAGGAAGGCGATGAGCATACGCGGCGGCGCGACGACGGTGTTGTTGAGCGTGTGCGGCAGATACATTTTGCCGTCCTCGCCCTTGACGCGGATCTTCAGCCTTCTCGCCTGAGCATCGCCGAGATTCGAGCAGGAGCAGACCTCGAAGTACTTCCTCTGACGCGGCGACCATGCCTCGATATCGCAGGACTTGACCTTGAGGTCGGCCAGATCGCCCGAGCAGCACTCGAGCTGGCGCACGGGGATCTCAAGGCTGCGGAACAGCTCCACGCTGTAGCGCCACATCCTCTCGTACCACGCCTTGCTGTCCTCGGGCCTGCAGACGACTATCATCTCCTGCTTTTCAAACTGGTGGATGCGGTAAACGCCGCGCTCCTCGATGCCGTGCGCGCCCTTTTCCTTGCGGAAGCAGGGGCTGTAGCTCGTCAGTGTCTGCGGCAGGCTCGCCTCGGGCAGTATCTGGTCGATGAACTTGCCGATCATCGAGTGCTCGCTCGTGCCGATCAGGTACAGATCCTCGCCCTCGATCTTATACATCATCGCGTCCATGTCCGTCTGGCTCATGACGCCCTCGACGACGTTGCCGTGGATCATGAACGGCGGCACGCAGTATGTAAAGCCCTTGTCTATCATGAAATCGCGGCCGTAGGCGGTCATTGCCGAGTGCAGGCGTGCGATATCGCCCATGAGGTAGTAAAAGCCGCTGCCGGAAACGCGGGCGGCCGAATCCATGTCGATGCCGTTAAAGCTCTCCATGATCTCGGTGTGGTAGGGGATATCGTAGTCGGGCACCAGCGGCTCGCCGAAGCGCTCTACCTCGACGTTTGCCGAATCGTCCGGGCCGATGGGCACGCTGTCGTCGATAATATTCGGGATCGTCAGCATGATCCTGCGGATGCTCACGGCAAGCTCGTCGTGCAGCGCCTCGAGCTCTGCAAGACGGTCGGCGTTTGCCTTGACCTGCGCCTTGGCCTCCTCTGCCTCAGCGAGCTTCGAGGGGTCCTTCTTTGCCTGACCCATGAGCTGTCCGACCTTTTTCGACAGGGCGTTGCGCTTTGCGCGCAGATCGTTTGCCTCGGTCATCGCCGCACGGTACCTGGCGTCAAGCTCAATGACCTCATCGACCAGCGGGAGCTTCGCGTCCTGAAACTTCTTCCTTATGTTCTCCTTGACTGTCTCCGGATTTTCACGGACAAATTTTATATCCAGCATTATAATTTTCTCCTTATTTTATTATTTCTTCCCAGCTGCGTCCCATGCGCGCAAGATTTGATATGAGCGCCTCGCGGTCATCGCTGTCGTAAAATTCCAATATTATCCTGCCGCCCTTACGCTTCTGCTCAAGCGCGACCCTTCGTGAGAGCGAGCGGCTGAGGAAATCCTCGGTCTCCGCTATGTAATCGACCATCAGCTCGTTCGTTTTTGACTCCTCCGCCGGCTCCTCGGCGAGCTTTTTGAGCGTTTTCGTGACGAGCTGCTCGGTCTTGCGCACGGAAAGAGCGCCGTCGATGACCGCCCTTGCGGTCCTGAGCTGCAAGCCGGCATCGCCTATAGGCAGCAGCGCACGGGCATGACCTGCCGAAAGAGTTCCGTCCTCGACCAGAGGCAGCACGTCCCTGCTCAGGCTCAGCAGGCGGATCGCATTGGCTATCGCCGGGCGCGAGCGTCCGACGCTTTTGGATGCCTCCTCCTGCGTCAGACCGTATTCCTCTATGAGGCTTTTATAGCCGAGCGCCTCCTCGATGGGGTTCAGGTCCTCGCGCTGTAAATTCTCCACCAGCGCAAGCTCCGCGACCCGGCGGTCGTCGGCGTCGATGACGCGCACGGGCACCTCGACGAGTCCGGCCATCCGGCTTGCCCGCCAGCGGCGCTCGCCGGCGATTATCTGATAAAATCCGCCCTCGCGGCGGCGCACGGTGATCGGCTGGGTCAGGCCGTACTGCGAAATCGAATCGGCCAGCTCCTGCAGGGCGTCGTCGTCGAAGTGACTTCGCGGCTGCTCGGCGCGCGGCTCGACCTTGGCGATGGGCGCGTAAATGAGCTCGCCCTCGCTCTCGTTATCGAGAATATCGTCGCCGAAGAGCTCGCTCAGGCCGCGTCCGAGTCCTTTTTTCGTATCCTTGGCCATATTTGCTCCTTTCAGCTCTTTTTTCTGTACTTTTCGCGCAGAAGAAACTCGTCTGCGAGCTTCATGTATGCGCGGCTGCCCTTGCCGATGCGGTCGTAGGCTACGCCGGGCTTGCCGTGGCTCGGCGCCTCCGACAGGCGCACCGAGCGCGGGATCACCGTCTCATAGACCTTGGCGCCGAAATACTCCTTCAGCTCGAACGCGACCTGCTGGGTCAGATTCGTGCGCGCATCGTACATGGTCATGACGATGCCCTGGATGCGCAGTGCCGGATTCAGGCGCTTATTGCACATGCGGATCGTCGTCATGAGGTCTGCAATGCCCTCAAGCGCGTAATATTCGCACTGCATGGGAATAATTACGTTGTCGGCCGCCACGAGCGCGTTGAGCGTCAGGAGCTCCAGCGACGGGGGGCAGTCGATGAATATGTAGTCGTAGTCGTTGTAGACCATTTGCAGCGCGGCCTTTAGCACAAACTCGCGCTTATCCCTTCGCACAAGCTCGACCGACGCGCCGGACAGCTCCTTATTCGACGGGATCACATCGCCGTAGGGCGTGTGGCGGATGCAGTCGAGCGTGTCGGCGTTTTTTATCAGCAGCTCGTAAGCGCCGGGCACGGCATTCTTGTCCACGCCCATGCCGGAGGTCGAGTTGCCCTGAGGGTCGCAATCGACCAGCAGCACGCGCTTGCCCTTCATTTTCAGCGCGCAGGCAAGGTTCACGCAGGTCGTGGTCTTGCCGACGCCGCCCTTCTGGTTGGCTATCGCAATTATTCTTGACATAGTCTCACCTCTTGCGGCTATTATATCAAGACTGTGCGCGCTTTTCAACGTTTCACATGAAACATTTGAAAATATTTTCTCAACGTTTCACGTGAAACGCAGGACTGATGTTTCACATGAAACATCAGTCAACAAGAGCGTCGATATCCGGGATCGTGAGGCCGTCGTGCAGCGCAAGGTCAATGCCGTAGGCTATGAGCTTCGAAACAGACTTCACAAGCTCGTCGATATTGCGCGGCGTGACGAACAGGCGCTCAGCGCCCTCGTTATCGCACAGCGACGCGGCGTCGGCAACCGTCGGAACGCCGACTGCGATCACGGGGCAGCCGAGGTAAGCCTCGCTTATCTCGGCGCGGTCGTTGCCTACGCCGCTGCCGGGGGATATTCCGCTGTCGCAAAGCTGCACATTGCGGCAGAGTCTGTTTATCTCGCCGCTGGCAAGGGCATCGACCGCAATAACGCAGTCCGGGCGTACAAGCTCGCACATGCTGCGTATCGCCTGAGCGCTTTCAATGCCTGTCGTGCCCAAAACGCCGGTGCGCAGGACGGATACGGACGAAAAGGCCGCGAAATCCTTCGGCAGCGAGGCTTTGAGGTGCCGCGTGACGATCAGGCCGTCGGAGACGCAGGGACCGACCGCATCGGGAGTGACCGCACGGTTGCCGAGGCAGGCAACAAGAAAGCTTTGCGAACGCACGATGGCGGGGAAGCTCCGCAGAAGCTCACGCAGGGCGGCGGCGCAGTCGGGGAAGCTTTGACCGCGCCGTGTAACATAATCTGCCATTTCCAAGGTCAGATACTTGCCGACAGGCTTTCCGAGCGCCTGAGCGCCCGCGTCGGAATAAATGACGACGCGGCTGACAGCGCAGCCGTGGATAGTGAATTTGTCGGCTCTCACTCCCTCTTGGCCTTCATCCAGCCTTGCCGCGGCTTCTGCGGCAAGGTCGGTGCGGGCAAATTGCTTTTGCATTGTTCGTCCTCCAATAACAATATATAGTGGTAGCATCCCCAAGCGCGGCACAAGTGATACATTGACAGATAAAAAAACGGAAAAAGAGTAAAAAAAGCTTGCAATCTCAGTGGTTTGATGATAAACTAATTATCCGCGAGCGTCTACTCGCATTTCGTTACGTTATTCAGTCCCAAACGGCAGTAACCGCCAGATCGGAAATCAGTCTGGCAGCCGGCGTAAACCGGCGGTTTTCGCCGGAAAAGTCCGTAGACTTTTGTTACTAAGTTATAAGGAGGTGCACAACGATGCCCAACATTAAGTCCGCAATGAAGAGAGACGAAAAGAGCAAGGAGCTCCGCGCAAAGAATCGCGCAGACAAGACCGCGCTCAAGACCGTCATGAAGAAGTTCGACGCAGCAGTCGCAGGCGGCGACAAGACCGCAGCGGCAGACAGCTACAAGGTCGCAGTCAAGGCCGTGGACAAGGCAGCCTGCAAGGGTCTTATCCATAAGAACAACGCAGCTCACAAGAAGAGCGCCATGACCGTCGCACTCAACAAGATGGATTGATCTTATACATTAAATAAAAAGAGCGAGGAATTGAATTTCCTCGCTCTTTTTGTCAGTCTCAAGGGAGCGCAGACATAACATCTGCACTCCCTGCTTTAATTAAAACAGCTATCTGCTAAGCTCACTTATCGTCGCTCACGCCGCGGCGGGCGGCCTCGAAGCGTCGGCGGGCCTCCTCGTATTCCCGGCGCGCCCTTTCGTAATCGTTACGGCGGGCCTCTGCCTCGAGCTTTTCGGCCTCCTCGTTCAGACGGCGGGTCTGCTCTGTGAGCTCATCGATGTCGCTCGACGCGGGCGCGGGCTTATATTCCGCCGCGGCCCTGGCTCTTGCGGCCTTTTTCTTTCTGCTCGTATTGTCCCTGCGGCGGCGCGGCTCATAGTCCTCGTCGCTGTCGTCGTCCTCGGCATCGTCCGTTCCGCCGGCGGCAGTCTCGACAGGCGCCTCGGGGCGGGTGTACTGCGGCCTTTCCCGGCCCTTTATGACATCGGAGAAGGTGCGGCTGCACAGTATGGCCACGATCGCGGCGACGACCGAAGCACCGAGCAGCACGAGCATTGCTATAAGCTGCGTTCTGCCGCTGCCCGAGCCGTCCTCAAGGGCGTATACGAAGCTGCGGTAATCGTTTGACAGGCCGTAGAAGTTGAGTCCGAGCGCGGCGGCGGCGGTGATGCCCATAGCTCCGGAGGCCGCGAGAAGGCGGGTGCGGTTGGGCTTGCGCGCCGCGAGCACCCCGAGGATGCCGGCGATGACGCCGATGATGCTTATGATGCGCAGAAGGTTATACAGCTTCTGGCGCAGGTCGAGCTCGGCGTTGAGCTTGTCCGTGTCGGCTTCGACATAGTCGCGAGCAGCCTGAAGCACGGACTCGTAATCGCTTTCGTCGCTCACGCGCTCGGCTATGCCGTCATTATCCATAAGCAGCGCGACGCCGGATTTTACGGCCTGCTCGACATCGTCCTGCTCTGTGAGAGTTTCCTTAAGCTCGTTCATCTTGCTGACGTTTTCGCTCAGCTGCTGCTGGCCGGCGTTGAGCTGTGCCTTTGCCGCGGCGAGCTCGGCCTTGCCGTTATCGAGCTGCACCTTGGCGGCGGCTAACTGCTCCTTGCCCTGATCGAGCTGTGTCTTTGCCGCGGCGAGCTGAGTTTTGCCGTTATTGATCTCCTGCTCTGCGGCGGCTATCTGCGAGTTTGCCTGCGCGAGGGCGGCCTGACCGTCCTCATAGGCCTTCATTTCGGCCTTGAGATCCTCTATGGAGGTGTAGCCGTACTTGGCAAGCGTCTGCGAGACGAGGTCGCCCCAGCCGCCGAGACTCTGGATAAGGTCGTATATGGGCTTTGCCTTTTCGTATGCGGGAGTTGCCGCGTCAAGCTGAGCCTGCGCCGCGTCGCGCTGAGCCTTTGCGTCGTTGAGCTGAGCCTCGGCGTCGTTCAGGCGCTTTTCCGCCGCCTGATACTCGGCGAGCTTTGCGTTATACTGCGCCTCGGCCGCGTCGTACTCGGCCTGACCCTTTGCTATCTTCGCGGCTCCGGCGTTGTACTGCTGCTGACCGGCGTTATACTGCTCGGTGCCCTTCTGATCGGTCACGACCGACTCTGTGTAGTCCTTCTCGTCCTCGGTGCGGTTTTCCTCCGCCTTGCGCAGCTCTGCCACGCGCCCGTCGAGAATATCGACAAAGTCAAGGATGTCGGACCTCTGTCCGCGCTTGAAGCGCAGGATGTCCGACAGCTCGTCCGAGCCGTTGCCTGCTGTGACGATACCGAAAACCGAGGATGCCGCGAGCAGTATGCTCAGGATCATTAACAGCGTTCTTTTCATATCTGTGCTCCTTTCTAAGGCGGAAGCATATTCCCCCAATGCCTCCGACGACATTACATATTCCCCTTCTGCTTTTGCGCTATCTGCTCGATATCCTCCGGAAACAGCGGACGCAGACGGCGCTTTCGCCTGAGCGTCGTGCGCATGATGAACCCGTCCCCCCAGACGAGCATCTGCGGCAGCGCGAACAGCACCAGAAGCAGAGATATTATGGTTCCGCGCCCCAGCACAAGGCCGATGACGGAGATGATGCTCTCGGTGCTTATAAAGCCGATGAGCAGACCCGCGATGACGAGGATGCTGCCGCTTGTTATAAGCGTCGGCAGTGCGCCGTTTAAGGCAAGGCGTATCGATTTGCGGCGCGAGACGTTCTTCTGCCGCAGATCAAGATAACGGTTTGATACGACAATCGCATAGTCTATATTCGCGCCCATCTGAATGGCGCTTACGATCAGATACCCGACGAAGAACACCGGCCTGTTCGTGAAATACGAGATCGAGAAGTTGAGCCATATGCTGCCCTGGATGACGACTATCAGCAGCAGCGAAAGTCCCGCGGAGCGGAACACGAGCATTATGACGAGCACGACAAACAGCGCCGACAGCGCGCTTACCATCACATTGTCCGTCGAGAACGACTCCTGCAGATCGCGCGAGGCGGTCGCGCTGCCGGTGACGTAGACGTCGCCGCCGTAATACTGCCCGGCAATGCCGTGGATCTCTGAGATGAGCGCGTAGCTTTCGTCAGACTGCACGGGCGTGTCGGAATACACCAGCATCCGGCTGTAGTGCTCGCCCTGAAGCTGCGCCTTCGCGTCGGCAAGCTGAGCGTAGAGGCTGTCTATCATGTCGAGCTTATCCTGCGAAAGCTCAATGCTGCCCTCCTCGGCGATATCGTGCAGGAACAGAAACAGGTCGATGAGCGGAACCTTGTATTCACGCATATTTGACTGCACCTGATCGTAATCGGCGTGGCGTGCGGCGTAGAACACGAACAGCGCCGAGGCCGTCGTATCGTCAAGCCCGGCAAGCTCGGAAAACTCGGCTATGCTGAGCTTGTCACTCAGGCGATAGTCGCCGGCGACCTTGACGGAGGCTATGCCGAGCACCGACGTGACATGGTCAAGCTTCGATATCTCGTCGAGCATCCTTGCCTGCGTTTCATAATCGCCCGTCGGCACGACGAGCGCCATCATGTTCTTGTTGCCGAAGGTTTTTATGATATCCTGATGCGCCTTCTGCGAATCGTTCAGGCGCAGGGGGTAGTCGTCGCTGTAGTTATACGAAAACGGGCACATGCTCGAGAAGAAGAACGCTGCGGCGATGATGCAGATGAACACCGGCGGCACGAGCTTGCGCGAGCGCCAGGCAAAGCGGCCGACTGCGTCTATGCCCGGCACGAAGCTGCGGTGCTTTGTTTTTTCTATCCGGCCGCTGAACATGAACAGCAGCCCCGGCATGAGCAGGAACACCGTCAGCATCGAAATGAGTATGGATTTAATGAGCACCTTGCCGAGATCGCCGCCGAGACCGAACTGCATAAACATCATGGCGACAAGGCCGCCGATAGTCGTAAGCGACGAGGACGCGATCTCGGGTATAGCCTTTGACAGCGCCTCTATCGCCGCGTCGTAGGCCTCAAAATGCCGCCGCTCCTCCGCGAAGCGGTTGCATAGAATGATAGCGTAGTCTATTGCCAGCGCAAGCTGCAAAATCAGCGTTACGGAGTTTGCGACGTATGATATCTCCTTGAACAGGAAGTTTGAGCCCTGCTGGATAGCGGCCGCCAGCGCGAAGGTTATAAGCAGCACCGGCACCTCGGCATAGCTGCGCGAGGTGATAAGCAGCAGGATGATGACCGTCACGACGCTCAGTGCTCCGATAATGAGCATCTCGCCCAGAAGCTGACTGCTGAAGTCCGAGCCGACCTCGGTGTAGAGCTTTACATTGCCGGCATCGTACCGCTGAGCGACGAGGGCGTTCATGTCCTCAAGTGCTTTTTTGCTGATATCGTCGCTTGAGGCTCCGGCAAAGCTCACCGTTATGAGCGCCGTGCCGTCTTTGTAGTGCTCATCGGTTTCGTCAAAGCCCGCCGAGCGCACGCCGTCTATATCCGCTATTTCCTGCGAGAGCTTGAGCGCATCGTCATACGATATGTGCTCTACCATCAGATCGGCCGTCGCATAGGTGATAAACTCACCCTCCATGGCGCTCAGACCGCGCCGTGTTTCGGTTTCTTCCGGAAGAAAATGAAAAAGATCGTTTTCGACCGTCGTGAGCTGCGAGGTGTATACCGACAGACAGGCCAGAAGAAGGAACAAAACGAGTATGAGCTTCCTGCTGTCAATGATGAATTTGGCTAATCTGTGCATGTGCTTCTCCCACTGGAATGGATGTCTGTTTATTTTATTACAAACGGAAACAAACATCAAGACAGTATCGCCAATTTTTTATTAATTTTCTTGTATTCGGCCCGCCTGCGATATATAATTTAGAGGCGAACCTCCGCACCTACGGATACGCTTATTGCGGTCGCCCGGTATCGGAGCTGCGGAGAAAACCGCAAGTGCGCCGCTTCCCGCAGACAAGG
>ULVD01062664.1_pt1 | contig 11842 bp, 8 predicted proteins | sample 1959101 | NCBI WGS metagenome assembly ULVD01 (sample SAMEA4835777, study PRJEB28245) | human gut metagenome | biome: gut microbiome; material: fecal sample | place: Denmark | collected 2008
TTTACGGGGGCTGTAAAAAACATCGAGTTTTTTACAGCCCCTTTATATGTTATTGTATGTTATCCGGCGGAAAGCTCAAGAGTTACGAGTCTTGCGACGAACTGGGACACACCGACGTTTGCGGCGTTGTCGCCGGTGATGTAGGTGGTCTTGCTGGCGCTGATGGTCTCGTAGGTCTTGTATGTTCCGAGATAATAGTCGGTGTCAAGCACGTTGGCTATGAGAATGCCAATGCTCTCGTCGAATCTGTAAACTGCAGAAGGAGTATCTGTCAGGCGCACGCCGACCTTGCCGGTGGTGTACTCATAGATGTCAAGATACTTCTTGGCGGTTCCGTCGAGGCAGTAGAGTCTGTAGCCGCACTCGACCGCTTCAAGATATACATCCGCTGCCTTTGCAGACTTATCGCTGGTTGCAAAGTAGTTGCCGTTCATCTCGCCGGTGAAGTAAAGGGTCTTGCCGAGGCTTACCTGCTCAAGAGAGAACTTATAAGCGGTATCCTTTACGGGAGAGGTCACGGGAGTTGCCTTGTACTGAGCGGCAGAGAGCGTGCAGAGCTTGGCAACGAACTGGGACACACCGACGTTTGCGGCGTTGTCGCCGGTGATGTAGGTTGTCTTGCTGGCGCTGATGGTGTCGAAAGTCTTGTATGTTCCGAGGTAGTAATCGGCGTCAAGCACGTTGGCAATGAGGATGCCCATGCTCTCGTCGAATCTGTAAACTGCAGAAGGAGTATCTGTCAGGCGCACGCCGACCTTGCCGGTGGTGTACTCGTAGATGTCAAGATACTTCTTGGCGGTTCCGTCGAGGCAATAGAGTCTGTATCCACCCTCGACCGCTTCAAGATATACGTCAGCCGCCTTGTCAGCCTTGTCGCTGGTTGCAAAGTAGTTGCCGTTCATCTCGCCGGTGAAGTAGAGGGTCTTGCCGAGGTTGACCTGCTCGAAGAAGAACTTATAAGCGGTATCCTTTACGGGGGAGGTCACGGGAGTTGCCACGTAGACGTTTGTGGGAAGCGCGTCGACCTTGATCTCGAACACCTTTGTTTCGGTGACAGAGCCGCACTTGAGTGTAGCTGTGATCTTTACCGTGGTCTCAACGTCGGGCAGCTTTACTGTCAGCTTGCCGTCGGAAACCACTGCGCAGGCATTATCGGAGCTCCAGGTAATGGAGACCCCAGAGTAGGATTTGCCGACCTTGTCAAGCTCGATCTCGGTGTCCTCGGTCACAGCGTCGGTAAGGCTGAGAGCGTCCTTTTCAAAGGCGACCATTCCGGCGTCGTCCTTGGCGGGCAGGCTTACGTACTCAAAGGCGTCAACGGTGGCGGGAGTGAGATAGAAAGCGCCGTCATACAGGCAGATGATACCGGTGACGTTGGCTGTCCAGCCCAGGTGCGCTGCGTGACCCTCCTTGAAGGTGGTCTGATCCTCTTTGGTCAGCGGGCAGACGGAGGAGGAAATTCTTACGTAGCTTTCAAGCTCGCCCAGCTTGAACTTGAAGTAACCGCCGGAGAGATCCTCGCCGGTGACTTCAACGCCCTTGATGGTAACGAGCATTCCCTGCTGTGCGGTAAGCTCGGTGTCCTTGAGGGTGGAAGCCTTGGTGTATCTGTCGGTGAAGTCCACGGGGGTCACTGCGGTCTTGTTGGCGTCAACAATTTCAACGACACCGTTCATTATCTCGTATGTGCCGCTGTATGTGTCTCTTGTGCCGGAAACGCGAACGGTCATTCCGACCTCAAGGTTGCACTCGGTTACGGGGTCGGCGGACATATTGTAGGCATAGTAGCCTCCGTCGCTGTCCTGCATATAGATGCAGTTGGAGCTGTTGCCCTTGGATTTTGCCATTATTGCGGTGATAACACCCTTGCAAACGACTGTGCTGTCATCAGCCGCGGCAACGTACTCAGCCCAGCTCAGTTCCTTGAAGGCGGGAACCTTGTGGTTGAAGGTGACCTCGGCGGTCTTGCCGTCGGCGTCCTTGACGGTAGCCTTGAGGACGTAAACTATTTCCTCGGGAGCCTTTTCGTCAACATCGACCGTGACAGTCTTGCCGGAATCGTTGGCGACTATCTTTACGCCGTCGGCCGAGCCGGAGGATACCTCGGCGGTCCATTCAACGGTGTAGCTTACGCCGTCTACGCTCAGCACGCTTACGCGCTCAAAGTCGGAGGGAGTAGCCTCCGCCTTGTCCTTGTACATAGTATAGAGGAAATCCTTTGCCGAGGTAAGTCCGTCCTTTGTCTCTGCGGGTGAGCAGGCGGCAAAGGCAGCGACACACAGGGCAAGCAGAATTACACAGGAGATTATTTTTTTCATGATCCTATACCCTTTCATGTTTATTTGACAATTGTGATATCATTCGCAACGAAGACCTTGATCTGATAGCTGCCGTCGTAGCTGTCAACGATGCCCTTTACGTTTATCGTTTTGCCCTCATAGGCGGACGCCGTTATCATATTGCGGTTTTCGTCATACAGGACTGCGGTGCGCACCGAAATGGAAGTGCCGTCCGCCGCCCGGCAGGTCAGAGTCATAGCTCCGTAAGAGGAGCTGTCCTCGTTCTGAGTGGTATAAATGCTTACGACGCTGAGGTCCTCCATTGATATGGAGGTTCCCATTGCAAGCTCGGCATATCCGAACTCACGCGACGTGCCGTCGGCGCTCTCCACCTTCACCTTTCCGCCGGCAAACACCGACGGCTCGGTGGCTACATACGCCGGCTCGTGACCGTCGCTTATCTTTTTTATGTTGTTCGGATCGTCCGGCTTCATCACGCGGTAGGTAAGACCCGAGACCTGATATGTCCCGCCCGCTTCGTAGTACTGAACGGTACCCACGATGCGGGAAAGATTGCCGACCGACAGAATATCAAGTCCCTCTCCGGTAAGACCGTAGCCGTAATAGACCGGAATGCCGTAGTACATATCAGTCTCGCTGTCGTAGCTCTCAATATAGATGCTGTTGCTGCTGTTTTTGGTTATAACGCCCTCAAACGCGACCTTGATGCCGTTATATTCCGAAATATTGCATCTCAGCTCCTTGAGAGTCAGCTCGACCGCTTCGCCGTAGTAGAAATCCGGATCCTTCTGCCCCGACTGGATATTCAGCTTCAGCGCTTTTGCCTGGGCAATTGCTGCCATGCAGGTGTCGCCGTAGCGGTTATTTGCCGAGGAGGAGGCTATCGCCAGACCGTTCTGGAGAATTTCAATGTTGAGATTGCGGTATTCCTCGCTCTCGTTTTCGCGGTACCACACCCACACAAGGTATCTGCCGCCCGTGGAATCCACATTCCAGTTGCCGTCATCCGATTCGATATATATCGAGGACGCCGAGGACAGCTTTTCCCTTGTGAAGCTTGAAGCCTTTTTGCCGTATTCCTCGATCTTTCCGGTGGATTCCGGCGTGTTTATGGCAAGATATCTCGCCTTGAGCACACCGCTTTCGACTATGCTTCCGGGAACGTTGAAATGCGTGGTGTCGCCGTCAATGTAGGCTTTGACCGTGACCTTCTGCTTTGCCGTCGTAGAGGACATATCAAGCTTTACCGCCGAGGCGTAATCCTTGACGTCAACTTCCGCGCCGGAGGTGGTGCCGTCCCCCGTGCCGCCGGGATTGCAGGCGGCAAGCAGGGAGAGCACAAGGCAAAGCAGAACAAGCCACAGGGTCATTCTGCGTATGTTTTTCATGCAGTGATAATTACGTTTTTGTCAGGACTGAAATATCAGCCGTTATACTCGCACTCGTCGATGGCTTCCTTGAACGCCTTCTTTATCATGGCGTCAACGTCGCCGCCGTCATCTGCGGTGAGGCACTTTGCAAGCAGCGCGCCGACCTGATCGCGGGCGGTGGAAGACCCGTTGAAGGCGGGAGAGGTGTAGTAGGCGCTTTCCTGCTCAAGGCAGACCTTGGCGCTGAGAGCGGAGATGTACTTACCGCCGTCTGCGTTGGCAATGAATTTGGCGTATTCCGGGTTTTCGGCGACTGACTTCAGGACCGGAACGTAGCCGGACGCCATTGAGAACTCAGCCTGGAAGGAAACGCTGGTGGTAAGGAACTTTACAAACAGCCAGGAAGCAACGACCTCCTGAGGATTGTCCTTTTTGAAGATGCAGACGCTCGGTCCCTGGGAAATGACCTTCTTGTTGGAGGCGTTTACCTGCGGGATGGTGGCAATTCCGACCTCGAAGGGGTAGGTGCCGTCAGCAGTCGCGGCAGGACGCTGATGCGTTGCTCCTGCGGAGGAACCGATGGACATATAGCTTCTCGTGCCGCTTTCGGCAGTGAAAAGACCGGAGGTGTATGAGCCGTAAAGAGTCTGGGTGGTGAGATAACCCTTCTGATACCACTCTCTGAACTTCTTTACGAAGCTGCGGTTGGTCTCGTTGTCAAAGAGATAGTGATCTCCCGTTGCGCTGGTGTAGTCGGAGCCGTACTGCTCGCACATGGTGATGAACCAGTTGCCCTCGCTGTCATATCCGAGCGGTATGGATTCGGGGTCAATGGCTTTGATCTGCGCGCAGAGCGCTTCAAGCTCATCCCATGTGGTGGGGAGCTGGAGCTTATGCTCATCAAAGAAGGTCTTGTTGTAGTAAAGCACCTCGGTGGACTTTGAGAAGGGCATAGTGTACATAAGTCCGTCGCCGAACTGCTTGCCCTCGTTGTAGTACGCCTCGATGAAATCCGCCTTCTGCTCGTCGGTAAGACCGAGTATCTCGGTGCTGCCGTCGGCGCGGGTAACGGTGATGTCGCTTTCAATGAGATTGTCAAGAGTGGCAACCACTCCGGCAAGATTGTAAAGCGCAACGTGGTCGGGATAGCAGTATGCAATGTTCGGCTGAGCGGATACCGTGATCTCGGTGCTTATCTGCTCTCTTACATCATCATAAGAGCCGACCTGCTCGTGCTGTACGTGAATATTGGGATAGAGCTTGTTGAATTCCTCAATGTAGAGGTTCAGAACGTCGGAAAGGTTTGAGCCCATTGTGTGGTAGAAGGTTATTGTGACCTCGCTTCCGTCATAGCCGCCCTCCGGAACATCAAAGTTCGGCGCAGCCTTGGGACCGCTGCAGGCAGACAGTGAAAACACACCCGCCAGCATAAGCAGAGCCATAACCAGTGCCTGGATTCTTTTCATGATTTGCTTTTTCCTCCTGATTTGTGATTACAATTTAATAAATATATGTTTACTGATACGCCGGAAATGTTCCGTAGTATCTTTCAACCCTTGATGCCGCTGCGGCTGACTCCCTGCATGATATACTTGCGCAGGAAGAGGAATACAAGGAACAGCGGGAAGGAGACTATTGCGACCGCCGCCATCTGGACCGGGTAGTTTACGTCTCCGCTGGTCTCGGTAAAGGCGTTGCGCAGTCCGTTTGTGATAAGCCGGTGCGCCTCGTCGTTTGCGACCAGTCGCGGCCAGATGTAGGAGTTCCACGCTCCCATCATCTTGAGAATGGTAATTGAGATAAGCGTCGGAAGCGACAGCGGTATCATGACCTTCCAGAGGTATTTTATATCCGATGTGCCGTCCACCTTTGCCGCAAGATACAGCTCGTTCGGTATCTGCATGAAGTTCTGACGCAACAGATAAATATAAAACACACTGACAAGGAAAGGAATGATAAGCACCCGGTATGTGTTCTGCCAGCCGAGGTTTGTGACGGTGCTGTAATTCGTGATGGTAAACAGCTCGCCGGGGATCATCATCGTCGCAAGCAGGGCGGCAAACATCAGGTTTTTGCCCTTGAATTCAAGTCTGGCAAAGGCAAACGCCGACAGCACGGTGATTATGAGCGAAAGTATCGTGGAGACGATTCCGACAAACGCCGTGTTGAGAAAGAGCCTGCCGAGGTTTGCGGTGTTGAACGCCTCGACATAGTTTGAAAGCATGACCTGCTTCGGCCAGAAGGTAGGTACGCTCATGCGGTACTCGGTAAGCGTTTTGAGCGAGGAGTTTATCATCCAGTAAAAGGGGAAAAGCACGCAGATGGCAACAGCGACAAGAAAGATATATGTGCCGGTAAGCACCAGCGCCTTGCCTATCTTCTGCCGCACCGAGGTCCTCTGCATATTTTTCTCGTGCATTACAACTGTTTTTTCTTTATCTGACATGGCGCACCTCTCAATAATGGACTCTCTTCTTGCTTACCTGCATATTTATGAGGGTAACGACAAGAATGATTGCAAACAGTATCAGCGCCGCGGCACTTGCGCGCCCCTGACTGTTGGTTTTCAGTGCGTCGTAGATAAATCCGACCATTGTATTGAGACGCCCCGCGTCGTCGGGCGGACCCATAGTTTCTCCGAAAATACCTACGATACTGGTATATTCCTTGAATCCGCCTATAAAGCCGGTGATGACCACATACGCAAGCATGGGAGAAAGCAGCGGCACGGTGATGCGGGTAAATATGCGGCGGCGGGAAGTACCGTCTATCCGCGCAGCGTCATAATACTGACGGTTGATGCTCTGAAGCCCGCCTAAAAGCACCAGTATCTTGAAGGGCAGTGCGTTCCAGACTATGTAGACTATCATAACGGTCATGTTTGCCGTGTACGATGAGCCGGCGTTTATCCAGTTGACTGCCGTTCCGCCGAAAAATTCGATTATGTTGTTTATGATTCCCGCCGTGACCACTATTTCGTTTTCGGTGCCGAAAAAGCTGCCGACGATATTGAACATCGCCGCAAAGACCATGCCTATGGCTATTGAGTTGGTCACGTACGGAAGGAAGAAGATGGTTTGCAGTATCTTCTGGAACCGCTTGATCGAATTAAGTCCCACCGCGATGAGAAGCGCCAGGAATGTGGAGATCGGAACAGTCCAGATGCAAAGCAGAACTGTATTCTTAAGGCAGTTCAGAAAGCGCTGGTACTGAATGACCTTGACAAAGTTGCCTATTCCGAACTTGAAGGTCTCGCCGCCCACCGCCTTCAGACCGCTGTATCCCTCAAGGAACGCCATTCTGACGGTGTTGATTATCGGCCAGACGGTGAACACCAGCAAAAGCAGTATCGCCGGCGACAGGTAAAGCCATGCCTTCAGCTGATTCTTCTTTTCCATGACTTACACCTCAAAACGGATCCTTTCCTCGGTTTTCCGGTCAAATATGAAGGTCTTATTGCGCTTAAGCGCAAAGCGGACCGTGTCGGAAGCTGTATTGACCCGATTGTCTGAGCCTATTATAGCGCGTATCACCGGGCTTACCGCGCAGTCGTGCCGCGACACGATGCTGACGTCCCGTCCCATTACCTCAACTCCGGAAAGCCGGCAGGTAAAGGGTCCGTCCTCCTGAAGGATGAAGCCCTCAGGACGCACCGCGGCGTAAACCTCGCCGTCGGGCGCCCCCTCGACCTCCATTACCGCCTCGTCTCCTATGTAAAGCATTCCGGACTTCACATTGCCCTCAAAAACATTGATGGGGGGAGTGCCGAGGAACTTTGCCACGAAAAGATTGATTGGATCGTCGTAAACAGCCTGAGGCTGACCCACCTGCTGGACGACACCCAGCTTCATCACGACTATCATGTCGGAGATGCTCATTGCCTCCTCCTGGTCATGGGTCACGAAAACGGTGGTTATCTGCGTTTCGCGCTGAATACGGCGTATCTCCTCGCGCGTCTGAAGGCGAAGCCGTGCGTCAAGGTTTGACAACGGCTCGTCAAGCAGCAGCACGCGGGGCATCTTTACCAGCGCGCGCGCTATGGCAACGCGCTGCTGCTGACCTCCCGAAAGCTCGCTGGGCTTGCGGTCAAGCAGCTCGTCGATCTGCACAAGCTTTGCCGCCTCGGTGGCGCGTGCAAGCATCTCGTCCTTTGTCAGCTTGTCGGCTCCGCGAAGGTTCTGAAGCGGAAAGAGAATGTTCTGAAGCACAGTCATGTGCGGGTAAAGCGCGTAGTTCTGGAATACCAGTCCCACGCCCCGGTTTTCAGGCGACAGGTCGGTCACGTCGTCCTCACCGAAAAAGATCCTGCCCGAAGTAGGCTTCTGAAGCCCCGAGATCATGTAAAGCGTCGTGCTTTTGCCGCAGCCCGAAGGACCGAGAAGTCCGATGAGCTTACCGTCCGGTACTGTCATGTTGAAGTCGTTGACCGCAACGACCTCCTCGTTTGATTTCTTGTTCCGGCTCGGGAAAATTTTCGTTACGTTCTGTAAAACGATTTTCATATAGCCCTTTTATCCCTTCCTGATTGTTTATGTTATTATAATTTAATCGGTAACAAGCGTGTCCCCGCCAAGGGAGAATATCAGTATTCCTTTTTTGCCGCCGCCTCCGCCGCGAGCTTTTTCTTGTACTCTATCAGCTCGTCCTCACTCTCGAAAATGCGCTGGCTCGCCATGTCCGCCGCCGCCGTACCGGCAAGCAGGTCGTGTATCAGCGAGTGGTTGCGCGTGGCGGCAAAGATGATCATCTGAATAAGCAGTATGAGCAGAAGCACCACTGTCCCGGTAAGTCCCACTATACGGAAGTATATCATGATAAGAATAAGCACGGGGACCATCGTTTCGATGGTGTACTTGCCAAGCAGGGTGCGTATCAGCAGCATAACGGGAGTGACCTTTACGCCGTCGGTGCGCACAAGGCAGATCCCGAAGATCTTTTTGCCGAGCGTCTGACCGTTTCCGAACAGCAGCGGCACGACAAATTCAAGCAGCATATACGCAAGCAGCAGGCTTATTGAAATAATGACCATCGTAAGATTAACGACCATCATAAAAAGCCCGGCGGCTTCGGCGTCTGCGTTAAGCGCCTCGCCCGCCTTGTCGAAGTTTTCCTTTTCCGCCTCCGGCAGAGCGTTGTACTCGTCCTCGGTTATACCGAAGCTGACGCCGTACTCCTGCTCATACCGGGCATATATGTCGTCAAGCCGACGGCTCTGCACGTCATATCCCGTAATTGCGGAAATGATAAAAGCAAAGCCGACCGCGGCGACAGACAGAAGAATCACATCAAACAAAAACGCTGATGCTCGCTTAAAGACATTTGCCTTTTGTAAATCGTACATCATCGGTTTCTTTCCCTCTGCTCTTCCGCTTTATTCCGGGTCGGCGTTATTATCCTCGTATTATTATATCAATTTTGAATACAGAATGCAAGAGAGAATACAAGATTAATTGCGGTATTTTCGACTTTTTGTTATTTTTTGCGGACATTTTTCCTCAAAATCAGGGGCTGATCCCATATCCGACCGTTACACCATACGTGCAGCATCGTGAATGTAACCGGAGCGTGACCGAGCAGAAACGTGACAAATGATTGCGTTTTGATGCACTGAATGACGTGCAACATTATTCCGTCCTCCTCATCCGTCAGCCTGCGGCTGCCACCTGTCTCGCTGCGGCTCGGTCACGCTCCGGTTCTGACAGTCCACCGGACTGTCATTCATTACCGGAGCGCCGCTTCGCTACCCGCTGGGGAAGGCTAACTGAATCCATTCTTCATCTGATACAAGTGAAGACATCATTAAACTTCAGTTCGGAAAACTGAACACAATAATTTGCAGGTACAAAGAAAGCCTTCCCCAGCGTTGGAAGATGATGAGGAGGAAAAAGTAATATCGCACAACAGTCTATGTTGGTAGCTTTATCGTCTCTCTGCCTCAAAAATCTCCACCGGCGACGAAATTTTGCGGCGAAAGCAGATTTTTTTGCCCACGGGTATTGCATTTGCCCCCGGTTTGCGGTACAATATGTCACATAAAATAAAAACGCACACAGAGTAGAGACGCATTCGACACACGGAGCGCGGACGGGGAGTTGCCGCGCCGAGGAGTAATCCGGCACGCCGGATTTGCGAAGCGCGTCCCGCATCCCGCTGTTGCAGGTCGGATGCTTTTTTCCGTATTCTTCGGGTAATTATTCTCCGTCCGCACAGCAAGGCTGTGCGGACGGAGGTTTTATTATGTCAGAGAAAAAAGAAAAAAAGTCGGATGTAAGTCCGGAAAAAGAAGCCGCGGCAGAGACCGCGTCGGCAAAACCCGCACGCACGGGCAGGAAAAAGAGGATAGATTCCAAACGCCTCCTGCGCCGGCTTACCGTGACCGCCGTGTGCACCGCCTTTGCCGTGGTGCTTAAGAGCTTTACCAACATAGCCCTCAATATTCCGGGACTCGGAATAAAGATAGGTCTTGGCGGCATCTTCAACTTCTTCCCGGCGGCGCTGTGCGGTCCGCTTTACGGCGGCGCGGCAAGTGCGCTGACCGATCTTCTCGGCGTTCTTATCGCGCCGGACGGCGCTTATATCCCGTGGCTTACCGTCACTGCCTTTCTCGGCGGCTGCGGCGTGGGTCTGCTTTGGAAATTCCTCAACCGCCGCGCCTCGCGCTCTATCCGCGCGGTACTGCTTTCGGTCTTTTCGGTGATACTGATATTCGGCATCAGCGCGAATATCTCACTTTGCCGCGACGGCGTCATGAGCGGCGTGCTGGCAAAGCAGTCCTCTCTTCCATACCGCGAGGAGATAGAGTCGGCAGATCTTTCCCCGCTTTCAAAATTCGTCACCGGGCTTTCCCGTTATTCAAAGGATTCAAAAAGCCTCTCACTTAAGGCTCATCCCGCATCGGATGGCATAACCGAGCTGCCCGCCGTCGTCACGGTGGACGGCACGGAACGCAAGGTGACGTCCATTTCCTCCGGTGCGCTTGAGGATATTTCGGGCATTGTGATAATTCCCGCTTCCTACACAAGCATTACGGACAGCGCGGCAGGGGACAACTCCTCACTTACTGTCGCGGGTACTGCCGGCAGTGCCGCCGAGGATTTTGCCAAGGCTGCAAATCTGAATTTTCTCGACCTTGAAAAGGACGACCTTCCCGATATTGAATACAGTACCCCGGAGCTTGACGGGCTTACCGCCGCCGACAGCCACTCGCCGATAGAGTGGGAGGGCTATTCCTTCGGTCAGTCGGACACCTACCGCAAAAATCTTGCCTCAAACACGAATATCGTGGTGTTCGGAAGCGAGCTTGCCGGCGTATGCGGCATACTTTTCATCCTGCTCAACCTGCTTTTGACCTCCCTGCCCGGCAAAAAACGCTCCGCTGAGGCAACCGGCGATACGCCCGCCGCGGAAAGCCGCGCCTTCTCCTTCCTTAAAATTGCGGTAGCCGTCACGGTGTCGGGGTTGTTAGTCACGACAGTGAACACCTTTATTCTGCGGGCGTTCATACCCGCGTGGTCGGACCGTGAGCTTATCGTGTTGCTTATTCCGCGCATTGCCGAGGAACTTATAGTCCGTCTGCTTCAGGCATATATCATATCCCTGCTTTACGGCGCAGTAAGCACGGGAAAGGCGGGAGACATACTCAAAAAACTGCAATAAACGCAAAACGCGGAACGGAATGCCGATCTCAGTCCGGGTGCCTCCTGACACTTTCACATTTTGACCCTGAGTAACTCAATGATACTGTTGACAAAACCGGATTTTTGCATTATAATTATTGCGTAGAAAAATTTTATCTGATTTCACGGAGGAAAAACATGGAACAGGCAAAGCTCAGAGAGCTGAAGCGGCACGCCGCAGCTGTGCGCATGGGCATACTGGACGGCACTCATGCCGCCGCATCGGGACATCCGGGCGGCTCGCTCTCGATAGCCGATATCATAACATATCTTTACTTTGAAGAAATGAAGGTCGATCCCGCCGACCCCAAAGCCGCGGACCGCGACCGTCTGGTGCTTTCAAAGGGACACACCGCACCGGCGCTTTATTCGGTGCTGGCGGAAAAAGGCTATTTCCCGAAGGAGGACCTGCTGACTCTGCGTCAGGCTGACTCCTATCTGCAGGGACATCCCGATATGAAGGGAACTCCCGGCGTTGATATGACCACCGGCTCCC
>ULVD01014067.1_pt1 | contig 11804 bp, 10 predicted proteins | sample 1959101 | NCBI WGS metagenome assembly ULVD01 (sample SAMEA4835777, study PRJEB28245) | human gut metagenome | biome: gut microbiome; material: fecal sample | place: Denmark | collected 2008
GATAAGAGTTCTAATTCATAGGTACTTCTTACATATAAGAAAGGAGTATTTGTATGAAAGCAATTATTATTGTTGCTATAATTTTAAACTTAGTTTTTTGTTTTGCATGTGCAAAAGTGTCAGCGGAATCTGACAAAGCTATCAAACAATTTAATGATAATGAAATATCAGAATCAAGCAAACAGGAGATAAAGGAGGAATGAACAGTGATTAAGAATGATATTATAATTGGAATTGACCACGGCTGGTCGATGATGAAAACCGTAACTCAGGTATTTGTCACAGGAGTAAAGGAGATTACAACTACTCCGGCACTTTTTGGAGATGTTCTTGAGTATGACGGCAAGTATTACAAGATTGGAACAGTAAGGCAGGAAGTAAAAGATACAAAGGTCGAGGATGACAGCTTTTATCTTCTGACACTGGCAGCAGTCGCAAAGGAATTGAAGAAAAGAGGATTATCCGATGCAAGGGTATTTCTTGCAGTAGGACTTCCGCTTACCAGATTTGGAGCAGAAAGAAATAACTTTATCAAATACCTTACAAAGAATAAGCGTGTTGATTTCCGATATGAGAATGAAGAATATCATATTGAGATTGATGATGTGGCGGTATTCCCACAGTGCTATGCGGCTGTGGTTGATAAAATACCGACTATGGCAAAGAAAACACTGGTAGTTGATATCGGTAGCTGGACAATAGATATTATGCCTGTGATTAACAAGTCACCGGATGAATCAAAGTGTGTTACCGTGCCAAGAGGTCTTATTACCTGTATGCGTTCTATCAATGAGCAGTGCGTAAGACAGCTTAATGGAGAGGTTGATGAAACCGAAATCCAGAATATTATGCGATATGGCAGGTCTGATATAGACGATGAATATTTTGCAATCATCAAGGCAGAGATAGAGGATTTTGTTGAAAAGGTATATAACTCAATCCGTGAGTTTGGGTATAACCTTAAAACCACACCGATTGTATTTGTAGGTGGCGGAGCAGTAGTAATGAAGAATTTCAGCAATCACGATGCAAAGAATATCTCTTATATCCTTGATGTAAAGGCAAATGCCAGAGGTTATGAGCAGCTTGCCATTATGGGACTGAAATCTGCTAAAAGACTTGCATAGGAGGTGGTCATATGGCACGAAGGCACATTATGGAGAGCACATTCCGACTGAACCTGCTCAATCCGCAACACGCTAAAATCAATGAGGTCATAAAGGGGCTTAATCCAAAGATTTATAAGTCAAAGAACCAGTTTTTGATTGAAGCCTGTGAGTTTTATATTGACCACTATGGAGATGACGATATTCCGTCCAAAGAGGAAACGCGATATGAGCAGTTTGTAACGAGGGACGAGATAGAACAGATAAAAAAAGAAATTGAGTATTCTGCAATGACTGAGGCAAGAAAAGAGGTCATATCCTTACTGGGCGGAGCATTGGCTGGGGTAAAGAACAGCCAACCAGTAATGGTTGCAAGTCCACAGGAAGATATGGAAGAACAGCCGGAAGATGATGTTATGAATGACGCAGATGTTGCAGGATTGGCAATGGGGTGGATGTCGAAAGGAGATTGATTATTATGAGAAGAATTGCAGGAGCCGTAGGAACCGCTATTTTACAGATACTCAAGTGGATACTTAAAATTGTTCTTGGAGCATTAAAGCTGTTTTTAGGACTTGTCAGGTTAATTCTTCTTCTATTCTGTATGGTAGCAAGAGTATTTCTTTCATTCGTGAGAATGGGAACATTTTGAGGGGAGGTGAGAGTATGAGGATAAAGGGCTTCTTTCCTGCTTACAGGAAAAACAGAAGACTTGGAAAGTATTTCTTTAAACTTAAGAAACTGGTATAATCGAGGAGGTTAAAATGCGCAGAATACGGGACAGACCGAAGTGTCCCGTGCATTACAAATAGATAGTTCACTGTAAGAGTGGACGGGCACGGTACACAAAGCCTATCCCTCTTACGGAGAAGGGACAGGTGGAATTTATGAAGAAGATAAATATTATCTTTTTATCCGTAATACTGGCGTTTGCTATGACAGCCTGTAATGGTGGTAAAGACAATGCCAGTAATCAGACAGAGAAACAGACGGAAAGTATAAAGGCAACTGAGGAAGCAGCAAAGGCTACGGAAGCAGTTCCCAAGACAGAGGCTACACAGGAAGCTGTAAGTGAAGCGGAATCTGAGTCAGAAGTACAGACTACTGAACCGGAAGAAAATCGTATGCTGGAACAGGTTGCAGAGAAAGAGAAGCTTGCTTCACAGAATAATAATTCCAGCCCGAAAGAAGAACCGGAACAGAAAAATAATGCTGATTTTGGTAATGGTGGCGGAAGTTCTGACAGTAATGAACATCAGAGCGAAAAGGAAGAAAGCGGTAATTCCAATGAGAAGCCCGGCTTTGCGGCATACAATCCGCAGAATGTAGTCTCGCTTGCAACTGCAAAATGTCAGGCAGGCGGAATGATTACCACACAGCAGAACTTGGATAATCTTCTTGTGGCAGGGAAGATAACGCAGGAAGAATACAATGAGTATTATCCTTATGACGGTATGGAACAGTCTTATTACAGTGTGTTTGTGGAAACAGACCTTAATACAGCAAGCACCCTGTCAGGGAAACGATTACCGACAGAAGATGCGATTGCAGAGTATATCGCTGGTATGTTGTTACTGGAAAACAATCCAGTATTCTATATTAGTTATGAGGGAATATACACAACAGGAGGCACAGACTTTTACGAGTTTCGATGTCACAGATAGTAAAACAGAATAGAAGCAGAGAGAAGAAAGATGTAAGCCAAAAACTTATGTCTTTCTTTTTTTATGCGTAAATTAAGGAGGCAAAGAGAATATGAAACAGAGAATAAAACGAATAACTGCTTGGATAATGGCATTTTTATCTGTTGTTACATCGTTATGTTCTAATGGTGTAATTAAAGTATTTGCAGCTAGTCCACAGGCGAATATGGCGTTTTGGAATGCTTCAGTATGCAATTCAGGTATTGTAAGTGAATTGCATCCCAGCTTTAATAATGGGAAAATATTATATTCTGTGTTGGATGGAAATGCAGCATATTGTATGAATTTTGGATTGAGAGCTGATGGTGGTCAGTTGATGAATAGTTATGATAATCCTAGCACAGAAATGTCCAGTGAACAGCAGAAACTGCTTAGCTATTGCCTGTATTACGGGTATGGAACAAATGAAGCTGTAGCACCTACCAATGACCAAAGTGATGAGTATATTGCTACACAGTCAATGGTATGGATTATTATGGCAGATATATTTGGAACTGATGATGCTGATTCAGCGGCGAAAAAATTGTGTAATACAGCTCCTAATCCTGAGTATTCATATGAATATTATGAAAGATTAAGAGATAACATTTATAATTCATATAATGCAATATTGCCAAGTTTTGCTTCAAAAAGACCAAGTGGAGCAGATACTTATGAACTGAAATGGAATGAGGTTAATCAGAGATTTGAAATAAAATTAACAGATACAAATGAAGTATTATCAGACTTTGATTTTGATATAGAAGGGTATTCTATAGATAAGTCTGATAACACTATTACGATTTCTTCAAAGAATGTGAATACTACAGCAACAACGGGTAAATTCACATCTAATTCAGGAAGAGTTGATACAACATCAAGTTGTGTGTATTGGCTTACAGAAAAAGATGGCTATCAGGAGTTCGTATCGGAAAAGCCTACCGCTGATCCGGTCAGAGCATATATTAAGGTTAAGACAGAAAATATCGGATATGGCGAACTTACAAAGACAGACGAGTCAAGCGGGGTGAAACTTTCCGGTGCTGTTTATGGTATTTACTCTGACAGCGGTTGTAATAATCTGGTACAGACAATGACAACAGATGGCAACGGATATGCGAAGTCAGCAGCACTTGTTGCAGGCACTTATTATGTAAAAGAGATTACTGCACCAAAGGGATATGTCCTTTCCGGTAAGGTTCATACACTTACTGTAAAAGCAGGACAGACAACAGGAATTTCTGCAACAGATAAGGAACAGCTTGGAGCAATTACAATCTATAAAGAGGGTGAAGTGTTAAGCTCTTGGAATGGAAGCAATTTCACTTATGAGAAAAAGAAACTTCAGGGAGCAACATTCAAGGTGACTGCCAGAGCAGATATTTACAAGGCAGACGGTACAAAGGTTTACAATGCAGGAGATGTAGTGGCAGAAAGCCTTACAACGGGAACTGACGGACAGGTGGTATTATCAGACCTTCATATTGGAACTTATGTGGTAACTGAGATTAAGAGCATTGACGGATATACAATCAATATTACACCTCAGACTGTAGCGGTTGAATATAAGGACCAGACAGTTACCGTCCAGTATGAATCAACTACGATTGAGAATACAAGACAGAAGGCGGAAGTATCTGTTGTAAAGAAGGACTCTGATACAGAGAACCCTCTTGATGGCGGCAAATATACACTTTATGCCGGAAATGACATTAAGAATTATGCTGGACAGGTTATCGTAACAAAGGGCACAGCTCTTGAGACAGTAACTACAGGTGAGGACGGAAAGGCAAGCTACAGCGTGGATCTGCCAATCTCTAAAGGATATTATATTTCAGAGACACAGGCACCATATGCTTATATCAGAAACAGCAAAGATGTGTACAGCTTCAACTTCAATGTATTACCGGAAACACAGGCAAAGGCAACATTCAGCCACACATTTTCTAATGACAGAACTACAGCGAAGATTCATATCTACAAGGTAGATAAGGAAACAGGAAAGGCAGTTCCACAGGGAGATGCAAGTCTTTCAGGAGCAGTTTATGGTCTTTATGCAAGGGAAACAATCAATCACCCGGACGGAGCAACAGGCGTTATGTTCAATGCCGGAGATCTTGTGGCAACACTTACCACAGATGAAAAGGGCGAAGTAGAGGTAAACAACCTTTATCTTGGCAAGTATTATGTGAAGGAAATCACACCTTCTGAGGGCTATCTTTTAGACGAGGAGGAGCACGATGTGGTATGTGATTACGAAGGTGACCTTGTAGCGGAGGTATCAAGAAGCACAACATCAGCAGAGCAGGTTATCAAGCAGCCATTCCAGCTTATCAAGGTATCTGATAATGGTGATGATATAGAAGCAGGCTTACTTGCAGGTGCAGAGTTCACAGCATACTTAAAATCTTCTTTATCCGTAAAGACAGATGGAAGTTATGACTTTGATAAGGCTACTCCTGTAGTAATCGGGGAAAACGGAGCAACAGCAATCACATCAGACAGTAAGGGACACGCAGTATCCATTGCAATTCCTTATGGAACTTATGTGGTAGTAGAGTCAAAGACTCCACACAATATGAAAACAATCAAACCATTTGAGGTAAAGATTACAGAGAACCACCCAACAGAGCCACAGATTTGGAGAGTATTCCTTGACAGGGAATTTACTGCAAAACTTTGTGTTATCAAGAAAGATTCCGATACAAAGCAGACAGTACTTGTGCCTAATGCAGAGTTCAAAATCTTCAATATTGATAAGAACGAATATGTAAAGCAGTACACAACTTATCCTTCAAAGGTAGAGCATACTTCATTCTTTACTGATGAGGACGGGGATTTAATCTTACCTGAAGCACTTAAAATCGGTAATTACCGTATTGAGGAAGTGTCTGCACCATTTGGATATGTGGTGAACAATAAGTATGTCAACATTTCTGTTGATACTGACACAGCATTCGAGACAGATGGGGATACCAATGACGCAATCATTACCGTGGAATATTCCGATGCCCCTGCGGTTGGAGAACTTACCGTAGAAAAGAAGGGAGAGATACTTGATGGCTTCAAGGGCGGACTTCTTGCAAGCTCATATGAGAAAGAGTTTATTTATAAGGAAGGCTCACTTGCCGGAGCAAAATTTGAGGTGTACGCTGCGGAGGATATTTACACAGCAGATAACCAGAAAGATGCAGACGGCAACCGCATTAAGTATTACAGCAATGGTGACCTTGTGACAACACTTGTAACAGGAGAGGACGGAAAGGCAGTAGCAAAAAAACTTCCTCTTGGACAGTACAGGGTTGTAGAAGTGGAAGCTCCATACGGATATGTATTAAATCCGAATGAGCAGAAAGTGACATTCACTTATGTAGATGATAAGACTCCGGTTATCAAGGAAAGCCTGCCATTTTCTAATGACAGACAGAAACTTGATATGTCTGTTACAAAGCTGGACGCAGAAGATAATACACCAATCGCAGGTGCGGTATTTGGTCTTTATGCAGGTGAGGATATCAAAAATGCAGATGGCAAGGTTATCATTGAAAAGGGTACACTTCTTGACAAGGCAGTTTCCGATGAAAATGGAATGATTGCTTTTGTTAAGGATTATCCATTTGCCAAATATGTTGCAAAGGAAATTGAAAAGCCGGCAGGATATGTGACAAATAATGAAGTGGTGAAGTTTGATACAGAGTATCAGGGACAGAAGGTAAAGACTGCTGTTTATAACAGTGAGTATAAAAATACTCCTACAACCTTTGAGTTTACAAAGACTGACATCACAAGCGGGGCAGAGCTTACAGGGGCAACACTTACCGTGCTTGATAAGGACGGAAATGTGATCGACACTTGGACATCTGACGCAAAGGAACCTCATATCATCAAAAAGCTGGTTGTCGGGGAGACTTATACACTCAGAGAGGAATTTGCTCCATACGGATACCTTAAAGCAACAGATATCCAGTTTACAGTAGAGGATACCGGAAAAGTACAGAAAGTGGAAATGAAGGACGAAGTGCCTACAGGTTCTATCGTTATCAATAAGGATGGGGAATTTGTGACAGATACCACTCTTATGAAGGGTTACTGGTATGACTTTATTTTCAACTTCTTCAAGGACAGCCTTGCAGGAGTAACCTTTGATGTGTATGCAAAAGAGAACATCGTAAGTGCTGATGGACTTAATACTGTATATCATAAGGCAGGAGACAAGGTGGCAACTATCGTGACAAATGAGAAGGGTGTCGCAAGAATTGATGACCTTCCACTTGGAAAGTATTACATTGTGGAAACAAAGACACTTGAGGGATTTGTACTTGATGATACACCGATTGACGCAGACCTTTCCTATATCGACCAGAATACAAAGGTTGTTTTTGCAGGAATGGATGTGACAAATGAGCGTCAGAGAGTTCAGATTACTGTAACCAAGACAGACTCAGAAACTAAGGAAGCCCTTGAAGGTGCTGTATTTGGCTTATTTGCGAAAGAGGACATCGTAAACAAGGACGATAAGGTAATCGTAAAGGCAGATACACAGATTGAAAGAGCAGTAACAGGCAAGGATGGAAAAGTAACATTTACTTCTGATCTTCCGCTTGGACAGTATTATGTCAAGGAGATTGAAGCACCAAAGGGCTATGTTAAGTCTGATAAGATTTTTGATGTGGACGCTTCTTATCAGGGAGATAAGGTAAAGGTTATCGAGTTTGAGGCAGCATTTGAAAATGCACCGATTAAGGTGGAGATTTCAAAGATTGATATTACCGGAGAGAAAGAATTGCCGGGTGCAAAACTTTCGGTGATTGATGAGAATGGGAAGCTGGTTGAAAGCTGGACATCTGAGGCAGGAAAGACTCATATGATTGAAAGACTTCCAGCCGGAAAGTACACACTCCGTGAGGAGAGTGCTCCATATGGATATAAGGTGGCTAGTGATGTAACCTTTGAAGTAAAGGAAACAGCAGAAATCCAGAAGGTATCTATGAAGGACGAACAGGCAGTCGGTAAGATTGTCATTGAGAAAACAGACAAAGTAACCGGAAAGCCGATTGAGGGAGTTGTATTTGAAGTAAGGGACAAGGACGGAAATGTACTTGATACACTCACAACTGACAAGAATGGTCACGCAGAGAGCAAGGAACTTCCAATCTGTACTTACAATGAGGACGGCTCATTCAAGGAAGATATCCATTATACAGTGGTTGAGGTAAAGGCTGCTGACGGATATATCCTTGATGAAACAGCTCACGATGTAACACTTCGATACGATGACAATGCACCGGATGTTGTAGTAACAACTCTTTCACTTGTCAATGTACCGACAGAACCAAAACTTCCACAGACAGGTGATAATGCAAATCCACTTCTTTATCTTGGAATTGGAGCACTTGCACTTATCACAGGAATCGGAGCAGGACTTTGTGGAAGAAAAAGAGAAAATAAAGAATAATCAACCTTGCGGGGGAATGTAAGCCAATGACTTATGTTCCCCCGCTTTTTTTATTTGGAGGATAAGCAGATATGATGAATTATGAGATTTTTAAGGAAGTAGTAAAAGAGAAGTTTATGGACTATATGCCGGATAACTTCAAAGGTATGGAGCTTGTAGTTATGCCTGTGGAAAAGGTAAATATGACCTATGACGGTATCAGTATCAGAGGCAAAGATACTAATATTTCTCCTACTATTTATATCAATGATATGTACAAGAAATACCAGAATTGTGGTGATCTTGAGGAAACACTGATGGCGGCAGGTGACCGTATGATAAGAGCATTAGCTCAGAAACCACCTGTTGTTGATGCTGACAGCTTATACAGGGACGCCAATGAAAAGGTAGTATTTCAGCTTGTTAATACGGAACAGAACAAGTCATTTCTGGAGCAGGTGCCACACAGGGAGTTTCAGGACCTTTCCATTATCTATAAACTTGTGGTAAATGTCGATGACAGAGGCATTCAGAGTACAAATGTCACGAACAGCCTTGCAAAAAGACTGGGTATGAATGAGGAGCAGCTTTTTAAGTGTGCGGCTGAGAACACAAGAAGAATCTTCCCGCCAAAGTTAAGAAGTATGAATGATGTTATGAAAGATATGTTTTTAAGGGACGGAATGCCGGAGGAAATAGCAGAGATGATGATTGGTGAAGTTCCACCGGAGCAGACTCTCTGGGTAATTTCCAATGACAGGGGAATTAACGGAGCAGTGACAATGCTTTATGAGAATGAGCTTCACGAACTGGCAGAAAACCTTGAAAGTGACCTGTATATCCTGCCTTCAAGTGTGCACGAAGTTCTTGCGGTGTCTACTGAACTGACCGAACCGGAGGAGCTTGCACAGATGGTGGCAGAGGTAAATATGCAGGAGGTGGCATTGGAAGAAAGACTTTCCAATCAGGTATATCACTATGATAAAGATTTAAGGAAACTCACGCTTGCAACGGATACACCGAACAAGAGACTGGACGGGATTGTGGCAGAGCCGCAGCTTGTATATGACGCAAAGGAAAAGGCGAGATAGGAGGCAGTTATGGAGCAGGAACTTACCGTAGAAGAACTGATTGCTCTTATAAACAGCCAGAAAGGTGACTTTATTATCCGTATTGAGTTTGGAGAGGAGGCGGATTCCTGTGACAGAGAAGAACGACTTCAAACTTGATGTTGTATCAATAAGGCTTGTAAAGGAGGCTCCGATTTATTCGGAGCAGTCCTTTAACAAGCCGGAAGAAGTAGCTGCTGTAATGGGAGACTGTATGTGCCAGTTCGACAGGGAAGTGGTGTGTGTTGTAAATCTCAGCTCCGACTTAAAGCCTATCAATGTGCATTTTGCAAGTGTCGGTTCGCTCAATGAAGCGATGGCACACCCAAGAGAATTATTAAAGGCAAGTATTTTAAGTAATGCTGCCAGTATGATGTTAATCCACTGCCACCCGTCAGGAAATATATTTCCCAGTAAGGCAGACACGATGATGACAGACCGTATGAATAAGCTGTGTGAGCTTATCGGAATCCCGCTTTTGGATCATATCATTGTGGGAGGGGATAACCATACCTTCTTCAGTTTCAAGGAAAAGGGAATGATTGATAATCCAAGAATTACACTCAGTACGGATTACAGGAACCTTGATATTAAGTCACCACTTGTGGCAGAGCAGGGAAAGGCAAGGTGAGAGTATGGAAGGAAGATTTACAGAGGAGGAACTTGCCATAGCAAAGAGCGTAGACCTTTGTGCTGTTGCAGAAAGCCTAGGTTATACCGTAAAGAGGATTGGAAAATATCACACTTTAAAAGAGATGGACTCAATCCGTATCTATGACAGAAGCCATTGGTACAGGTGGTCAAGGCAGTTTGATAAGGGAAATAATGGCGGCTCACAGATAGATTTTCTGCGTGTATTTGGCGGAATGAGTGTAAAAGAAGCTGTATTCTGGCTCTTGGATTTTGCCGGATACCGAAGAATTGAAAGCACTGCAAAGCAGCCGCTTGTTCATCAGGTCACAAAGAAACAGCAAGAGGAAAGAAAGCCTTTTGTGCTTCCACAGCCAGCAGGGGATAATTCCTACCTGATATCTTACCTTAACAATGAGCGTGGAATCAGTAAGGCAGTGATAGAACTGTTTTTAAAGGAAAATCTCATATATGAGAGCAGGCATTATCACAACATTGTCTTTAAAGGAAATGACAAAAATGGTGTAACTAGATTTGCAAGTATGCGTGGCGTGTTTGATAAACAGGGAAAACCATTCAAGTGTGATGTGGAGGGAAATGATAAGAACTATGGATTTAATGTGGTGAATGTAAACAGCACAGAGCTTGTTGTATTTGAGGCGGCAATCGACCTTATGAGCTATGTGGATATATTTGCCGATTATGAGTCAAACAAGCTGGCACTTGGAATGCTGGCGGACACTCCACTGGAAACCTTTCTTGGGGAACACCCGCAGATTTCTTTTATCCGTTTCTGCCTTGATGGTGACTCACCGGGCAGGAAAGCAGCCGCAGAACTTATGGAGAAATACTATGGACTGGGCTATGAGGTTGAGGACTGTCCTCCGCCAGCAGGATATAAGGATTACAATGAATGGCTTGTTGCTACAAAACTTAATCTTGCAAATGAGAAAAAGGAGCAGATGATAAGAGCCGGACAGTGCCTTTAAAAAGTGGTGGTAAAAAGCAGTGGTTTTTACGGAAAGTGGTGGCACAATGCGGTGGTTTTTTCAAAAAGTGATAGAACAAAGTACCACCACTTTCCGATGATGTTTTTTCCTATGAATATAAATTATAAAAAGTGGTGGCATAAAGCGGTGGTTTTTACCGGAAATGGTGGTAAAAAGCGGTGGTTTTATTTAAAAGTGGTGGAACAAAGTGCCACCACTCTATATTTTGCAGGGGTATTAGGGGAATGTTCCCCTTACTAGATGGCATTAGGACAGAGATGTCTCTAATGCGTATCTAGCAGTCGCCGGGGACTTACCGGTGACTGGAGCAATAGTGAATATTTACGAAACACGGATAAGGAGGTGCAAGGTGGCAGAGAACAGGGAAATAACACTTTTTTCAGAACCGGAGGAACTGATTGCCTGGGCAGAAGCATATGATAAGCAAATCAACCCTTCGCTAGAAGATGCGGCACTTCTTCTTAATTATATGGAAGGACACGATTATGCAATCGGAACGGACGCAGAGGGGAAGATGTACAGACAGGATATGGCAGAGGAAAATGGTGAGATAGAGCCATATCCGATAGACGATGTGATTGATAAGGTGTGTGAGTGGAATTATGATCTGATACTTCACGCAGAGGCAAAGAAAGATGATCCGAAAGATTTTCAGGAATACTGTGAATTTCAGAAAAAGTATGACAGCTTAAAGGCAGACGAGAGAGTGTTAGACCGATTATTTGAGAAAACCCGTCACGCTAAAGAGATTGACGCTGTTGCGACAGCACTGGTGGAGGCATTTATAAGTAATCTTGAGGGCAAGGGCGGTTTGGATAAGGCGGCAGCCACAA
>ULVD01046924.1_pt1 | contig 11795 bp, 9 predicted proteins | sample 1959101 | NCBI WGS metagenome assembly ULVD01 (sample SAMEA4835777, study PRJEB28245) | human gut metagenome | biome: gut microbiome; material: fecal sample | place: Denmark | collected 2008
CAGCGCGACGCAGGACGGTTTGCGGTGCGTTTTGAGGTTTGAAATGCTGCGGATATACTACCAGCGCCGGGAGGAAAAAAAGATCTGCCAATATGAGGCGGAAAACTTCATTTATGCGTATAATGCTTATAAAAAGCTTGGTGGAAACAGCTTCATTGACCTGATATACAAGGAGGTCAGAAGCTGGGAGGTGTATAAATGAAGATAATTGAAGCAATGCTTACCGAAAACTCCTGCTACAAGCTCGGAAAAAAGCTGAAGGTGCAGGGGCTTATGCTGCATTCGATAGGCACGCCTCAGCCCCGCGCGGAGGTTTTCGCCCGTGGCTGGAACGACCCCGCTAAGGAGGTTGCGGTACACGGCTTTATCGACGGGCTGACCGGCGAGGTGTGGCAGTTCCTGCCGTGGGAAATTTGCGGCTGGCACGCGGGCGGCGGGGCAAATCTGACGCACATCGGCGTTGAGATGGGAGAGCCGGACTGCATCAAGTACAAGCCGAGCTCTGCCACCTTTACGGTGAGTGACGCCGACAAGCCTGCCGCCATCGAGGTGGTAAAGCGCACATACGCCGCGGCGGTCGAGCTGTTTGCCCAGCTGTGCCGCAAATTTGAGCTTGACCCGCTCGGCGACGGCGTGATAATCGGTCACGCCGAGGGATATGCACGCGGCATTGCATCCAATCACGGTGACCCGGAACACATCTGGCGGCAGCTGGGACTGCCCTACACGATGGAATCCTTCCGCCGTGATGTGGCGGCGCGGCTCTCAAAGGAAGTTCCCGAAAACCCGGTGTATATAACCTATACCGTCCGCAAGGGAGACACGCTTTCCGGTATCGGGGCGGAGTACGGCGTTGCATGGTATAAGCTGGCGGAATACAACTCTCTTGCCGATCCGGGCCTAATATATCCGGGGCAGATAATAAAGATCCCCGCCGACGAGCTGCCGGATGAGGCGGAGCCTGTCAGCTACACCGTGCAAGCCGGAGACAGCCTGTGGAAAATTTCAAGGCAGCTTCTCGGTTCGGGCTGGCGGTTTACCGAGATCATGCAGCTTAACGGGCTCAGGTCAATTTCAATTAAGCCCGGCGACGTGCTGGAAATACCCAGAGAGTAAAATACGGGACGTACTGATCCCGTGCGATATTATGAAATGGAGACTGGAGAAATGAAAAAGGAAAAAATTCTGACATGGCTCAAGTGCGCGGGCATCCGCGCGCTGAAGACCGTCGCGCAGACCGCCGTTGCTACCATAGGCACCTCGGCACTGCTCGCTGAGGTCAACTGGATCGCCGTCGCGTCCGCTTCGGCGCTTGCCGGTGTGCTGTCGTTGCTTACGTCTTTGGCGGGATTGCCTGAGTGTAAGAACAGCACGACTGACATTACGGTGCGCTGAACGTATAAAAATACAGTGGCTGACCCGGAGTCAGCCACTGTATTGAAAAGTAATTTGTTTTATTCGGGCTTTTGGAGATTGAAGTCAACGTACACCGGGCAGTGATCCGATGCGGAGGTGACCTTTGACTCGAGGGCTATGTTGTGTTCGACAAAATCTATTCCGTTCGTGCCGAAGATGTGGTCGATGCTGTGTCCTGACGTTATCTGTGTTCCGTAGGAGAAAGAGGTCTTATACCCGGTCACCGACCTGAGGCGGGAGGAGAACTCCGCGTCGTACATTCCGCCGTCTGTCATCTGCCTGTACTGTGTTGAGGTGTCGTTGAAATTGCAGTCGCCGTTTATGATAAGCGGAATATTTCCGTATGCTGCACAAATGCGGTCACGCACTTCGAGCGTTTGCTTTACGTTGTCGGTCTTCCAGATGCCCGCCTGCTCCGCAAGCTGAGCGGAGGTGTAGTTTTCAAAGCCCTTGTAGGTGTTCGTGCAGACCGCCCCGTGGAAGTCAATGACTGCAAACACACCGCCGGTCTTATCCTCAAGCACCGCCCACGAGAGGGATTTTGTGTTTGTTCCCGTGTACCTGCCGCGCAGCCACTCGACTCCGGCGTCCTTAATGGTAAACAGCTCCGAGTTGTAAATTATCGGGGTGTAGACGTATGTTGCGCCGTTTGAGTGGAATTTTACTGCAACCTTATAGTAGTCGGGCAGGTTGTTTATTACATTAAGATATATTTCCTTGTTGCATTCCTGCATTGAAATGATATCAGGCAGATATTTGATCAGTATCTCAAGCGCGTCGGCGGAATTTCCGACCGCACAGCCGAGATTCCAGCTCATTATCCGGTATGTCGCCTCACTGTTTATCTGTACCTTGCGCAGTGACGCCTCTCCCTTAACGCTGAGCGAGGACATAACGCTGAGCTTTTTACCGTAGGCGGCGGGAGCTATGTACTGTTCGATGAAAACGTCCACAGCCTGCGAGGTGGAATAATCGTTGCTTCCCACTATCACGAGCTTTTTGCCTACGGCGCAGATCGTATATTCGTCCTCGCCGAGAGTGTCGTATACCTCGTGGCTTTCGCGGCGGTTGGTGAGTCCGACCAGTATTTCGGGGGCATCATTGTCAATTATGTCGTCCTTCTGAACGCCTATGTCCCAGTCCTCGGCGATCTCGCCCTGCCAGGTGCTTCCGAAGGCGTCCTTTATTGCGCTGTTGAGTTTTCTTGCGGCTGATACCTCAACGTCGCTGCCCCATGCGCTGCGTACTATTTTATATATGTCATCTCCTCCGATGAGTGTCAGCTCGACGGGAGCTGCGTCGGTTTCCTCGGTCGTGCTGTCGCTGTTTTGCGTGTCGCTTTTGCCGCACGACGCAAATATCATAACTGCCGATAAAAGCAAAAGCAAGAACCGTATGCATGGTCTTTTGTGTTTTTGTTCCATAAAGGGTATTCCTTTCGCTGATCATATTGTGCGAATATTATATCACCGGGGACGAAAAAAGTCAATCTGACGAGGGAAAAAAATCTCCGTGCTGCCGGACGATTGTGCGGCAGCACGGAGATCATTTTTGTTTCTGGATCACTGCTGTTTATTTCTGAAGCAGTCGCTGCAGTAGACGGGACGGTCGGTGCGGGGCTCAAAGGGAACTTTGCATTCCTTTCCGCATTCGGCGCAGACTGCGTCATACATCTGGCGTGTGCCGTTGTGGGCGGCGTTTTTGCGCTTTGCGCGGCACTCTTTGCAGCGCTGGGGCTCGTTGGTGAAGCCCTTCTCGGCATAAAACTCCTGCTCACTGGCAGTGAAAGTGAATTCTTGTCCGCATTCCTTGCAGACCAGGGTCTTGTCTGTGTACATGAAATACCTCTTTCCGTAATTACGCGAAGTCTTGATTGGCTTGCGAGTACTATTATACAGCGAAAGATACACTTTGTCAATAGAAAGTGTTAAAATTAAATTTACATTTTTGATTATTTTCAATAAATGCGAGGGGAAATACAGCCCGGAGAATTGTCGTATTAGTCAGTTAAGCCGAATCTTCCGGCAAAATCGAGCGTTGAGCAGTCCTCGAGCGGAAGTTTTACAGGTCTTCCCTCAGCGGCGGACTTGTATATGGCAAGCACCAGCTCCAGCGCCTCCATGCCGTCCCGCGCCGTGACGTACGGCGCGCGCCCGGTTTTAATTGCATCAATTACGTCGGTGTAAAGGGAGGTGTGACCGAGACCGTATATGGTGTCCGGCAACGCGTCGGCAAGATCTTCGGCGGTGCGGGCGTCGCCGGCTATGCTCCAGAATTCAACTTTGTTTGCCGCCTTGCCGCCGAGCTTTACCGTTCCGTTTGAGCCGAAAATGTAGAGCGTCTCCTCAAGGCTGTTTCCGTATGTATTGACAGTGCCCTCGACCATTCCGAGCGCGCCGCTTCTGAAGCGCAGGAGCGCCATTCCGAGGTCTTCAGCTTCGATATAATCATGGTTGAGTCTGGCGGTCATTGCCGTTACCTCTTCGACCTCGCCGCCCAGCATCCAGCGCAGCAGGTCTATCCCGTGAATGCACTGGTTCATAAGCGCTCCGCCGTCCTGCGCCCATGTGCCGCGCCAGCTTCCGGAGGAATAATATTTTCTGTCGCGTCCCCAGATTACATGAACGCTGCCGTGAAGTATCCTGCCAAGGCTGCCGTCGTTTTCGGCGTGCCGCGCAAGCTGTACCGAGCGGTTGAAGCGGTTTTGATGATTGGCAGATACGACGACTCCCGCCGCTTCTGCAGCCGCGATAACTTTTCTTGCGTCGGACATTGAAAGCGCTATTGGTTTTTCTATTATGACATTGCAGCCCGCTGCAATGCAGTCGAGCGCCACGGCGGCGTGCGAGCCGCTTTCGGTGGCTACCGCAACAAGGTCGGGGCGCACGTCCCGCAGCATTGCGCGGTAGTCGGTGTACTGCGCCGTGCTACCGAGGTCGAATTTTCCGGCAAGAGAGGTCATTTTTTCGGGAATGAGGTCGCAAATCGCGGCTACCTCAAGTCCCGATCCGCGGTTGGCAAGCGCAGCCTTTATGTGGTTCGGCGCGATCCTTCCGCAGCCTATCAGTGCGTATTTCATTTTTCCGCCTTCTTTCATTCGGGGCCGGCAAAAGCCGAATAAGCCTTCGCCAGCCCCGCTGCTTCAGTTGTTTGCGCGGTTCTCCGCGCCGCCATTATCGACTTCCGGAGGCTTGTCAGCCGTTCGGAAAGACCTTGCGGTAATAATCCTCATTGAGGATGTATTTTGAGTATTTGGTCATTAAGTTTACCATCGTGTTGTTGGAGCTGATATAGCCCTGAAGCTGTGAGCCGTTGACGGTAACGCCGGGAGCGGGAGTAAATACCTTTGTTTTGGTGTTGTAGCTTCCGTAATCGGTTATCCAGTGCCATGAGCCGCCGCTTCCGTTGCAGTTTAGGATGACAAATCCGTCGCTGTCCGAAAGAATGTCGTGACCCATGATAAGGCGGGAATCGTAATCCATGCCGAACAGGTTGAGCACGGTGGGAAGAATGTCGATTGCCGAGCAGACCTTTTCCACCTTTACAGGCTCCTTCATTGACGCCGACCAGATGATGAGCGGCGCGCGGTAGAGGTCAAAGTTGCCCTCAATGTCGGAGGGATTTGAGGTCAGCGGGATCTTGTAGAGGTCGGAGAGCGCCGAGTAGGTCTCGTTGTTGTCCTGAGATATCTGGTAGGGATAATGGTCGGGAGCCATTACAAATACCGTATCCTCAAGTATGCCCTTCTTATCAAGGTCTTCGATAAGAGTGCGCACCATCAGCTCCACCTCGTACTGTGAAGCGATGAAGGACAGGGCGTTCTGGTCGGTGTAATCAAGCCCTGCGGCAAGTATTTCCGCCTTGTGATTGCGGGCGTTTGCGTTGCCGCCCCAGGTCTGGAGCGCGTGACCGCTGACGGTCATATAATAAATGTGGAAGGGCTTGTCGGCGGTGATATAGTCAAGGGTGTTGATGGCAAGCTCGCGGTCGGATTTCGGCCACTGCTCGGTAAACAGACTTGATTTGTCCCAGTTGCCGATGCCGTACCACTGAAAGCCCATATTCGGGTGCGAAAGGTTGCGCGAATAGTAGGTGTAGGTGTGGTTGTGGAAGCCGTAGCAGTTGTATCCGGCAGCCTTGAACATATTTCCGGTCGCAAACTTCATCAGAGTGTCGGCGCTGTATGCAAGACACTTGGATGAGGTGTAGAAGTTTCCGGACATAACGGCGTATTCACCGGTGGCGGTACTGCCGCCCCAGTTGGAGCAGTAGTAATTTTCAAATACGAAGCCCTCATTCTTCATTTTGTAAAGAGTGGGGGTCAGCTTTTCGTCAATGGCGGCGGGCGCCCATGCCTCGACCGTCATGAAAATGAGGTTTTTGCCCTCAAAAAGCCCGGTGTAATAGTTTTTGCCTGTGGGGGTGCGGTTCTTGAAATAGCTGTGAGCGTCCTTAAGCGCCGCGTTTGTGGTTCCGGCGATAAGCGCGTCAAAGTCGATGTCAAGCACATTGGGGCCTGTCTCGATGGGACGCGGCGGTTCGGTAGTGACCGGAATATCAGTTGAGGAATCGGGAGTATTTCCGCTGCTCTCGGGCGTCGGAGTTTTTGTTGTTTCGGCGGAAGTTGTATCCTTAATGAAGATGGAGCCGGGGTCAATTGTGGTTGAATCGGGATTGTGAACATCCGGACTTTCGGGGATGCCGAAAAGGGTGTACTGCGTGTCAAGCCGGAAGGCTGTGATCATTCCGAACCTCTGCACCGCCTCGGTCATGCGGTAGCCGCTGCCGTAGTAGTATTTGTCGTCAAGCTCGGAGTCGTGAAAGGCGATAAAGCCGTTGCCGCCCAGAATAAAGACAAACGCAAGCGCCGCGCAAGCACCGCGGAAGCCCCAGTCAAGCGGGTCGGCGGGCATGAGCTTTCTGCCGAATATGCAGTAAAGCACAAAGGGGGCAAGCAGCAGAAGAATGCCGTACCAGTTTGAAAGGATGGTTGAAAGGGTCTCGCGCCAGAACGCCGTTACATCACCGGCTACGGCAAGCTGATCCCAATAGAAAAAGTCAGAGAAGAAGCAGTAGTAGACCAGCTGTACGTTAAAGTAGATGGTAAGAAAGCCGGAAAGCACCAGCGTAAGAATAAAGTTGACCTTTCTGCTGAAAAATGAGGTCAGAAGGGCGCAGATAAGACCTGTGCCGAAGGAAAAGAGGACGGAATATGCAAACTGCCTGCCGCTTACCTGCTTGTACAGCAGAAGTCTCAGCACCAGCTCAAGATAAAGCACAAACAAAGGCCAGAGGGTGACGGTGAGTATATTATGGAATCCGCGGTCGGAGGGATCTTTATCGCTTGGAACGCGGCGCGGCGCAGTGCGCCGCCGGGCGGCTTCTTCAATGCGTCCCACGTCGCTGCGGGTCACGGCGTTTTCGGGATTGTTCTGATTCAATTTTTACTTCCTTTCTTTGGGCGGTTCTGCGTTTTGCGCAGGGGTGAGGGGTGATGGGTGACTGTAAATATTATTTTACCGTCACGCGTCGGTCAAATCAACGGTAATCTGTAAACATATGTTAATTATTTGTGATAAAGCTTTTTCGTCTGATAAACCGGCTCGTATGTAATGTTGACGCCGAGCTTTTTGAGCAGGTTTTCATCCACCTGTGAAAGTATCACGGTGGAGTGAGCCTCACAGCCGCGAAGCAGTGCAAGCTGCTCGGTAGCCCGCTCGGCGGCGGGGGAGGTCACGGCACAGACCGACAGCGCGATAAGCAGCTCGTCGGTGTGCAGGCGCGGGTTGTGGTTTCCAAGATAATCTACCTTCAGGTGCTGTATCGGCTCAAGGATGGCGGGGGAGATGAGCTTAAGTGAATCGTCGATCCCTGCCAGCGCCTTCAGCGCGTTCATAAGCATTGCCGCAGACGCGCCGAGCAGGTTTGAGGTCTTTCCGGTAACTATTCTGCCGTCCGGAAGCTCAAGCGCCGCGGAGGGAGTGCCCGACTCGGCGGCTTTGGCAAGCGCCGCGCCGACTACCGGGCGGTCGTCGGCGGAGAGTCCCGCCTGCTTCATTTGCAGCTCGTGCTTGTAGACAACGTCGGCACTGATGTTGCCGCGCTTCTGCTCGCACAGCGCGCCGTAGTAGCGTCGTATTATCTCCTGCTTTGCCGCCGCGCGCACCGCCTCGTCATCGGTTATGCAAAAGCCCGCCATGTTCACGCCCATGTCGGTTGGGGACTTGTAGGGGCATTTGCCGAGTATCATTTCAAGCGTTGCCGAAACGACGGGGAAGATCTCGATGTCGCGGTTATAGTTGACGGTGGTGACGCCGTAGGCGTCAAGGTGGAAGGGGTCTATCATGTTGATGTCGGAAAGATCGGTGGTCGCCGCCTCGTACGCGATGTTGACGGGGTGACGCAGCGGAAGATTCCAGATGGGGAAGGTCTCGAATTTGGCGTACCCGGATTTTATGCCGCGCGCGTTGTCGTTGTATATCTGAGAAAGGCAGACTGCCATTTTGCCGCTTCCGGGACCGGGGGCGGTCACGACGACAAGGGGACGGGTGGTTTCTATCCAGTCGTTCTTGCCGTAGCCCTCCGGGCTTATTATCTTTTTTACGTTTGAGGGGTAGCCTTCGATAGAATAGTGGCGGTATACGGGGATGCCGAGAGCCTCGAGCTTTGCGCGGAAGGCGCGCGCCGCGGGCTGTGACTCATAGCGCGTAAGCACCACGCTGCCGACGTAAAGCCCGAAATGGCGGAAAATGTCGATAAGGCGCAGCACGTCCTCGTCATAGGTGATGCCGAGGTCGCCGCGTTTTTTGTTTTTTTCAATGTCTCCGGCGTTTATGACAATTACTATCTCCGCCTGCTCCTTAAGCTCAAGCAGCATACGCAGCTTGCTGTCGGGGGCAAAGCCGGGCAGAACGCGGGAGGCGTGATAATCGTCGTACAGCTTGCCGCCGAATTCAAGATAGAGCTTACCGCCGAACTCGGAGATGCGCTCGCGTATATGCTCGGACTGGAGCTTGAGATATTTTTCGTTGTCAAAGCCGATGTGATACATAATTGATCCCCTCAGAAAAACGGTATTGAAGGCAGCGCGGCGGGTAAGGATCCGTCAGCACTACCCTAACATTATACCGCATCGGGCGAGGTATTTCAATATAAAAAATCAAATTAAAAAGAAATAAAAAATCAAATTAAAAAGAAATTAAAAAATACAGCGGCGCATGGCGCATGGGCGCGATGAGGTCATGGGGCGGCGAAAAAACGCTTTTAATGTCGCCCGGGCGCTTTACAGCCCTGCGTTTTAGTGATATAATATATATGATTATTATACTTTCAGGTTCCGGTCTCCCCGGCGAAAGGAACGGCTTACTATCATGCTTCAGAACACCGAAAAAATAAACGGACTTATTGCCGCGCTGTGCGACTATGGAGAGGAGCGCGGACTTATTTCCCGCGACGACAGGGTATGGGTGGCAAACGCGCTTTGCGAGGATATGCATCTTTCTGTTTTTACCGACTGCGCCCCCTCTGCGACACCCTCCGAGCCACCGGAGATACGGCTTGAAAATCTGCTTTGCGCGCTTTGCGACTGCGCGGTGGAAAACGGGATAATCCCCGACACCACCTCCTCGCGGGACAACTTTGACACACGGCTGATGGGGCATCTTACCCCGCGCCCCGGTGAGGTCAGCGCGCGCTTTGCCGCCGATATGGATGTATCGCGTCAGCTTGCCACAGATAATTTTTACCGTATGTGCCGCGACTGCAACTACATACGCGCCTCCCGCGTCGCGCGCGATCTGCGCTGGAAGGTGCCGTCGGAGTACGGAGATATTGATATTTCAATAAATATGTCAAAGCCCGAAAAGGACCCGCGCGACATTGCCGCGGCGCTCTCCGCACCCAAAAGCGGTTACCCCTCCTGCCTGCTCTGCCATGAAAACGTGGGCTTTCCGGGCAGCGCGGTCGCACCCGCACGGCAGAATCTGCGCCAGATAGCGCTTCCGCTCGGCGGCGAGGAGTGGTATATGCAGTATTCGCCGTATGTTTATTACAACGAGCATTGCATAGTGCTCTCTCCCCGGCATGAGCCGATGCGCATATCCCATGACACCTTTGTGCGTCTTTTGGATTTTGTCACTCTGCTTCCTCATTATTTCATCGGTTCAAACGCCGATCTTCCGGTCGTCGGCGGCTCAATTCTGACACACGACCATATGCAGGGCGGCTGCTACGAATTTCCCATGGCGCGTGCTCCCATAGCTCAGGAGCTACGGATACCGGATTATCCCTCCGTCAGCGCCGGGATAGTGCGCTGGCCGATGTCTGTCATCCGCCTGCGCGCGGCAGAGCGGGAAAACCTTATCCCCCTTGCCGACCGCATACTTGAGGCATGGCGCGGCTACAGCGACCCTGCGGCGATGGTTTTTGACCATTCGGATGGTGAGCCGCACAACACGGTAACTCCGATAGCACGTCGCCGCGGCGAGGATTACGAGCTTGATCTGGTACTGCGCAACAATCTTACCACACCCGAGCTGCCGCTGGGAGTTTTCCATCCGCATCCCGACAAGCATAATATAAAGAAAGAAAACATAGGACTTATTGAGGTCATGGGACTTGCCGTGCTGCCCTCGCGACTGAAGAGCGAGACCGAGCGGCTTGCTTCCCTTATCCTTGCTGACGCGGATATTGCCGCCGACCCGGTATGCGGCAAGCACGCCGCGTGGCTTGAAGCCTTCCGCGGCAGATACGGCAGACTTGACAGCACATACGAGATAATAACCATGCTCCGCGCCGAGATAGGCAACACCTTTGTCGGGGTGCTGCGCGACGCGGGCGTGTTCAAGGACACTCCGGACGGAAGGGCGGCGTTTTTGCGTTTTACCGGCTCGGTCGGTCTTGAAGCACGCGACTGATACACCGCTAAAAGCTGAAAGGAGAGCATACAGATGCTTAAAATTCTGCACTGCGGGGACTTTCACCTTGATTCGCCCTTTTCCTCACTGTCCGCCGCCGACCCCGCGCGCGGCGAGGAAAGGCGGCGCGGTCTTTGCCGCGTCTTTTCCCGCGTGCTGCGCCTTGCCTCTGATGAGGGATGCGGCGCGGTGCTGATATCCGGAGACGTATTTGACTGCTCATACATCTGCCCCGACACCGTTGCCGCCATGAGCGAGGCTTTTGCGGGCTTTGGCGGTCCTGTTGTGATCTCTCCCGGAAATCACGACCCGTATACCGAGGGAAGTGTGTGGGCGTCGCGCAGCTCCGGCTTCCCGGAGAATGTACATATATTCAGGTCGGAGGAGCTGTCATGCTTTGATTTCCCGGAGCTTGCGCTGACTGTTTGGGGATATGCCTTCAACTGCGACCGTATGGAGCAGAGTCCGCTGTCGGGTAGGGGCAGTCTTGAACGCCCGGGAAGGGTGGGCGTGCTCTGCGCCCACGCGGATATTCTGTCCCCGATCTCAAAATATGCTCCGCTTACCCCGCGTGAGCTTGCCGACAGCGGGCTGGCGCTTGCGGCGCTGGGACATATCCACAACCCTCCCGAACCGACACTCTACGGAAAAACGCTTGCGGCATACTGCGGATTTCCCGAGGGACGCGGCTTTGACGAGCAGGGCTTCGGCGCGGTATCGGTGATAACCTTTGAGGACGGGCGGGTGAGCGACATTCGCCGCGTGTGCGTCGGCGAGCATCGCTATCTTTGCACTTCCGTCAATATCAGCGGAGCCGGAAGCGATGCGGAAGCTGCCGCCGCCGTGACCCAAGCCATAGGAAAGCTCGACCAGCCGGGAGCTACGTCGCTGAGCCTTTCACTGACCGGTGAGGTTCCTGCCGAATATCTGCCCGATGTCCGCAAAATACGCGGCGCGGCGGAGAGTTCGGAAGGATATTCGCTTTATTCACTTGACATTACCGACGGCACTCTGCCTCTCATGGACGGCGGGGCGCTTGCCGAGGATATGACCGTCCGCGGTGAGCTTTACCGCACTCTCCTGCCCATGATGCAGAACGGAAGCCCGGAGGAACGCCGCACTGCCGCGTCAGCACTGCGGATAGGGCTGCGCGCGCTTGACGGCAGACCTTTTCTTGACGAGGGAGGCTCAAATTGATAATAAAACATGTTGAGATTAAGGAATTTGGTCCTCTTGAGGACTTCAGCGCCGACCTGCTTCCGGGCGTCAATCTTATCGAGGGAGTCAACGAGTCGGGCAAAAGCTCGATAATAGGCTTTTTGCGCTTTGTGCTGTACGGCCTTCCTGCCCGGCGCGGCGAGGAGGGGGCAGCCGAGCGCGACCGCGCACTCAGCTGGAAAAGCTCCGCCGCCGACGGAAGCATTACCGTGGAGTCGGAGGGTAAGGAATACCGCATCGAGCGCC